>Ga0137396_10000227_pt1 | contig 24997 bp, 23 predicted proteins | sample czc16metaG_FD_108284 | JGI IMG/M metagenome (GOLD analysis project Ga0137396, IMG submission 108284) | Vadose zone soil microbial communities from Angelo Coast Range Reserve, California, USA - czcobulk3.16 metaG | ecosystem: Environmental > Terrestrial > Soil > Vadose zone | place: USA...
ACGATCACCGCCGGCAGCACCTTGAGCCCGAGGATGGCGAGCGAACCGTCGACACCCCCGCGCATGGTGGCGAGCAGGATCCCTCCGACCGCGGACACCACCGCGGCGATGCTCCACGAAAGAGCGAAGATCCGGCGGACCGAGATGCCCATCGAGAGCGCCACCTGCTGTGAGTCGGCGGTGGCGCGCATGGCGATGCCCGGGCGCGCATACTTGAAGAACAACGTCAGGACCACCAGCAGCACCGCCACGCACCCCGCGCTGTACAGGTACCCGCGCGCGATCGGCAGCGGCCCGAGCTGGATCGGGTCGAGCGAGAAGACGGACGGCAGCGGCCGCGTGTCGGTGCCCCAGATCCCCTGCACGACGGCGCGCAGCACGCTGGAGAGGCCGAGCGTCACCATGATCACCGAGATGATCGGCTCGCCGATGAGCGGGCGCAGCACCAGGCGCTCGAGCACGATGCCGAGGACGGCGGAGAAACCGAAGGTGAGCAGCAGCGCGGCGCCGATGGGCGCGTGCGCGCTGGAGATGGCGAGGAACACGTAGGCGCCGAGCAGCAGGAACTCGCCCTGCGCGAAGTTCAGGATGCCGCTCGACTTGAAGATGATGACGAAACCGAGCGCGACCAGCGAATAGATGCTGCCCACCACCAGGCCGTTGAGGAGGACCTGGAGGAAGAACTCCATCACGCTCCGCCCGCTTCGAGCCTTCGCACCGCGAGGTTGGCTTGGATGCGCGCGGTCTTCCCGTCCTGGAAGCGGATGGTGGTGTCGATGGCGATGCGCTCCTGGTCGCCGTAGAGCGCCGAGATGATCCCCCGGTAGCGCTCCTCCACGAAGCCGCGCCGCACCTTTCGCGTGCGCGTCAGCTCCTCGTCGTCGGCGTCCAGCTCCTTGTAGAGCAACACGAACTTGCAGATCCGGGCCGCGCTGGGGAGCGTCTCGTTGACCCGGTTGATCTCCTTCTGCAACAGGTCGTAGACCTGCGGCTTGGCCGAGAGGTCGGTGTACGTGGTGTACGAGATCTTCTGCTTCTCGGCCCACTTCCCCACCACCGCCGAATCGATGCAGAGGAGCGCGGTCAGGTAGGGCCGATCCTGGCCCATCACCACGGCTTCCTTGACGTAGGGCGAGAACTTGAGCCGGTTCTCGATGTACTGGGGCGAGAACTGCGTCCCGTCGGCGAGCCGGAGCACGTCCTTGAGCCGGTCGATCACGACCAGCTGGCCGTCCTCCTCGAGGTAGCCGGCATCGCCGGAGTGCAGCCACCCGTCCGACAGGGCCTCGCGCGTCGCCTGCTCGTTCTTGTAGTAGCCGAGGAACACCGACGGGCTGCGCGAGAGGATCTCGCCGCTCTGGCTGATGCTCACCTCGGTCCCGGGGATGGGCTTTCCCACCGTGTGGAACTTGATCGCGTCGTCGGGATGGATGCAGGAGATCCCGCTGATCTCCGTCTGCCCGTAGATCTGCTTGAGCCGCACGCCCATCGCGTGGAAGAAGCGGAACACGTCGGGGCCGAGCGCCGCGCCACCGGTGGTGCCGCTGCGCAGCTGGAGCAGCCCGAGCCGGTCCTTGAGCGGGCGGAAGAGGAGCAGGTCGGCGAGGAGGTACAGCGCGCGCCACAGGAACGGCACCCGGCCGTGCTTCAGCCGCAGATCCGCGGCCTTGTACCCCACCGGCATCAGGCGCTGGTAGAGGAAGCGCTTGAACGGCGTGGTGTCCATGATCTTCACTTGCACGGTCGAGCTCAGTCCCTCCCAGATGCGCGGCGGCGCGAACAGCACGTGCGGTCCGACCTCGCGGATGTCGTGCAGCGCCGTCTCGGGCTCCTCGGGGAAGTTCACGGTGAACCCGATGGCCAGCGCGGTGGCGACCGACATCATCTGCTCGCCGATCCAGGCGAGCGGCAGGAAGGAGACGAACTCGTCGCCGGACCTGCGCGGGTCCACCTGGTGCAGGCTGAGCGCCATGGTGAGCAGGTTCCGGAACGAGAGCATCGCTCCCTTGGGCTGCCCCGTGGTGCCGGAGGTGTAGCAAATGATCGCCAGGTCGCCGCCGGCGCCTCGAGCGACGTTCTCGTCGTACAGGCCCGGCTTCTCCTTCGCGAGCGCGCGGCCGCGGGCCTCCACTTCGGAGAAGGAGAGCAGCTTCTCGTGCCGGTACCGGCGCAGGCCGCGCGGGTCGGAGTAGATGACGTACGCCACCTTGGGGAGCTGGTCGATCATCCCGAGGATCTTGTCGACCTGCTCCTGGTCCTCGGCGACGACGAAGCGCGCGTCGCAGTGGTCGATGACGAACCCCACCTCGGTCAGGTTGGAGTCCTGGTAGATGCCGACCGAGGCGGCGCCGGCGGCCTGCGCGGCCAGCTCCGCGATCACCCACTCGGGCCGGTTGTCGCCGATGATGGCCACCTTCCCGCCGCGCTCGAGGCCCAGCGAGACGAGCCCCAGCGAGAGGTCGCGCACCCGCTCCTGGCAGGCGCGCCAGCTGGTCTCGCGCCAGATGCCGAGGTCCTTCTCGCGCAGCGCCGCGCGTTCGCCCAACCGCTCGGCGTTGCGCGCCAGCAGCTTGGGGAAGGTGTCCGCTCCGCCGAGCGCATCCGTCACGCGGCGGCCTCCCCGCCGAGGTAGGCGAGCTGCACTTCGCGGCTGCCCTGCACCTCCTCGGGAGTCCCGTCGGCGATCTTCTGGCCGAAGTTGAGCACCACGACTCGATGGGAGAGATCCATCACCACGCCCATGTCGTGCTCGATCATGAGGATGGTGGTACCGCGCTCCTCGTTGATGTCGAGGATGAACCGGGCCATGTCCTCCTTCTCCTCCGCGTTCATGCCCGCCATCGGCTCGTCCAGCAGCAGGAGCCGCGGCTCGAGCGCGAGCGCGCGCGCCAGCTCGACCCGCTTCTGCAGGCCGTACGCGAGCGTGTGCGCCACCTGCTTGCGCACCGCCTCGATCTCGAGGAAGTCGATGATCTCCTCGATGCGCGCGCGGTCCCGGATCTCCTCGCGCTCGCCCAGCCCGTAATAGAGTCCGCCCCCCAGCACGCCCGTCTTCTGGTGGCAGTGCCGCCCGATCAGCAGGTTGTCGAGCACCGTCATGCCCTTGAACAGCGCGATGTTCTGGAAGGTGCGCGCGATACCCAGCCGGGTGCGGGCCGCGGGCCGCAATTGCGTCACGTCGGCGCCGTCGAACCCGACGGTGCCCTTCTGCGGCCGGTAGACGCCGCTGATGCAGTTGAGCAGGCTGGTCTTGCCCGCGCCGTTCGGTCCGATGATGGCGGAGATGGCGCCGGGCTCGACCGCGAAGCTGACGTCCTGCAGGGCCGTCACGCCGCCGAATCGCAACGACAGGTGAGCAATCTGGAGCAGCGCCATCTCTGTTCCTCGGGCGCGGTCGCAGGGCGCGGCAAGATACAGCGGCGGCGTACTCTAGCAGGGGTGCGACGTTCGGAGTAAGAGGGAGCGCGTTACACTGCGGCCATGCGCGACCTGGCATCCCGGATGGCCGACCTGGGCACCGAAACGGCGTTCGACGTGCTCGCCCGCGCCCGCGCCCTCGAGGCGCAGGGCCGCCGCGTGCTGCACCTGGAGATCGGCGAGCCGGACTTCCCCACCCCGCCGCACGTGGTGGAGGCGGGAGTCCGCGCCCTCCGCGACGGGCACACCCGGTACGGGCCGCCGCCCGGCCTGCCCGCGCTGCGCGAGGCGATCTGCGAACGGATGCTCGCCGAGCGGGGCGTCCGCTCCACCCCCGACGAGGTGGTGGTGACGCCCGGCGCGAAGCCCATCCTGTTCCTCGCGCTCCTCGCCACCGTCGGCCCTGGAGACGAGGTGCTGGTGCCCGATCCGGGCTTTCCCATCTACGAGTCCGTGGTGCGCTTCGCCGGCGCGCGCGTCGTGCCGGTGCCCGTGCGCGAGGAGAGCGGCTTCTCCTTCGACGTCGACGCCGCGGAGCGCCTGGTCACGCCGCGCACCAGGATGCTCATCTTCAACAGCCCGGCAAACCCGACCGGCGGCGCAACCACCCCGCGCGACCTGGAGCGCATCGCCGCGCTGGCCGAGCGGCACGACCTGTGGGTGATCGCCGACGAGATCTATGCGCGCATCTCCTACGGGGAGACGCACCAGTCCATGGCCGCGTTGCCAGGCATGCGCGAGCGCGTCATCCTCTCCGACGGATTCTCCAAGGCGTACGCCATGACCGGCTGGCGCCTCGGCTTCGGCGTCGTCCCCCGCCGGCTGGCCGAACCGATCACCCGGCTGGTCATCAACTCCAACTCCTGCACCGCGGCGTTCGTACAGCTCGCCGGCCTCGCGGCGCTGCGCGGCCCGCAGGACGCGGTGGACCGGATGGTGGCGGAGTTCCGCCGCCGCCGCGACCTGGTCGTCTCGGGGCTGCGCGGGATCCCTGGCGTCCGCTGCGCCGAGCCGCGCGGCGCCTTCTATGCATTCCCGGACGTCCGCGGGCTGCGCATCTCCGCCGACGAGCTGGCCTCGCGGCTGCTGGAGGAGCACGGGGTCGCGACGCTCTCCGGCACCGCTTTCGGCCCGGGCGGCGACGGTCACCTGCGCATCTCCTACGTCAGCGCGCCGGAGGTCCTGCAGGAGGCGCTCGAACGGATCCGCACTGCTGTGGCGGAGCTGGTGTAGGCTGGCGAACAGGAGGTCCAAGTCGAGACCAGGACGCGCGTGACCGTACGCCGCACACACCGGCTGTGGATCGCGGTGGCGGGTGCACTGGCCCTCCACGGGCTGGTGCTGCTCGCGTTGACGTTGCTGCCGCACCCGCAGGTCAAAGGTCCCCGTCCGCCGCCGAAGGCGCTGCAGGTCGAGCTGCGTAAGCTCGCACCCCCCGGCGCGCCGCCGCAGCGGACCGCGGTCCCGGAGAGCGGCCACGTCCGCGGCGGGTCGACCGCGAAGAAAGCGGCGCCTCCGGCGCGCGAGGCGCAACCCTCCCCGGGGAAGACCGGCGCCGGTGAGGACCCCGCGGCCTGGTCGCGCGACTGGCGGATCGGCGAGGGAATCGAGCGTCCCGGGGGAGACCTGTCGCTGCGGCTCGAACACCCGGAAGGCGTGCTCGGGCCGGGCGGCGGCACGGAGGGCGACGGTTCCTCCGGTCTCGTCCGGGAGAAGTCGCGCGAGGAGAAGCTTGCCGAGGAACAGGCGACGGTCCAGCGCCGGGTCGAGGGCTGGCTTTCCGACGCGAAAGCCAAAGCGCGCGCGCAGACCCGCGACGGCTACTGGCAGGCGGTCGAGGACGCCCTCGGCCACGGCTTCAACCCGGGGTGGGACGTGCTCGAGCACGGCCCGAATGAAACCCGGAGCTCGACCGCAGGCGCGCTCGTGGAGGCGTGGAAGAAACAGGCCGCGGCTTACGGGAGGTCGGGCAATCCGTTCGCCGGGGCGCCCGACGCGCCGGGCGCGCGCAAGCCTTTGCACGAAGAGTTCCTCGGGCTCGCCAACGAGGATCGCGGGCTCCGCACGCCGAGCTTGGCCCCCACGCTCAACCTCGAGATCGTGCGCGCAGCAGCCGCGGCTTCCGGCAGTGCCTGGCATTTCAAGCTGGTCGCTTCGGTACGCGTGACCCAGCGCGAGGACGGGTCCCTCTTCGCCGTCGAGCTGCTCGGCACCAGCGGCAACGCCGCCTACGACCGCCTCGTGCTCGGGCAGGCGCGCTCGCTGGGCGCGCTCAAGCTCGGGCCTCCGCGGCAAGGTCTCGAGACGCTCTGGGCATTCGAGACCGAGTTCTCCCAGATCCCTCCGCTGCCCATCGCGGGCTGCGCGCTGGACGATTTCATCCCGAAGAACTGCTGGCACCCGCTGCAGAAGCTGGTGCGCTCGCGCGTGCGCCTGCTGGGCATCTACTAGCCCGGCTAGTCCTGGCGGCGATGCTTCATTGGGTCAACCTGGTTCGGTCGGACCGACGTTCCACAGCAGCTCGAGCAACCCGTCCAGGGGACCCACCCCCAGGCCTAGGCACGCCCGGCGTACAGGCGCAGCGATTCGTCCCAGTCGATCCGCCGCGCGCGGAGCGTGCCGTCGGGCAGCTTCTCCGCGCCGGACGGGTCGACCAGGTCGATGAAGTACGGCCGGCCCAGCGCGGGATCGAGGTTGTCGAGCACGACGTCGAAGGTGAACGCGGTGTCGCTCGTCGCCACGAACCAGTGCACGTTGCGGCTCTCGCTCGAGATGCTGGTCGGGTCGCCGCTGCGGCAGGCGCGGTCGAGCCCAGGCCGCAGGACCAGATGGCCGGGCTCGTCGCGCACGCGGTCGTACTGGCGGCAGCGGAGCTCTCCGCCGATCACCAGGTGCATCGAGGCCATGTTGCGGTGGCCGTGCGGGGTGATCGCTGCCCCGCGCGCGAACCCGAACACCTGGGTGCCGAACCGGAACGGCCCGAGCCGCAGGTGCTCGCCGCGCGCCCAGTCCCGCGCGACGGTCATGGTACGGGACAGGCGGTCCAAGTCGACCGCGCGGCGAAGATCGGAGAGGTCGGCGCGCGCCGCGAGCTCCTCGACGCGAGCCTGCCATTCCGCGGGCCTCGCGGCTCCCGATGCGAGCGCACGGCTCGCTTCGTCCGCCCGCGCGAGCAGGACCCCGGCGGCGATGCGGGCCGGCGCCGCCAGCGCCTCGCGCGCGCCCAGCTCCCGCAAGAGCGCCAGTGGCCCAAGCACCCGGAGCACGGCCTTCGCGAATTCCCTGCGTGTCAGACGGCCCATGCACTCATCGTAGCCCACGGGCGGCACGGTCGCGCATACTCGGCCGGTGCTTCCGTCCACCGCGACGCGCGACGCGCGGATCCTCCTCTTCACGCGCGGCGCCCGCGGGTTCGCCGACGGCGTGGTCAGCGTGCTGCTCGCGAGCTACCTCGCCCGGCTGGGGTTCACGGCGCTGCAGATCGGCGCCATCGTCACCGCCACCCTGCTGGGCTCGGCTGCGCTCACGCTCGGCATCGGCCTCGCCGGCCACCGCTTCCGCCGCCGGGCGGTGCTGCTCGGCGCGGCCGGACTGATGGTCGTGACCGGCCTCGGGTTCGCCGGCGTCACCGCTTTCTGGCCGCTGCTCGCGGTCGCCTTCGTGGGCACCGTCAACCCTTCGGCGGGCGATGTGACGCTCTTCCTGCCGACCGAGCAGGCCGTGCTCGCGGAAGCGTCGGAGGCACGGGACCGCACCGGGCTGTTCGCCTGGTACAACCTGACCGGCACCTTCGCGGGGGCCGCAGGGGCGCTCGCCGCCGGCTTTCCCGACGCCGCGGCCCAGCGGTTCGGCATCGACGCCGCGCAAGCGGAGCGCGCCGGCTTCCTCCTCTATTCCGTGCTGGGGCTGATCGCGGCCGCCGCTTACGCGCGCCTCTCTCCGGCAGTGGAGCACGACACCGCGGCGCCGGCCCGGCCGCTGGCGCGCTCGCGCAGCATCGTCCTCAAGCTATCCGCGCTGTTCAGCCTCGACTCGTTCGGCGGCGGATTCGTGGTGCAGTCGCTGCTCGTGCTGTGGCTCTTCCGGCGCTTCGCGCTGCCGGTGCAGGTAGCGGGCGCGATCTTCTTCGCCGCCGGGCTGCTCGCGGCGCTCTCGCAATTCGCCGCCGCGCGGCTCGCGGCGCGGATCGGCCACGTGCGCACGATGGTCTTCACGCATCTTCCCGCGAACGTCTTCCTGCTGCTCGCCGGGCTGATGCCCACCGCGCCGCTCGCGGTGCTTTTCTTGCTGCTGCGGACCTCGCTCTCTTCGATGGACGTCCCCGCGCGGCAGGCGTACGTGATGGCCATGGTGCCGCGCGAGGAGCGGGCCGCGGCATCGAGCGTCACCAACGTCCCGCGCAGCCTCGCCGCCGCCCTCTCGCCGCTGCTCTCCGGGTTCCTGCTCGATCGCACCAGCTTCGGCTGGCCGCTCTTGTGCGCGGGCGCGCTGAAAGCCGCCTACGATCTTCTCCTCTTCCGGCAATTCGCCCACCTGCGCCCGGCCGACGAGCCCGACCGCCGTTGAGCCGGATTCAATGCCGGAGCGCGGGCACGTCGCCCGGCTCGTCGTGGAGGTCCAGCTCGCTCTGGATCGAGCGCACGCCAGCGATGCTCGCCACCTGGCGGATGAGGTCCTCCAACTCGTCGGCCAGGATCGGGCCGGCCAGGATCACGCACCCCTCCTGCGCCCGGACGTCGATCGCGCGCGGGTGCGAGACCGGCCGTTCGAGCTGGGCGCGCACACGCTCCACCAGGATGTCGTCCGGGACCTCCTCCTCGGCGGGGCCTGGCGTCGCTCGATACACCATCCCCCGCAGGCGTTGGCGCAGCTTGCCTGCGCGACCGGTCATCCCGCCGGCGGCGTCCCCGGCGCCGGAGAAGCTCTCGTCGCCCATGACCGCCCGCCGGCGCCGCCGGCCGAGCAGCGCGACGGTCACTCCGCCCAGCATGAATCCCGTCACGAAACTTCCTGCGCGCATGTCGGACCTCCCCGTGTCGGTTCGCGCCTACTCTGCGCACGCGGCCGCCGGTCAGCCCACCGGCACGTGGAACAGCCGTCCGACCAGCACCGTCGCTCCCGCCGCGATCCCGATCACCAGAAGCTGGCGGAAGGCGGGCCAGGGCCAGCGCCGGCCGCTCAGGCGAGCGAGGATGGCCCCGATTCCCAGCGAAGCTGCCCCCGCGAGCAGCAATGAGGCGAGCAGAGCCGTGCGCCCGCTGGCGAAGAACCAGGGTACGAGCGGCACCAGCGCTCCGCCGGCAAAGGTGAGGAGGGAGGAGGACGCGGCGGCCCAGGGCGACCCGAGCTCGTCCGGATTGAGGCCCATCGACCGCGCGTACGTGGCGAGGGCGTGCGCCGGATCGCGCGCCAGCTCCCGCGAAGCTTGCCGCGCGGTGCGGCGCGAGACGCCGGCGTGGACGATGAACTGCTCCAGCTCGGCTCGCGCGAGCTCGGGGTTCTCGCGCAGGCGGCGCGCCTCCTCCATCAGCAGGCCCTCGAGCAGCTCCACCTGGGCGCGCATCGAGACGTATTCCCCCACGGCCATCGAGCAGGCGCCCGCAACCAGGCTGGCGAGCCCGGCGAGCCGCACCACCGCGGGGCTGGCCTCCGCCGCGGCCACGCCGAGGATCAACGACACGTTGGTGACCAGGCCGTCGCTGACGCCCAGCACCGCCGCGCGTGCCGTCCCGCGCTGCACCTCCACCGCGCGCTGCCTCGACGGGTGGGCGTTGAGGGCGGTCTCTGCCATCTTGGCTCCCTACCATGGACGGCTTGACGCCGAATGCCATAACGCCGCGCGGCGTGAAGACGCACCGCCGCCGAATACAGCGGCGATTGGTCACAAGTCGCGTTGACCCGGGCCGACTCCTGGTGCACAACTGCGCGGCACATGCCGACCGCGTTCCTCTTCGCCGGACAGGGCAGCCAGTCCGTCGGCATGGGCAAGGCTCTCGCCTCCTCCTGCCCTCATTGCGCGGCGCTGTTCGAGCGCGCCGACGAGGTCCTCCACTTCCCGCTCCGCCGCGCGATGTGGGAAGGCTCCGCCGACGATCTGCGCCACACGGCGGTGCTGCAGCCGGCCCTGCTGGCGCTCGAGGTGGCGCAGGCGCGGCACCTGCGCGCGGTGGGGCTCAGCCCCGACTGGCTGGCCGGGCACAGCGTCGGCCAGTACTCGGCACTGGTGGTGGCCGACTCGCTCCCCTTCGAGGAAGCGCTGCACCTGGTCCGCGAGCGCGGCCTCCTCATGCAGGAAGCCGTGCCCGACGGCGTCGGGGCCATGGCCGCCGTGCTGGGGCTCGACCGCGCGGAGATCCGCAGGCTGTGCCGCACCGCGGCCGGCGTGGTCGGGATCGCCTCGCACAACGCGCCTGGGAATACGGTGATCTCCGGCGAGCGCGCCGCCGTCGCCGAGGCGTCCGCGCTGTGCAAGGAGGCCGGCGCGTCGATCGTCGAGCTTCCCGTCTCGGCGCCGTTCCACACTGCCCTTCTCGAGCCGATGGTTCCGCCCTTCACGGCGCTGGTGGAGAAGGCCTCCTTCCGGGATCCACGCGTTCCCGTGATCGACAACGTGGGCGCGCGGCCGCTCACCGACGCCGCCTCGGTGCGCCGCTCGCTGGTGCTGCAGGTCAGCGCGCCCGTGCTGTTCGACGAGAGCCTCCGCTTCCTCGTCGAGCGCGGCGTCGCCGACTTCGTGCAATGCGGCCCCGGCCGCAACGTGCTGGACTTCATCCGCCGCATCCACCCCGGCGCCCGGATCTTGCCGTTCGAGGAAGCCGCGGCAGGCACGCCGGCGCCGCACTGAACCGCAGCCCGAACGTCCGCGCTGTGAAAAGCGCAGCGCCGCCAGACCCGCCGCTCAAAGAGCGCAGCGCCGCCCTATCGGCGGCGACTGGCGGCGGCGACTGAAGCTCAGGCGGTTCCGCGCCGCGCGATGCGGACGGTATTGCTGAACCCGTCGTCCAACACCCGCAGCTGCACCTCCAGCTCGCCGGCGGCGTCGCAGCGGACTGTCTCCTCCACCTGCGGACCGTCGCCGTCGAGCCGCCGCACGGGCACGGTGGCCAGATCGCGCACCGCGCGGAGGCGCGGGTCGAACGGGAACAGCACCTCGTCCCACATCGCCAGGTTGCCCTCCGGCCGGCCCTGCTCGATGCGGGCACACTCGACGAAGCGGAAGTGCCCCAGGTTGTGCGCGGCGCGGTAATGGCGGATGACGCTCAGCGGCGGCCCGCCGGGAGCGGGCAGGCGCGTGTCCTTGGGGAGGAGCACGTCGAAGGACACCTCCGCGCCCGCGCTCTCCTCGCGGAAGACCCCGAAGTGCCGCGTGAGCCGCTCCGCCAGCGAGTACCCGGCCCGCTCGTCGAGCGTGATGGCGAGCCCGATGGCGGTGGAACCGAAAGGATGCGGCGAGCGCCGCACCCGGTGCGCTCCGAAACGCTCGCGGAGCAGGCGGTACACGGGCGGGAACGCGCTCGCGCCGCCCACCACGTAGATGCCGGCCAGCTCGCTCCAGTCGACGCCCTCGTTTTCGCGGCGCGGGTCGCGCATCGCGGGCTCCATCGCCTCCAGCGTCTGCTGCACGAGCGGAGCACAGGCGGCGTACACCTCGTCGGTGGGCACCACCAGCGGCTCGTGCCGGCCGAGCGCCGCGAGGTCCACCACCAGCTTGCGCGTGTTCGGGTTCACCGACTCCTTCTGCACGCGGCACTCATCCAGCAGGAGGCGCCGCTCGCGGATCGAGGTGACCGTGCCCAGCCTCTCCTCGACGAGCTTGAGGATCGCCTCGTCGAAATCGTCCCCGCCGAGCCGCGCCACCCCGGACGAGGTGACCACCTCGTTCGCGCGCCCCTCCATCTTGATCAGCGACGCGTCGAAGGTGCCGCCGCCCAGGTCGTAGACCAGCACGTACTCGCGCTTGCTGGTGACCGTCTCCCGGAAGCGGTGCGCGTACTCGAACCCCGCCGCGCTCGGCTCATTGAGGAGCGCGACCACGTCGAAGCCGGCGCGGCGGAAGGCGTCGACCGTGAGGATGCGCTGCGCGCTCGAGGCGTTGGCCGGCACGCTCACCGCCGCTTCCAGCGGCTCGCCCTCGCGCGGGTGAGCGTTGGACTTGAGGTAGAGCTCGTCCCGGACGTGCGAGAGGAACCCGGTGAGCAGGTCCACCACCTTCATCGTGCGCGGGCCGACCGCCACCTCGGACCCGGGCCCGGCGTCGTTGAGCAGGCGCTTGAACGAGCGCAGGACCGTCCACGCCGGGTCGTGCGCCACGACCGCCGCCTGCGCTCCGAAGCGGAGCGTGCCGTCCTGACCCGCGGCGGCAATTGAAGGCACGAAGTCGGCGTGCTCGAACGAGACGATGGGGTAGTTCCCGCGGTCCACCGCCGCGACGACGGTGTGCGTGGTCCCGAAGTCGATCCCCAGCCTCATCGACCCGGAATGTACGCCACTCCAAGCCGATCCGCCCGCGCCGATGGACTAAAAGCGGTTTCACGCAGAGCTCGCAGAGGGCGCAGAGTTCTTTGATCCAAAAAAATCTCTGCGGACTCTGCGAGCTCTGCGTGAACCGCTTCTAGTCTAGAACTGTTTCGGCTGTTCAATGGCGGCCTCGACGCGGCGCAGGTAGTCGGAACGGGGGATTTCCATGCAGCCGAGGGTGGCGAGGTGGGGGGACATCACCTGCACGTCGAAGAGGGTGAACCCGCGCTCGCGCAGCCGCTCCACGGCCGCGGCAAAGGCCACCTTGGAGGCGCCCGTGCGAAGGTGGAACATCGACTCGCCCGCGAAGAGCGATCCGACGGCGAGCCCGTAGAGGCCACCGGCGAGCCGGCCGTCCGCCCACACCTCCACGCTGTGCGCCCATCCCAGCGCATGCAGCTCGGCGTACGTGGCGAGGACGTCGGCCGTGATCCAGGTCCCCTCGGCCCGCGCGTCGCCGCAAGCGGTCATCACCTCGCGGTAAGCGCGGTCGAAGGTGACCGTGAACCCGGTGTTCCGGGCGCGCTTCACGTGTCGCGGCCAGGGGCGCTGCGGGTGGAGAGGGAAGATCGCGCGCGGGTCCGGGCTCGCCCACGGAATCACGCCCTGCATGATGGGCCAGGGAAAGATGCCCTTCCGGTACGCCTGCAGGACGAGGCCCGGCGTCATGGTCCGCGAGAGGGCGACGATGCCCTCGCGGTTCGCGCGGCGCGCATCGGGCAGCTCGACCCGCGCCGCGGGCGGTTCGACCGGAGGATAGGTCACTTGCGGCCCCCAGCCTCGGGGGTTGCCCTCAACGCCCTTCTCCCAGCATCTCGCGCAGCTTGCGCGTTCGCTCCTCGGGAGCGCCGAACCTGGCGCGATAGTCCTCGATGCTCCGCCGGAGTACCTCCACCGCCTCCTCGCGCCCGTACACCTCGGCGATCTGGACCTTGCGGGCGCCGGCGCCGGGGATCTGCTTGTAGCTGAGGAAGTAGTGGCGCAAGCGATCGACCAGCCCCTGCGGGACCTGCGAGACGTCCTGCATCTTGCCGAACACGAGATCCTGCTCCAGCACCGCCAGCACCTTGTCGTCCGCCTCGTCGCCGTCGACCATCCGCAGGCCGCCGACCGCGCGGGCGTGGAGCAGGAAACCGCCGTGCGCGGTGCCCTTCTCGGTGAGCACGCAGATGTCCATCGGGTCGCCGTCGCCCCGCATCCCCGGCAGCCCGGTGCGCTCCGACGAGCGCGCCGCGACCCGCTCGCCGCAGTACGTCTGCGGCACGAACCCGTACAGCGACGGAGTCTGGCTCGAATAGCGCTGCGGCCGATCGATGCGCAGGTGTCCGGAAGCCTTGTCCAGCTCGTACTTCACCACGTCGCTGGGCACGATCTCGATGTACGCGTTGAGCACGCCTTCGGGATCGCCGGGCGGCACTCCGTGCCACGGATGCGCCTGGAACATCGTCGCGAGGAGGTCCTCCACGCTCATCGCGGCGATCCCTCGAGCAGCCGCCGCAGGGCGGCCCGGCCGCCGGCCAGGATCGGCGCGCCGTCGGCCAGCAGCAGCGCGTCGAAGTCGAGCTGCGCCAGGGCGCCGAGCGAGGTCAACAGTCGCGCCTTGTCGTCGATGACGGCATCGGGCAAGAGCGCGCACGAGCCGGGCGGCTTTCCCACGCACGCATCGCCCACCAGGAGCAGCCGCCGCTCCGGCCAGTGCAGCGCCACCTCGCCGGGCGATTTGCCCGGCGCCGCGACGACTTCCAGCGGACCCAGGCGCTGGCCCGCGCGCAGATCCTCGTCCACCGCCGTGCCCTTCTCCCGGACGAAGGCAGCGTCGGCCGGATGGATGGCGATCGGCGCACCCGTCCGCTGCTTCACCCTCATGCTGGCGCGGAAGTGGTTGCGATTGGTGAGCACGATGCGCTGCACCCCCACGTCGGCGATCTCCGCCAGTACCTCGTCGGCCATCTCCACCGGATCCACGCACAGGTTCCCATCCGGAAGACGCAGCAGGTATCCGTTGAAATCGTAGCCGTGGCGCTCGGAGAACCAAGGCCAGGTGAGGATCCCGGGGAGGATCTCGCGCATGGTGGCCGCGTAGCACGGGTGCCGGGGCGGCTCAAGCCGCCGGCTCAAGTCGCCGTAGCCTTCTCCGACTTCGGCGGCATCCAATAGACCTCGACGTGGATCTGCGCACGGTCGAACCCGCGCCGCAGCAGGATGCCCTTTCCGTTCTCGATCATCCGCGGGTGGCCGCACAGGTATGCGGTGCAGTCCGCCGGAGTGAAGCCCGCCTCGTCGAGGTGCTTGCGGATCACGTCCTCGGCGCGTCCCCGCTCCCCCTTCCACCCGGGGTCCTCCCACGGGCGGCTGACGGTCGGAACGTAGGTCAGCCACCCGCCCGATTCGGCCGCCGCCCGCTCCAGCTCCTCGCGATAGCCCAGCTCGTGCGAGCGGCTCCCTGCCTGCAAGATGAAGAGGCGCAGATCGGGCTTCTGCCGGCGCAGCGCGCGCACCATGCTCACCGCGGGCGCCACGCCGGTGACCGTGGTCGCGATGAAGTGGTTCCGGCGTCCGCTCTTGCGGTCGACGGTGAACGTGCCCTTGGCGCGGTGGCGCATCCACACCTCGGCGCCGGGCTTCAGCTCGTACAGCTTCGGCGTGAGCTGCCCCTGGGGGACCAGTTCGAAAAAGAACTCTAGCTCCTCCTCGTGGGGCGCGGAGCAGACCGAGTACGCGCGTTCGATCATCTTGCCGGTGCCCGGGTCCTCGACGCCGAGCGTCACGTACTGGCCGGGCTCGAAATCGATGCGCTTTTCGGGAGCTACGCGCACCGACCACAGATCGCGGGAATGGTCCTTGCGCCAGGTGATGCGCCCGCGCTGGTATTTCTCCGGGCTGACGGGCATGTCCCAATCGCATGTCATAACGTCCGCGCCGTGAAAAGCACAGCGCCGCCCTATGGGCGGCGACTGGCGCCCGTGCGGTGCCATGGTACACCCCGCCCATGGACACGACGTTCGATCGCCAGACGCAGAAGGTCGGGCGGCAGGAAGCGCTCGACTACCACTCCGCCTGGCCGCGCGGGAAAATCGAGGTGGTCCCCACCAAGCCGGTCGCCACCGCTCGCCAGCTCACGCTCGCCTACAGCCCCGGCGTGGCCGAGCCCTGCCTCGCAATCGCCGAGGATCGCGATCTCTCCTACAAGTACACGGCGCGCGGCAACCTGGTCGGCGTCATCACCAACGGGACCGCGGTGCTCGGCCTGGGGGACATCGGACCCTGGGCGGCCAAGCCGGTGATGGAGGGCAAGGGCGTCCTGTTCAAGAAGTTCGCCGACATCGACGTGTTCGACCTGGAGGTGAACGCGAAGGACATCGACGGGTTCTGCGCGGTGGTGAAGGGCCTGGAGCCGACTTTCGGCGGGATCAACCTGGAGGACGTGAAGAGCCCCGAATGCTTCGTCATCGAGCGCAAGCTGCGCGCGAGCATGGGCATCCCCGTGTTCCACGACGACCAGCACGGCACCGCGATCATCACCGGCGCGGCGCTGGTCAACGCGCTGGAGTTGGTGGGCAAGCGCATCGACCAGGTGAAGGTGGTGTTCATCGGGGCGGGCGCGGCGGCGGTGGCGTGCGCCGAGCAATACGTCGCGCTCGGTGTGCCGCGGCAGAACGTCTTCCTGTGCGACAAGTACGGCCTGGTCTACCGCGGCCGGCCGGAGGACATGGACGAGTGGAAGGGGGCCTTCGCGCAGGGCGAGACGCCCCGCACGCTGGCGGAGGTGGTCCGCGGTGCCGACGTGGTGGTGGGCCTCTCGGCGGCAGGCGTGATCACCCCGGAGATGGTGCGCACGCTGGCCAAGGACCCCGTCCTGTTCGCGCTGGCGAACCCGGTGCCGGAGATCCTCCCGGAGCAGGTCCACGAAGTGCGCGACGACGTGATCATGGCCACGGGCCGCAGCGACTATCCCAACCAGGTGAACAACGTGCTCGGGTTCCCGGGCATCTTCCGCGGGGCCCTCGACGTCCGCGCCAACGCCATCAACGAGGAGATGAAGCTGGCCGCCTCGCACGCGCTGGCGCAGCTGGCGCGGCAGGACGTCCCGGAGAGCGTCTCCGCCGCGTACGGCGGGCAGAACTTCAAGTTCGGCCGCGACTACATCATCCCCAAGCCGTTCGATCCGCGCGTGCTCACCGCGGTGGCGCCGGCCGTGGCACAGGCGGCGATGGACTCCGGCGCCGCGCGCATCCGGCTGGACCGCACCGAATACGTCGAGCAGCTGCGCAAGCGGCAGGGCCGGACCTACGAGGTGATGAGCGTGGTGATGGGCAAGGCGCGGCGCAAGCAGACGCGCATCGCGTTCCCCGAAGGGAACCACCCGCGCATCCTGCGCGCCGCGCAGATCCTGGCCGAGGAGCGTATCTGCCGGCCGGTGCTCATGGGGAAGCGCGAGGAGATCGACGCGATCGCCACCGAGGCGGGCCTCTCGGCGATCGCGGACCTGGAGGTGATCGACCCGGTGACCAGCCCCGACCTCCAGCAGTACACGCAGCTGCTCTACGGCTTGCGGCAGCGCGCCGGGATGTCCTTCGCGGAGGCGGCGTACCGCATCCGCCAGCGGAGCGTGTTCGCCGCGATGATGTTGCAGGAAGGCGCGGTGGACGGAGTGGTGACTGGCCTGACGCGGAGCTACCCGGAAGCGATCCGGCCCGCGCTGCAGATCGTGCGCACCATGCCGGGCCGCTTCGCCGCGGGGACCTATATCCTCGCCTTCAAGCACGGCCTGAAGCTGTTCGCCGACTGCACCGTCATCGCCGACCCGACGGCGGAGCAGCTCGCCGACATCGCCATCTCCACCGCCGAGCTTGCTCGCGAGTTCGAGCTGACGCCGCGCGTGGCGATGCTCTCCTACTCGAACTTCGGCACCGATCGCGGCGGCTCGCCCGCCAAGGTGAGGCGCGCGGTGGAGCTGGTGCGGCAGCGGCGGCCCGAGCTGGAGATCGACGGCGAGATGGAGGTCGACCCCGCGGTGGTCGAGAGCGTGCGCGAGCAGGAGTTCCCCTTCGTGCGGCTCACCGGCGACGCCAACGTGCTCGTCTTCCCAGACCTGAACAGCGGCAACATCGGCTACAAGCTGCTCTGGCGACTAGGGGGCGCGGAGGTCATCGGCCCGGTGCTGATGGGCATGGCGCGGCCGGTGAACGTACTGCAACAGGGAGCCAGCGTGCAGGACGTGGTCAACCTCGCCGCGATGACCGCCGTCCGCGCGCAGAACGAGATCGTCTACTGAGCGTGCGAGAGGCGCGGCCGCAGCACCGCCACGAGCTCCCTGGCGATGCGGCGGTGCGCGGCGGGATCCGGGTGCCCGTCCCAGGGCAGCAGCTCGGCCGGGTCGACGTCGACGAGCGCGTACGGAAGCCCCTGCTCGACGAGCAGCTCGCGAATGAGCGCGCCTTCGGGGTGCTCGTCGAGCGTGCGCCGACTTCCGATGGAGACCACCAAGAAGAGAGGCTCGGCGCCGCGCTGGCGCGCCGCGCGCGCGGCCTCGCGCAAGACGGCGGCGGTGAGACGAGTTGCGTCGCGGAGCGCCCCGTCGCTCAGGTACCGCACTTCGTTGACCAGCAGATCGCGCAGGCGGAGGTGGGCGAAGAACCCGTCGGCGGGCGGCACCAGGACGAGCGCGCCTTCCCGCAACGCGAGGCGCGGGCGGTAGTCCTGCACGTTGCGGGCGAGCATGACAGGCACGAAGGTGATGACCGCGGCGGAGGGCCGCCGCAGCCGCTCGAGCGCGTCGCCCAGGCGAAGGAACGCCTGATCGGAGCCGTACCCGCCGCAGGCCACGTTGACCACTTGCAGGCCGAGGTCCTTTCCCATCAGCGCGGAAAAGCTCTGCTCGTACGCGACTCCATGCCCGGCCGCGATCGATTCGCCCGCCACGATCAGCGACGGCAGGTCCGGGTCCGGCGCTCCTTGCGGCGCCTGCGCCCGGTCGCCCCACGCGTCGACGGCGTACACGACCGGATGCTGCGGCGGTCCCAGCACGGTCGCCCGCGACGGCAGCAGGACCCACCCGAATCGTGGATCCGTGCGGCCCAGGCGGAACTCCAGCTTGTCCGCTCGCCACGCCGCCGGATGCCCGTCCCCGCGGCGCAGGATCAGCTCGGACGCGGCGAGCGCGAGCACCACCGCGAGCGCGGTTCTCGCCGCTCCCCCGAGCGAGGCGCGGGCGAGCGCCCGGCCGACCGGCCACGACGCGGCGACCAGGGCGATTCCAGCGATCGCGACGCCGGCGCGCACGTCGCGCGACACCCAATCGGGCGCCCACGGATAATAGCCGGGCAACAGCACGTGCCGCTCGAACCACGGGTAGTCCATCGCCTTCGCCGCCAGGAGCAGCGCGGCGCCGCTTGCGCAACAGACGGTAGTCGCAACCCAACGCAAGTTCCCCCCAGCGTACCGTGTGCTAGCGTCGCGCGCATGGAAGGGGCCGTGCGTCCATCCGCGTTCGATCGCGCGCTGCGCCCGGTGCATCGCTGGGTGTGGCGCGACCCGCACCGGCGCGCGCGCAAGCTCCTGCGCTTCGCGGAGATCGAGGCGGACGGCGGGCGCGACCTCTCCCGCGCCGCGGAGCTGACCCCGGACCCCCTGTTGCGCCGGCTGTACCTGCGCCACGCCGAGGACGAGTTGCGCCACGCGGCGCTCTTCAGGGAGCGCGGGCGGGCGATCCTGACCGGGCTGCCGCGCGAGCGGAGCGGCTTCGAGGCGAACTGGCTGGCGCCGGGCGAGCGAGGCCTCGACGACTTGCGGGTCGACGGCGAGCGCGACGAATCGCTGCTCGCCTTCCTGCATTTGTCGGAGAAGGCGGCGGCGCAGCGGTTCGCGATGTACCGGCAGGTGCTCGAGCACGATCCCGGCACCCGGGCGGTGTTCGAGGACGTGCTCAACGACGAGGCGTTCCACATGAACTACACGCACACGCAGCTCGCGCGCGTCGCGGCCGGTGGTTCGCGCGCGCGCCTCTTCCGCGCGCGGATGGGAAGGCTGTGGAAGGCCTACCTGCGCGCCGCCGCCGCCCTGGCTTCGGTCCTCGGAACGCTGCTGCTGCGCGTCCAGTACTTCGTCGTGCTGCCGCTCTTCGCGGTGCTCGCCCGCCGGGCCGCCCGGCGCGAAAGCGCGGGATTCGCGGCGGCGCGCCGCCCCTCCGCGCTGACGAGCCAGTACTGATGCGCATCCTGGGGATCTCCGCGCACTACCACGACTCCGCGGCCGCGCTGGTCGCCGACGGCGTGCCGGTCTGCGCGGTGCAGGAGGAGCGCCTTTCGCGCCGGAAGAACGACTCCGCCTTCCCGCTCGCCGCCATCGAATGGTGCCTCGAGCGCGGCGGCCTCGAGCCGGAGGATCTCGACGCGATCGTCTTCTACGAAAAGCCGATGCTGAAGTTCGAGCGCATCCTCACCATGGCGCTGCGCGGCTTCCCGCGCACCTGGCGGAGCTTCCCGCGCGCGATGAAGAGCTCCCTGGGTGAGAAGCTCTGGGTGAAGGGGATCATCGCGTCGCACCTGGGTGTATCCGGCCGCAAGATCCTCTTCACCGAGCACCACCAGGCCCACGCCGCCGCCGCCTTCCTCACCGCGCCCACGCGCGCGGCAGCCATCCTCACCGCCGACGGAGTGGGCGAGTGGGCGACGCTGTCCGTCGGGCGCGGCGCGGTGCGCGGAGACGGGCGCACCGAGGTCGAGGCGCTGCGCGAGATCCGCTTCCCGCACTCGCTCGGGATGCTCTACTCGACCTTCACCGCCTGGCTCGGGTTCCCCGTCAACGAGGGCGAGTACAAGGTGATGGGTCTCGCCGCCTACGGCCGCCCTTCGATGGCCGCCGAGGTCCGCAAGGTGCTGCTCCGCACGCCGGACGGAGGGATCGCCCTCGACCTGTCCTACTTCGACTACCACCTCTCGGCGCGGAGCTCGTACTCGACGAAGTTCCTCGAGGCGTTCGGAGCGGCCCGGGATCCATGGGATCCGATCGACCTGTCGACTGACCGCGGTCGCCACTACGCGGACGTCGCCGCCTCCGTGCAGCGCGTCCTGGAGGACACGCTTGTCGATCTGACCTCCGCCCTGCGCGCCGAGACGCGCTTGCCCGACCTCTGCCTGGGCGGAGGCGTGGCGCTGAACGGGTGCGCCAATGCGCGCATCCTGCGCGAGAGCGGGTTCGAGCGCGTCTTCGTTCCACCCGCGCCGGGCGACGCCGGCTGCGCGCTGGGCGCCGCGCTGTACGCGGACCGGGTGCACTTCGCAAATCCGTGGCGCGAGGTGCCCGACCACCCCTTCTGGGGACCCGAGGCGCAACCGGCGGAGCTCGTGCGCCTCGCTACCGAGGACGGCCTGCCCTGCGAGCGCCACCCGGAGCCGGAGCTGCTCGCGCGTGTGGCGAACGAGCTGTGCGCCGGGCGCATCGTCGGCTGGGTGGACGGAGAGTGCGAGCTCGGCCCGCGTGCGCTCGGCCACCGCAGCATCCTGGCCGCGCCGGGCGACGCCGCGATGCGAGACAAGCTGAACCGCAGCATCAAGTTCCGCGAGGAGTTCCGGCCGTTCGCCCCGGCCGTGCCGATCGAGTCCGCCTCGCGCTACTTCGACCTGCCCCCCGGAGGGGAGCGGCTGGGGCGCTTCATGTCGGGCGTCTTTCCCGTCCGCCCGGAGATGCGCGACCGGCTCGCCGCCGTCACGCACGTGGACGGCACCGCCCGGGTCCAGACGGTCGAGCGCGCCATGGCGCCGCGCTTCCATGCGCTCCTCGAGGAGATGGGCCGGCGCACCGGCGTGCCGGTGCTGCTCAACACCAGCTTCAACCTGGCCGGCGAGCCGATCGTGAACCGCGCCGCCGAGGCGTACTCCACGTTTCGCCGCTCGGGCATCGACCTGCTCGTCTGCGGACCGGTGCTGGTGGCCAAGAAGAGGGCCGCGCAAAAGGGCCCGGCGGAGGCGGTCGCATGATCAAGCGGCGTTCCCGCATCGCGCGCACGCTGACCATCGTGGGCAGCGCCGCGCCTTCCATCGTCGACGGCGCCCGCGGCCTGTGGCGCAGCGAGGCCGGCCGGAAGTGGCTGGTCCCCCTGGTCGTGTTCCTCTGCGTCACCGGCCTGGTCCTGGTGGTGGCGGCCGGGGTCGAGGCGCTCGCGCCATTCATCTACGCGATCTTCTAGCCGCCAGCCGCCGCCAGCCGCCGCCAGCCGCCGCCTCTGGGGCGGCGCTGCGCTCTTGAAAGGCTGTTCAGGCGGCGCTGCGCTCTTGAAAGGCTGTTCAGGCGGCGCTGCGTTTTCGAGTTCGCGGAGCCCAGGAGACCGTACGGCCATGCTGGACGAGGTGCTCGACCTGCTCGCGTGCCCGCGCTGCGGCGGCCCGCTGCGCCGGCCGCTGCGCTGTGCCTCGTGCGGCGCGGAGTACGGGGACGCGGGCGGCGTCCCGGAGCTGCGGCTCGACGCGGACGCGCGCACCGAGACCGTGCGCGAGTTCTACGCTCGGGCTCCTTTCCCCGGCTATCCGCCGCGAGACAGCTACCCGTGGCTGCGCGCCCGCGCCGAGCGCAGCGAGCTGGCGCGCCTGCTCGACCAGGCCATCTCCGGCGACGCGCGCATCGCGGAAGTGGGCTGCGGGACGGGCCAGATGAGCCTGTTCCTCGCCACCGCCGACCGGCTGGTGATCGGAGCGGACCTGACCCGTGCCTCGCTCGAGCTGGCCGAGGACGCGCGCCGGCGGTACGGCATCGACCGCGCCCTGTTCGTGGAGACCGACCTGCGATCTCCCGGGCTGCGGGCCGGCGCCTTCGACGTGGTGTACTCGAGCGGCGTGCTGCACCACACGCCGGATCCGCGCGCTTCCTTCGCCGCGGTGGCGCGGCTGCTCCGGCCGGGCGGCACGGTGGTGGTGGGGCTCTACAATGCATACGCGCGCCTGCCGCACCGGCTGCGGCGCGGCGTGGCGCGGCTGACCGGTTTCCGCTGGATCCCGTGGGACCCCGTGCTGCGCGACCGGCGCGCCGAGCCGGCCCGCCACGAGGCCTGGCTTCGCGACCAGTACCGTCACGTCGAGGAGCACCGCCACACCCTCGGGGAGGTGCAGGGCTGGTTCCGCGAGAACGGCGTCGAATACCTGCGCGCGTACCCCGACACGCTGCTCGCGGCCGAGCAGCTGACCGGCGACGGCCTGTTCCGGGCAGCCGAGGACGATTGGCCCGTCGAGAACGTGCTGGCCCAGCTCTCCTGGGCGCGCACGCTGGCGCACGAAGGCGGCCTGTTCCTGGTGGTCGGGCGCGCGGCGGCGGGTTAGGTTCCGGCGATGCTCCGCGTGCGCTACTGGGACGACTTCCTCTGACCTTGGTGCTACGTGGCGGCCGGGCGCCGCCGCTCGCTCGAGCGGGAGCTGGCCGGCAAGGTCCAGTTCGACCGCCGCGCGTTCCTCCTCCTCCCGGGAAAAGGGCAGCGCCCCACGTACGATGAGTACGTCGTCTCGCACCGCGTGCGGGCCGCGGACATGATGCCCGAGCTCGGATTCGCCATCCCCAAGGTCGGACAGAAATACCCGAGCTCCAGCGTCCCCGCCCAGCTGGTCGCAGCGGCGGTCCAGGACGAGCACCCGGACCGGCTCGAGGCGATGGAGGACCAGCTCTTCGGCGCGATGTTCCGCGACCTCCGCGACATCTCCGATCCCGCCGAGCTGCGGGCGGCCGCCCGCGCAGCCGGCGTTCCGGAGGAGCTGGTGGACCACGCGCTCGCTGATCCGGCGCTGCGCGACCGCGTGTTCGCCGAGCACCAGGAGGCGCGCGACGCCGGAGTGAACGGCATCCCGGCTCTGGTCGTGCCGGGATACGCGCCAATCACCGGGGCCATGCCGCTCGACGTGCTCCGCCGGGCGTTCGCCGAAGTGGTCGACTCCCACGAGGCGCGTACCTAGCTTCACCAGCGTGCATCGCGCGATCCTCTTGAGGAGCCTCGCCGCCGCGGCGCTGGGCGCCTCGGTTCCGGCGCTCGCGCAGGCGCCCGGCCAGCCCGTCCCGGCCGCGGACGCGGGTCGCACCGAAACCGCGGACGCGGGCCCCGGGCAGACCCCGCGCGAGAAGGCCGCCGCCCAGGCGGCCGACCAGGCGAAGAAGGACGTCGACGTCGCGGGGATCCACCTCCAGGTCGCCAGGCTCTACCTGGCGGGTCTCCACGGCCTGGCGGGCGCGCCGAGCACCTGGGACCGCGAGCACGGCGTGGCCCTCTTCAACCAGGCGCAGAACGCGCTGAGCGACGCCGACCGGCAGCTCGCCGAGCTGCAGGGCCTCGCGCAAGGCAACTGGCCGGAGGCGCGCGATCCGCTCACCCGCGCCCGCAGCACCCTGGACCGTGCGCAAGGCCAGCTCCGCGCGCTCTCGGTGCCCCTGCTCACCGGCGGCGGCCAGGACCAGGCCGGCCAGAGCGTCATCGGCGAGATCTACAAATCCCTCGACTCGTCCCGGGACGAGCTGAGCGCCGCAGCCAAGGCGATGGGCGTCGATCCGAAGCTGCGGACACCATGACCAGGGCGCGCTGCCCACTCCGCCACGGCGCGCGTCACCGATGCTTCGGACGAGATCTGGGGACACCATACTTATCTCGGCGTGCCAACTCGCTGCGGCAGCGTTGGCATGAGGAGTTGAGTATGGTGTCCCCAGATCACATGGTGTCCCCAGATCATGGCGCGCGGCCTGACGTGCCTGGCGCTACTTGTGCGCGACGAACGCCGCCTTGGCCTCGGGCAGCTCGCGCTTGATGTCCGCGATCCGCTGCTCGCTGGAAGGGTGGTCCGAGAGGAACGCCGGCGGCTCCTTTCCTTTGGAGTACGCCAGCATCCTCTGCCAGAAATCGACCGCCGCGGCCGGGTCGTAACCCGCCTTGGCCATGAGCACGAGGCCGATGTGGTCGGCCTCGCTCTCCTGCTGGCGCGAGAAGGGCAATTCGACGCCCAGCTGGGCCCCCAACCCAAGCGCCGCTCCGGTCATCTGCACCGCACCGGGGCTCTTGGCCTGGACGGCTGCGAGGAGGCCCGCCTCCCCTAGCTGCATCAGCTGCGTCCGGGAGAGCCGCTCCGCTCCATGGTGCGCGAGCGCATGGGAGATCTCGTGGGCGAGCACGACCGCGAGCCCGTTCTCGTCCTGCGTGATGGGGAAGATGCCACTGTACACGGCGATCTTGCCGCCGGGCATGCACCAGGCATTGACGGTCTTCGGGTCGTCGATGACCGTCGTCTGCCACTGGTAGCCGGGGTGGAACTGAGCCTCGGCGGTGTCCGCCAATCGCTTGCTCACTCGCTGAACCAACGCGACGTGCTCCGGATTGGTGTCGGTCTTCGCCTTGGCGAGCTCTTGCTGGTACGCCTGCATCCCAAGCTGGTTGATGGTCGAATCCCCGACCAGGTTGAGCTGCTTGCGCCCGGTGATGGGCGCCGTCGTGCAAGCCGCGAGCATCGCCGCCACGATGAGAAGTGTCTTCACACCCGTAATGTGGACACGGACCCGGCCGTCTGCTCGCCCCACGCGGCGTTGGTCATCCGCTTGACAGACCGAGCGTCCACCCGATTCGCAAGAGCCAGGTGTGCGGCTGCGCGACCAACTGCCGATGCCCGTATGAGGTCAGCAGATCCACGGCATCGGGGTCGACCGGACGTCCAGCGCGTTGCGCATGGATCATCGCATTTCCCAGCACGTAGTTGATCGCGTTCGCCACCTCCGTCGGCGAGCGAAGCGCATGCGCATGGTAGCGATCGGCGAACACCTTCCCGCGGCGGTGCAATGCGCGGTTCACAGCCTTCGCGATCCGGATGGACAAGCCCTGGATTCCCCGAGCCAGCGCAGTTGCATCGCTGGCCTCGGCGATGAGGTGTAGGTGGTTCGATTGCACGGAAAAATGGACGACCCGGAAGCCGTCGCGTTGGCAACCCTCGCCGATGCAGGATGCGACCACGCGGAAGCAGGCCCGCGACCGAAGTTGCGCTGCCTCGGCGCAAACGCGCGTGGTCACGTGGACCGGGTGCCTGGCCGCGAGCGCCGGCCGGCGGACGTG
>Ga0137396_10000231_pt1 | contig 24887 bp, 27 predicted proteins | sample czc16metaG_FD_108284 | JGI IMG/M metagenome (GOLD analysis project Ga0137396, IMG submission 108284) | Vadose zone soil microbial communities from Angelo Coast Range Reserve, California, USA - czcobulk3.16 metaG | ecosystem: Environmental > Terrestrial > Soil > Vadose zone | place: USA...
CGCGGCCGCGAACGCCTCCTCGACATAGGTGGCGGCGTCGACGTTGATCTCGAATCGACGCCCGTGGTCGAGCTGATCGAGGGTGAGGCGGTGGCCCGGCTTCTCGTAGCGCGCGCCGCGCCGGGTCACCACCGCGCGGCTCCCGGTCGCTTCCTGGCGCATCCGGTCGCCCCTGACGTCGACGACGATCCGCTCCTCCAGCTCGACCGTCCCACCGACGAGCATGTCCGCCGTCCGGAGCATCATCTCGTACGTACCGTCGGCGCGGGCGGTCGACGGAGCGAGGGCGAGCGCCGCACCCAGGGCGGCCAGGAGGGCTACGCGAGGCATCGGTTCAGCCCGAGCGCGACGGATCGGACATTGATGGTGATGCCGAAGGGGGGACTCGAACCCCCACGGGTTGCCCCACACGCCCCTCAAACGTGCGCGTCTGCCAGTTCCGCCACTTCGGCGCGAGACGAGAGCGAAGTATAGCGCCCCTAGCGGCGCGAGACAATTCTCCCGACGCTCTGGCGGAGCCGCGGGTCGAGCGCGTCTCGGATGCCCTCGCCGAGGAGGTTGTAGGACAGAACCGTGACGAGGATCGCGAGCCCCGGATAGACGGAGAGCCACCAGCCGATCTCGATCGCGTCCTTGCCCTCGTTGAGGATGTTGCCCCAGGTCGCGTGGGGCGGCTGGACGCCGAGCCCCAGGAAGGACAGGCCCGACTCGGTCAGGATCGCGGCCGGGATGCCGAGCGTCATCGCGACGAGCACCGGCGCCATCGCGTTCGGCAGGATGTGGCGCCAGACGATCCGTGGTCCGCTCGCGCCGACGGCCTGGGACCAGACGACGAACTCGCGCTCCTTGAGCGCCAGGAACTCGGCGCGGACGAGGCGCGCGACGCCCATCCAGCCCGTGAGCCCGATGACCGCCATGATCGTCCAGATCGACGGGCGCAGGAACGCGAGCACGGCCAGCAGCAGGAAGAAGCGGGGGAAGACCAGCATGAGGTCCACGAGCCGCATGAGCGCTGCGTCCACGACGCCGCCGTGATAGCCCGCGGCGGCGCCCAGCATGGTTCCGATCAGCGACGCGATGCCGACGGATACGAAGCCCACCGCGAGCGACACGCGCGCACCGTAGAGCATCCGCGAGAGCACGTCGCGGCCGAGCTGGTCGGTGCCGAGCGGGTGAGTGCCCGAGGGCGCGTCGAGGATCTTCTTCACGTCGGGCCGGTTGGGGTCCCACGGCGCGATCGCCGGCGCGAGGATCGCGAGCAATGCGAGAGAGGCCACGACGGTTCCGCCGACCAGCGCCAGGCGGTTGCGCCTGAGGGCGCGCCAGAACGCTCTCAGCGCCGTCCCCGCCGTGCGCTGACGCGGATCCGTGGGTCGACGAGGCCGTAGGTGACGTCGGCGAGAAGGTTGGCGCCCAGCGTGAGGGTCGACACGATGACGAGGTTGCCCATGATCACCGGGTAGTCGCGCTCGAACACCGCCTGGACCATCAGCTGGCCCATCCCGGGGATGGCGAAGATGGACTCCACGATCACGCTGCCGCCGATCAGCCCCGGCAGGGAGAGGCCGAGTACCGTCACGATCGGCAGCATCGCGTTCCGCAGCGCGTGCTTGCCGATCACAACCCGCTCGGCGAGCCCCTTGGCCCGCGCCGACTGCACGTAGTCTTGCCGGATGACCTCGAGCATGGACTGGCGCATGTAGCGCGAGAAGCCGGCGAGGCCGCCGAAGGTGGCGACGAGGATCGGGAGGACGAGGTGGCTCGCGAAGTCCCCTTGCTGACGCCAGAACGACAGGTACTCCCAGTTGAGCGAGCGCAGCCCCGAGATCGGCAGCCATCCGAGCTGGACGCCGAAGAGGATCATGAGCAGCAGCGCCAGCCAGAAGTCCGGCGTCGCGAAGCCCACGAACACGAACACCGTCGTGACCTTGTCGAACGCCGAGTACTGGCGCGTCGCGGACAGGACGCCGATCGGAACCGCGAGCGCGATGATGATCAGCATCTCGACGATGTTGAGCAGCAGCGTGATCGGGAGCCGTTCGCCGATTTTCTGGAGCACCGGACGCGCGTCGGGCGAGAACGAGCGGCCGAAGTCGAAGCGGACGAGGCGGGTGAGCCACTTCCCGTACTGGACGTGGAGTGGCTTGTCGAGATCGTAGAGCTCCATCAGAAGCTTCTGGACCTCGCGATCGGACTGGATGCTCAGGTCGCCGGTCTGGACCTCGCCCGGCGTCCCCGGCGCCAGGTGGATCACGACGAAGGAGACGAAGGTGATACCGATCAGGAGCGGGACGGCGAGGAGAAGGCGCCGCAGCGCGTACCGGAGCATGGCGCGCTATTGTATCGCACCGCGCGCGGTCACCCCGCGGTGTAGCGCTGCAGGTCCGGCGGCACGTACCACTCGTTGAAGTTGTAGCGGATCCCGTTCGGCGCCGGCACGATGCCGCGGACGCGAGAGGAGACGACGGGCAGCGCGTCGCGGAAGTAGAGGAAGACGAGCGGCTGATCCTCGGCGAGGATCGCCTGGAGCCGGTCGTAGGATTTCTTCCGCTCAGCCTGCCGGCACGACGTCCGCCCCTGCTCGAGGAGCGCGTCCACCTCGGGGTTCGCGTAGGAGATGTGGTTGAGCTCGTCCGGGCCGGTCTTCGACGAGTGCCAGATCTCGTACTGGTCGGGGTCGAGGCCGATGCCCCAGCCGAGGATGATCGCCTCGAACCGGCGCTTCTTGATGTACTCCTTGAGCAGGGACGCCCACTCGATCACGCGGATGTCCACCTGGATGCCGAGCTCCTTCAGCGAGGCCTGGACGATCTCCGCGACCTTCTTGCGCTCGTCGTTCCCCTGGTTCGTCAAGAGCTCGAAGGTGAACGGCTGGCCGTTCTTGATGAGGACGCCGTCGCCGTTCGTCTCCGTCCATCCGGCGGCGGCGAGGAGCGCCCGCGCCTTGGCCATGTCGTACGGGTACGTCCGCACGTTCGGGTTGTACGCCCACGTCCCCGGTTTGTAGGGGCCCGTGGCCTCGCGCCCGAGCCCGAGCAGGACGCCCTCGATCAGCTCGCGCTTGTTGATCGCATGCGCGATCGCCTGCCGGACGCGTCGGTCGGCGAAGCGCGGGTCTTTCAGATTGAAGCCGAGGTAGGTGTAGGCGTTCGCCGGGTACTCGTACTTGTGGTACGCCTTGCGGAACGCGGGGTACTCGGTCTGCCGTTTGAACTGGAGCGCGGTGAGCCCGGCCGAGTCCACGCCCCTGGCCTTCAACTCGAGGAAGATGGTGGCCTGACTCGGGATGATGCGGTACACGACGCGCGAGATGTACGGGCGGCCCTCGAAGTAGTCGGGGTTCGCGACGAGCACCACCTTCTCGCCCGGCTTCCACTCGCCGAAGCGGTACGCGCCCGTGCCGACCGGGTTCGTCCGGTTCTGCGGCGCCTCCCGGAGCCGGCCCTCGCGCACGTACGGCTCGAGCAGGTGCGCGGGCAGCATCCAGAGGCCCCAGCTCTGCAGCGCCTTCGCGTAGGGCTGCTTGTAGCGGACGCGCAGCGTGTACGGATCCGGCGCCGCGACCTCGGTGACCGCCTTGAAGTCCTCGCGGTACGCCGTCGGAGTCTTCGGGTGGATCATCGTCTCGTAGGTGAAGACCACGTCTGCCGCGGTGAAGGGTCGACCGTCGTGCCAGCGGACGTTCCGGCGCAGGTTGAAGGTCAGGTTGAGGCAGTCCTGGCTGAACGTCCACGACTCGGCGAGCTCGCCGATCATGTTGAGGTCCTTGTCGCGAGAGACAAGCCCGTTGTAGAGCATCGAGCCGACCTCGAACGAGGCGGCGTCGCTCAGCACGTTCGGGATCAGGCCCGAGATGTTGCCCGTCAGCGACTCGATCAAGGTGTCGCCGTAGGCGGGCTTCTCGCCCGGGCGTGCGCCCCCCTGATCGACCGCGCTGTCGGCCTCGCCGCCGCACCCGGCGAAGGTGAGGGCGAAGGCGAGCGCCAGCGGGACGACGGCGAGGGCCGGCTTCACGCTCAGCGCGTCTGGCCGGGCGGCGCCGGCGCCACGGGCGCGGGGGCGGGCGCGGCCGGGGCGGGCGCGACCGGTGCCGGCGCGGCCGGCGTCGACGAGCTCGGCGTCTGGGGCGCTTCGCGCACCACCGAGCCGCTGCGCTCGCCGCCCAGGAGGGCGAGGCTGAACGAGGTCAGCGTGAAGATGATCGCGATCGCGGTCGTGATCTTCCCGAGGACCGTCGGCGTCCCCATCGAGCCGAAGACCGCCTGCGTGCCGGCGCCGCCGAACGCGGAGCCGATGTCGGCCCCCTTGCCCGCCTGGAGGAGGACGATGCCGATGATCGCGAAGCACGCGAGGACGTGGACGACGATCAGCGCGGTGAACATCAATTCACTCCTTCGAGGCCGCGCCGCCGCGCGCCGCCTTCTTGACGATCATGATGAACCCCGGCGCGTTCAGGCTGGCGCCCCCGACGAGCGCGCCATCGATCTCGGCTTCGGCGACGAGGCCCTCGACGTTCTCGGCCTTGACGCTACCGCCGTACACGATCCTCACCGCCTGAGCGATGTCCTTCGAGGCGAGCTCGGCGACCAACCCGCGGAGGTAGCCGTGCACCTCGGCCGCCTGGCCGGCCGTCGCGTTCACGCCGGTGCCGATCGCCCAGACGGGCTCGTAGGCGAGCACGGCCTTGATGGTCTGGTCCGGCGTCAGCCCGGCAAGACCGGCACGGAGCTGGCCCTCGACCGTCGTGAACGTCAGCCCCTGGCGGCGCTCGTCGGCGCTCTCCCCGACGCAGAGCACGGGCGTGAGACCGTGCGCGAGCGCGGCGCGGACCTTCCGGTTGATCAGCTCGTCGGACTCGCCGATCTCCTTGCGGCGCTCGGAGTGGCCGAGCAGCACGTAGCGGCAGCCGACCTCGACCAGCATCGGGGGGGCGATCTCGCCCGTGTGGGGGCCCATCGCCTCGTGGTGACAGGTCTGCGCGCCCAGGAGGATCGGACTGCCGGCGAGGAGCTCCCCGACCGCCGCCAGCGCCGTGAACGGCGGGCAGAGGACCACCTGCACACCGCGCGGCCGCCGCAGGCCCTCGCGGATCGCGCCGGCGAGTGCCCTCGCCTCCGCGACCGTGCCGTGCATCTTCCAGTTGCCGATGACGAGCGGTGTTCTCACGCCGCCTCCGCGAGCGCCTCGACGCCCGGGAGCCTCCGCCCCTCGAGGTACTCGAGGAACGCGCCGCCCGCCGTCGAGATGTAGCCGATCCGATCGGTCACGCCCGCCTGCGCCACCGCGGCGATCGTGTCTCCGCCGCCGATGACCGAGAAGGCCGGTGCCGCGGCGACCGCGCGCGCGATCGCGACCGTGCCGCCGGCGAACGGCGCCCGCTCGAAGACGCCCATCGGTCCGTTCCACGCGATGGTCCTCGCCGTCCGCAGCTCGGCGGCGAACGCCTCCACGGTGCGCGGGCCGATGTCGAGGGCCATGAGGTCGGCCGGGATCCCGCGCACCCCGACTAAGCGGCCCGACTCGCTGTCGAGCCCCGAGGCAGCGAGCACGTCCACGGGGAGCACGAGGCGGACGCCGCCACGCCGGGCCGTGTCGAGCGCGGTGCGCGCCGTCTCCACGCGATCGGACTCGACGAGCGAGCGCCCCACAGCGTGGCCGAGCGCCAGGAGGAACGTAAAGGCCATGCCGCCGCCGATCACGAGGGCGTCCACCCGCGCCAGCAGGTGTGCGACCAGCGCGAGCTTGTCGGACACCTTCGCGCCGCCCAGGATCGCGACGAGCGGCCGGGCCGGGGCCTCGAGGATGCGGGCGAGCGCGGAGAGCTCCTGCTGCATCAGAAGGCCGGCCGCGGCGGGCCGTAGGTGGCGCGTGATCGCGTCGATCGAAGCGTGCGCCCGGTGCGCGGCGGCGAACGCGTCGTTCACGTAGCAGTCCGCGAGGGCGGCGAGCTCCGCGGCGAACGCGTCGTCGTTCTTCTCCTCCTCGGGATGGAACCGGAGGTTCTCGAGGAGGAGGATCTCGCCCGGCCGGAGCGCCTGCGCGCGCGCCGCGGTCTCGGGTCCGACGCAGTCGGGGGCGAGCTCGACGGGCTGGCCCAGGAGCGCGCCGAGGCGCTCGGCGATCGGACGCATCGAGAATTCCGGCGCCCGGCCCTTGGGCCGCCCGAGGTGCGAGGCGAGGACCACCGCCGCGCCCGCCTTCAGCGCGAACCGGATCGTGGGAAGCACCGCGCGCAGCCGCGTGTCGTCAGAGACCTGGCCGCCGGCGAGCGGTGTATTGAGGTCGGCGCGGAGGAAGACGCGCTTGCCGGCGAGCTCCAGCTGCTCGATGGTCAGCTTGGGCAAACCCGGCCTACAGCGTCTTCGCGATGAACCGGATCAGGTCGCGCACCCGGGAGGAGTAACCCCACTCGTTGTCGTACCAGGCGAGGACCTTGATGAGGTTCCCCTCGATCAGCGCCGTCGAGGGCAGGTCCACGATCGACGAGTGCGGGTTGCCGTTGAAGTCGCACGAGACCAGCTCCTCGTCCGTGGTGTCGAGGATGCCGCGGAGCCGGCCCGCCGCCGCCTCGCGGAAGGCGTCATTCGCGGCGGCCACCGAGGCCGGCTTGCCGAGCTCGGCGACCAGGTCAACCACGGAGACATTGGCGGTCGGCACGCGGATCGAGATGCCGTCGAGCTTGCCCTTGAGCTTGGGCAGCACGAGGCCCACCGCGGTCGCCGCGCCCGTCGTCGTCGGGATCATGCTGAGGGCCGCGGCGCGGGCCCGGCGCAGGTCTTTGTGCGGGAAGTCGTGCACCTGCTGGTCGGTCGTGTAGGAGTGCACCGTCGAGGCGAAGCCGCGCTTGATGCCGAACTTGTCGTCGAGCACCTTGACGGTCGTCGCCAGACAATTGGTCGTGCACGAGGCGTTCGAGATGATCCGGTGTTTGCCGGGGTCGTAGACCTGCTCGTTGACGCCGAGGACGATCGTGACGTCGGGATCCTTGGCGGGCGCCGTGATGACGACCTTCTTCGCGCCCGCCTGCAGGTGCTTCGACGCCGTCGCGGTGTCGCGGAAGACGCCGGTGGACTCGACGACGACGTCCACGCCGAGCTCTCTCCACGGCAGCGCCGCCGGGTCCTTTTGGGCGCACACGCGGATCTCGCGCCCGTTGACGAAGATCGACTCGTCTTTCGTGCTGACGTCGCCCGCGAGCGTCCCATGGACCGAGTCGTGCTTCAGGAGGTGCGCGAGCGTCTTGGCGTCGGCGAGGTCGTTGACGCCGACGATCTCGATGTCCTTCACCTCGAGCGCCGTGCGGAAGAAGACGCGCCCGATGCGGCCGAATCCGTTGACGCCGACTCGAATGCTCATCGAAGGGCTCCTTGTGGGGGCTGCGGCACACCGAACCTCCCTCGATTATACGGTGGCTCAGATGACGCGGGCAACTGTCAGCACTCCGATACGGGCCGCCCCGGCGTCGCGGAGCGCGCGGGCGCACGCGTCGAGCGTGGCGCCCGTGGTGAAGACGTCGTCGACCAGGAGCACGTGCTGCCCGGCCGCCGCGGCCGACGCACGGAATGCGCCGCGGACGTTCGCCCGCCGCTCCTCGGCGGAGAGGTCGCTCTGCGGTCGGGTGGTCCGGACCCGCACCGCCCACCGCGGCCGGAGCGTGGTTCCGAGGCGCGGCGCGAGGCGCTCGGCCAGCAGGCGTGCCTGGTTGAAGCCGCGCTCCCGCTCGCGCTCCCAGGCGAGGGGCACCGGCACCAGTCCGGCGATTCCCGGAGGCAGCGCGGCGGCGCACTGCTCGACCAGGAGGTCGCCGAGCGGCCGCGCGAGTGCGCGCCGGCCGCCGAACTTGAACGCGTGGAGCGCCTCGCGCAGGCGCCCCTCGTAGCACGCTGCGCTCCGCGCATAGTCCCAGGCGCGCGGCTCGGCGGCGCACCGCGCGCAGCACGGCGCGCCGGGCATCCCGCACGCGTCGCAATACGGCGGCGCGATGCGCTCGATCGCGTCCCAGCAGCGGCCGCACAAGGGATCGCGGCGGCCCGCGCCGAGGCGCGTCTGGCAGACGGGACAGAGCGCCGGGAAGACGAGGTCCAGGACCGCCGTCGCGAGCGCCGCGAGACCGAAGGGCCGGCGCGATTCCGCCCGGCGTTCGAGGTCCGAGGCGAGGCTGAGTGGATCCGTGGGTCGCCCGAGAAGGGTGCGGCGTGACTCCGACCCGCCCGTCGTCACCGATGGCCCCGCTCGCTCTACTGGCGCGCGGGCCGCAGGGCGTTCCAGCGGTGACAGCGCGGACAGCGGTCCTGCCACGTCGTCGCGGCGGCGCCGCACGCGTCGCACCGGTGCGGCCAATCAAAAGCGTGCGCGAGCTGCAGGGCGCGCCGGTACTCGGCGAAGGCCACGCGCGTCTCGCTGCGCCGCTCGAACACCGCACCGAGGTAGGCGTGGACGGCGGGGAGGTCGGGCGCCTGCACCTCGACCTTCTCGAGCTGGTCGGCGGCCTCGTCGAGCATCTCGAGCTCGAAGAAGACCCGGCCGAGCGCGACGGCCAGGGACAGGTCGTCGGGGGCCCGATCGACCGCCGTGCGGTAGAGGGCGATCATCCGGGTCGGACGCCCCTCCTCGCGGTAGGCGCGCTCGAGCCGCGCGAGGAGCGGCAGCGCGGGCTGGATCTCCGCGGCCCGTTCCCAGACGCGCACCGCGTCGCGACGCTCGCCGACCATGTCGTGGGCGTCGCCGAGCGCCAGCGCCCCGGGCAGGAAGCGGCGGTCGGCGCGCACGGCGTTCTTGAGGTGCGGGAGCGCGGCGGCTGCGCTTCCGCGGGCGAGCTCGGCGCGTCCGAGCTCGTAGTACGCGACCGCCAGCCACTCCGTCTCCGGCGATCGCTCGGTGGAGCCGACGGCGCCAAGGATGCGATGCTGGAGGTCGAGCACCTGCCGCCATTGCCCCGCCTCGACCGCCAGCTCGCGGAGACCGCGCAGCGCGCCGACGTGGCTCCGGCGCGTCTGGAGGAGCTGCCGGTAGAGCGTGCCCGCCTCCTGGTGCCGGCCGGCGGCCCGCGCCTCGTCGGCGCGCCGGAGCAGCTCGAGCGTTTGCGGGTCGTCCCGCGCGGGCGCAGCCGCGGTCCGGGCCAGGAGACCGCGCAGGTTCAGGCCAGCGGACATCAGCGTCCGGAGGGAGGCGAGGAGCGTCACGGCGAATGCGGCAGGTTCGTGGGGTGCTGGGGTCGCGGGTCGGGGCCGCGTGCGGCTAGCCCGTGGCCATCCGCTCCTCTTGCTCCACGACACGCTGGCAGTCGATGCAGTAGCGCGCGAAGGGCAGCGCTTCGAGGCGCTTCTCGGAAATGGGTTCCCCGCACCGCTCGCAGGAGCCGAACGCGCCCTCGTCGAGCTTCTGCAGCGCGGCGACGACGTCCCGGAGCAAGCGGCGGTCGCCGTTGCCGAGCTCGAAGAAGAACTCCCTGTTGTAGGCGGTGTTGGCTTGGTCGCCGAGATCCTTGATCGAGTCGTCCTCTTGATCCTTGCCGTAGATCGCGGTCCGGCCGACCTCGTCCGCCAGCTGGCGCTGCTTCTCGATCAGTCGCTTCTTGAAGTACGCCAGTCGTTCTTTTCGCATCGCGGCCCTCCTCCGCCACGTCTGGAATGCGCACTCAAGACATGAACGCTAGCATGCGTCCGGTGAGCGTGCAACATCTTCGCGCCGGATTCTCACCCGCCGTCAAGCATAAGCGCGGGCGCGTCGCCCCAGAGACGCTCGAGCGCGTAGTAGGCGCGTATGTCCTCGAGGAACACGTGCATGAGGACGTCGCCGTAGTCGAGGAGGATCCACCCGCTCTCGGCCACGCCCTCGGCGTGGAGCGGCCGGATCCCCTCGGCCTTGAGCTCCGCGAGGATCGCGTCCGAGATCGTCTCCATGTGGGTCGTCGACCTTCCGTTGCAGACCAAGAAGTAATCGGCGATGCTCGAGACGCCGCGCACGTCCAGCACGACCACGTCTGTTGCCCGCTTGTCACGCGCCGCGCGCGCGGCGCTCCGCGCCTTATGCTCGGCCGGTGGCGGCGTCACGCCACCTCGCTCTGGTAGAGACGCCGCGCGCGGATGTAGGCCGCAACCGCCTCGGGTAGGCGGTAGGCGATCGACCGGCCCTCACGGACGCGCCGGCGCAGGTCCGACGCCGAGATCGGCAGCGATGTCGCCCGCACGATCAGGGGTTCCTGCCCGATCTCACGCACGACCTTCTGCGCCGCGGCGCTGTCGGGGTCGAACGCGCTGCCGACGCGCGGGACGACGACCAGGCGGGCCAGCTCGGCGATCCGCCGGGGCTCGCGCCAGGTCAGCAGGTCCAGGAAGGTCTCGGAGCCCACGATGAGGAAGAGGTCCACGCGGGGGACGCGGAGCTCCTCGAGGGTGTCCACGGTGTACGAGGGGCCGGCACGGCGCAGCTCCACGTCGGAGACCTCGAACTTCGGGAAGCCCGCCGTCGCGAGCCGGACCATCTCGTGGCGGTCGCCCGCGGGCGCGAGGCGCGCGGGCGACTTGTGGGGCGGGACCGCCGCGGGCACGAAGAGGATCCGGTCGAGCTCGAGGGCCTCGAGGACCTCGTCGGCGAGAAGCAGGTGCCCGTAGTGGATCGGGTTGAACGACCCGCCGAAGATCGCGATACGGGCCAAGCCTAGTCCCGCACCTGGCCGTCGCCGAGCACGACGAACTTCGTCGTCGTCAACTCGCGCGCGCCCACGGGGCCACGGGCGTGCACGCGCGAGGTCGAAATGCCCATCTCGGCGCCCATGCCGAACTGGCCGCCGTCCACGAGCCGGGGCGAGGCGTTGACGAGGACGGCGGCGGCGTCCACCTCGCGCGTGAAGCGGCGCGCGTGGCCGAGGTCTTCGGTGACGATCGCCTCCGCGAGCCCCGTGCCGTGCCGATGGATGTGCGCGAGCGCCGCGGCGAGGTCGTCCACGACGCGGACCGCGAGGATCAGGTCGAGATATTCTGCGTCCCAGTCCGCGTCGGTCGCCGGCCGGGCAGCGGGCACGAGCACCCGCGTCGCCGGACAGCCGCGCAGCTCGACGCCGGCGTCGGCGAGGAGTCGCGCCACGAGTGGTAGGAACGTCGGCGCGATCGCGCGGTGGACCAGGAGCGTCTCGAGCGCGTTGCAGACGCTCGGCCGCTGCACCTTCGCGTTCACCACGATCTGCGCGGCCATCGCGGGGTTGGCCGTCGCGTCCACGAAGACGTGCACGACGCCCTTGTCGTGCTTGAGCACCGGCACCCGCGAGCGCTCGGCGACCCAGCGGACGAAGTCCGCGCCGCCCCGCGGGATGACGAGGTCGAGGAGCCCGTCGAGCTCGAGCATCGCCGCGACCGCCGCGCGGTCCGTCGTCTCCACGAGCTGGAGCGCCTCGGCCGGACCGCCCGCCTTCTCGAGCGCCCGCGCCAGCACGGCGGCGATCAGGGTGTTCGACTCGATGGCCTCACTGCCGCCCCGCAGGAGCACGGCGTTGCCCGACTTCACGCAGAGGCCCGCGGCGTCGGCGGTGACATTCGGCCGCGACTCGTAGATGAACGCGATCACGCCGAGCGGCACGCGGACGCGCGAGATCTCGAGGCCGTTGGGGCGGCGCCATGACTCCACCACGGTGCCGACCGGGTCGGGAAGCGCGGCGATCTCGCGCAGCCCGTGGGCCATCTCCTCGACACGGGCCTCGCTGAGCGCCAGGCGGTCCAGGAAGGCACGCGCGACGCCACGGCTCCGGGCGCGCTCGACGTCGGCGCGGTTCGCCTCGAGGAGCGCGGCGGTCTTCTCGACGAGCCCGTGCGCCATCTGGACGAGCGCGTCGTCCTTGATCTTCGTCGGGCAGAGCGCCAGCGCCCGCGCGGCGTCGCGGGCCGCGCGGGCCTTCGCTTCCACGAGGGCTCGGACGTCCACGGCCATCCCCTAGAGGATTACCAGATTATCGCGGTGGATCACTTCGTCGAAGCTCTTGTACCCCAGCCGCGCCTCGATCTCGTTTGTCCGGGCACCCCGGATCTTCCGGAGCTCCTCGGCGTCGAAGTTCACCACGCCGCGCGCGAACTCGCGGCCGCCCGCACCATGTACCGCCACGACCTCGCCCGAGGTGAAGTCGCCCTCGACCTCGACGACCCCCGCCGGGAGGAGGCTCTTCTTGTGCCGGGTCAGCGCCGCGAGCGCGCCCGCGTCCACCGTCAGGCGCCCCTGGGGCGGCACGGCGAAGGCGATCCAGCGCTTGCGCGCGGCGAGGCGCTCGGTCCTCGGCGCGAAGTAGGTGCCGACGGACTCGCCGGCGAGGATCCTGGCGAGGACGCCCGGCTCGCGGCCGCTCGCGATGACCATCGGCACGCCGGACGCCGCGGCCTTGCGCGCGGCCTGGAGCTTCGTCGCCATGCCGCCGACCGAGACCCCATCGGCGCGGTGGCGGGCGAGCTCGGTGATCTCGTCGGTGATCGCCTCGACCCGCTCGAGCTTGCGGGCTCCGGCGTCGACGGTCGGGTCGGCGCTGTAGAGGCCGTCGACGTCGGTGAGGAGCACGAGCAGGTCGGCATCGATCAGCGAGGCGACGAGCGCGCTCAGGTTGTCGTTGTCGCCGACCTTGATCTCCTCGACCGCGACCGTGTCGTTCTCGTTCACGATCGGGATGACGCCGAACCGGAGGAGCGCCAGCAACGTGTTCTTCGCGTTGAGGTAGCGGGCGCGGTCGCTGATGTCCTGTGCGGTGAGCAGCACCTGGCCGACGTGGACCCCGTGCTGGGCGAACGCGGCCTCGTAGCGCTCCATGAGCGCCGACTGGCCGACCGCGGCGGCCGCCTGCTTCTCGGGGATCGAGCGCGGCCGTTCAGTCAGCCGGAGGCGCGCCATGCCCGTCGCGATGGCGCCCGAGGTCACGAGCACGATGCGGCGCCCCTCGCGGACGGCGGCGATGTCACGGGCGAGCGCGCCGATCCGAGTGGGGGACGCCCCGGCGCCGGGCTCGGTGACGAGACCAGTCCCGACCTTCACCACGAGCCGGCGAACGCGGCCGGGCCTTCCGTCCCTCATGGCAGCCTCGCCGTCGCGAGCTCGCGCGCGGCCAGCATGGAGGCGATGCCGCGGACGAGGTCGCCGAGGCCGGTGCCGGTCGCGGCCGAGATCACGTAGCACCGCAGATCATGGGCGGCGCAATGCCGCTCGATCGTCTCCCGCCGCGAAGCGCCCTCGGGCAGGTCCGCCTTGTTGGCGACGACGAGTTGCGGGCGCGCCGCGAGCTCCGGCGAGTACGCGAAGAGCTCGCGGTTGATGACCGCGTAGTCGTCGAGCGGGTCGCGGCCCGTCTGCGGGTCGAGGTCGAGCACATGGAGCAGGAGGCGCGTCCGCTCGGTGTGGCGGAGGAACTGGTGGCCGAGCCCCTTGCCCGCCGCGGCGCCCGCGATCAGGCCCGGCAGGTCGGCGATCACGAACGAGCGCTCGTCGTCCACACGCACGATCCCGAGCGTCGGCTCGAGCGTCGTGAAGGGGTAGTCCGCGATCTTCGGCCGCGCCGCCGACAGGCGCGACACCAGCGTCGACTTGCCCACGTTCGGGAAGCCGATGACGCCGACGTCGGCGAGAAGCTTCAGCTCGAAGTGGAGCCAGCGCTCGCGTCCGGGCCGGCCGAGGTCGGCACGGCGCGGGGCGCGGTTGGTCGAGGTCGCGAAGCGCGCGTTGCCACGCCCGCCGCGCATGCCAGCGATCGCCAGCACACGCTGGCCCGGCGCCGTGAGGTCGCCGACGAGCTCGCCCGTGTCGCGGTCGGTGACCACGGTGCCGACCGGAACGCGCAGGACCAGGTCCCCGCCCGCGGCGCCGTGGCGGTTCGAGCCCTCGCCGTGCGTGCCGCGCTCGGCGTGGTAGTGGCGCTTGTAGTGGAAATCCAGGAGGGTCGTCAGCGCGGGATCGGCCTCGAGCCAGATGGTGCCGCCGTTTCCGCCGTCTCCCCCGTCGGGGCCGCCGTAGGGGACGAACTTCTCGCGACGGAAGCTCACGCAGCCGGCGCCCCCGTCGCCGCCCTTGACGAAAATGTCGATCTCGTCGACGAACATGCCATCACACGCGGGCGCGGGGCCGCCCGCCGGCGATCACGCGCGGTCGGTCGTGACGCTCACGTAGCGCGAGTCCCCCCGCCGCGCGAACCGGACGTAGCCGTCCACCTTCGCGAAGAGCGTGTCGTCCGACCCGAGCCCGACGTTCACTCCCGGCCGGAACCGTGTCCCGCGCTGGCGCACAAGGATGGAGCCGCCGGTCACGAACTGCCCCGCGAAGCGCTTCACTCCCAGCATTTGTGGGTTCGAATCACGACCGTTCCTCGAGCTCCCGACGCCTTTCTTGTGAGCCATGCTCCCTAGACCTCGATCGTGGTGATGCGGACCGTCGTCGCCGCCTGACGGTGCCCCCGATGCCGGCGGTAGTTCTTGCGCCGCTTGAACTTCACGACGGACACCTTGCGGCCGCGCCCTTGGCGGACGACCTCTCCGGACACCCTGGCGCCCGCCAGCGCCTTGGGCTCCGCAATGACCTGTCCGTCTCGGCTCACAAGGAGGACCGAGCGGAACTCGATCGTCGAGCCCTTGTCACCGGAGAGCTTCTCCACCGAGATGACCTGCCCGGGCGCCACGCGGTACTGCTTGCCACCGGTCGCGATGACGGCTTCCATGGACGGTAGACCTTCCTTCAAGTGAGTTGCGGCGAGCACCCATCAGACCATACGCCGCCGTCCGGCGTCAACTCTCGAGGTCGGTTCACCGTGGGTGGCCTGGACGCCGATGCGCTCCTCGTCTCTACGTGCCCTTCATGTAGTCGGCCAGCCGCTTGCGCACGAACAGGCGCGAGCGGTGCACGCGCGACTTCACGGCCGGCAGGCTGATTCCGAGCGTCTCGGCGATGTCCGGGTTCGACAAGCCCTCGACGTCGTGGAGGACGAGGGCCGTGCGGTACTCTGACGGCAACGCGTCGATCGCCTCGGTGAGCACCTGCCGCAGCTCGCCCTGCAGCGCCCGTTCGTCCACGCGATTGGACCAGTCATCCATCGGCTCGAAGTGGCGCCCGCCCGCGTCGAGCGCTGGCAGCACGTCGTCGAGAGCGATCTCGGCGGCCTTGGCACGGCGCGTGCGCAGCTTCTGGTAGGCCGCGTTCGCGGCAATTCGGTAGAGCCAGCTCCCGAACGCGGACTCGCCCTTGAAGGTGTGGATCTTGCGCGCAGCCGTCCAGAGCGCGTCCTGCGCGACCTCCTCGGCGTCCTCGTTGGATCCGGTGATGCGAAGCGCGAGCCGATAGACGCGATCGCCGAAGGTCTCCACGAGGTGCTCCGGCGCGTCGGGGTCCTCGCGGCGGAGCGCGTCGACGAGCCGCGCGTCGTTGTCCACCCGCTGCGCGTCCACCGGCGTCACGCTGCCACCTCGTAGAGGGACAGATAGCGTCCGAGCTCCGTCACACACTGCTCCATCGCGCCGATATCCTTGGTGAGTTTCGTCAAGAGGATGGCGCCCTCCAGCGAGGCCACGAGGAAGCGCGCCACGGCGTCGGGCCGGCACGCCTCTCCGACCTGACCGCACCGGCGCGCCGCCTCGAGCGCGTCCGTCAGCCGCGCCTGCCAGGTCGCGAAGACGCCCGCCAACCGCCTGCGGAAGCCCTCGTGGACGTCGGACAGCTCCGCGACGAGGTTGCCGAGCGGGCAACCGCCCACGCAGTTGCGCGCGCGCTGCGCCTCGAGCACGCGGTCGAGGAAGCAGCGGATCTGGGTGAGAGGCCGCGCCGTCGGGTCCGAGAAGCACGGGTCGAGCGTGCGCTCCAGGAACGAGGCCACGATCTCGTCGAGGATCGCGTAGCCGAGGTCTTCCTTGCTCTTGAAGTGATAGTAGAAGTTCCCCTTGCCGACGCCGCTCTCTCGCAGGATGTCGTCGAGGGTCGTGTGGTTGTAGCCGTGGACGTGGATCAGGCGCGTCGCCGCGACCAGGATGACCTCGCGCGTGGACCGCCCGTCTCTCCCCTTCACTGCTGGTTCGATCGCCTTGGTCGTCGTCATGTGTACCAACCAGTCGGTACAGACTACCCGTCGATCCTCGGGGCCGTCAAGTCTGGAGATCGACATGAGCTATTTCAGGTACTTAGAAATCAGAAGAGCGGCGTGGCCACCAGGAGCGCCGCCATCACGACGGGTTTTGGATAGACGCCAATCGCGACCACACCGACCACGCACAGGATCACCGCGAGCGCGAGCGTTCCGGAAACGCGGACGGGCCCGGTCCGCTCCGGCGCCTCGATGTACATGCGCCTGACGACGACGAGGTAGTAGAAGAGCGCGACGACCGTGAGCACCGCCCCCACGAGGACGAGCCAGTAGAGACCGACCTCCGCCGCCGCCCAGAAGACGTAGAGCTTCGCCCAGAAGCCTGCGACGAACGGGATCCCCCCGAGCGAGAGCAGGAAGATCAGCATCGCGAGCGCGAGCAGCGGTGAGCGCTGCGCCAGGCCGCGGAACGCGGCCGTCGCCTCGGAGCCCTCGGAGCGCGCCACCGCCTCGACCACGAGGAAGGCGCCCATGTTCGCGAAGACGTAGGCGACCAGATAGAACAGCACCATCGCCACGCCAGCCGCGGAGGCCGCCGAGAAGCCGACGAGCATGTAGCCGATGTGCGCGATCCCCGAGTAGGCGAGCAGACGCTTGACGTTTTGCTGCGGGAGCGCCATCAGGTTGCCCGCCACGATCGTGAGCGTCGCGAGCCCGGCGGCGACGGGAATCCACGCCGCCGCGCGCTCGCCCGCACCCTCGAAGTAGACGCGGAAGAGCGCCACGAAGCCCGCGGCCTTCGGCGCGACGCTGAGCCAAGCGACGAACGGCGTGCTCGCCGCCTCGTAGGTGTCCGGCACCCACATGTGGAACGGGAACGCCGCGATCTTGAACGCGAAGCCCGCGAACGCGGCGAGGAGCCCGAGCAGGAGGAGCGGCTGACCGCTGACCGCGACCCGCGCCACCTTCGCGAGGTCGGTGGTGCCGGTCGCGCCGTAGACGAACGAGAGCCCATAGGCCATCACCGCCGACGACACGCTGCCGACGAGAAAGAACTTCAGCGACGCCTCGACCGCCTCGTCGCGGCGCTTGAAGAAGCCGGCGAGGACGTAGAGGGGAATGGACATGAGCTCGAACGCGACGAAGAGGAGGATCAGGTCGCGCGCCGACGCCAGCACGAGCATCCCGAGCAGCGACGCGAGGACGAGGAGATGATACTCGCCGGCGCGCCGCCCGCGCCCGACCTCGGCCACCGAGAGGGACGCCAGGAGGCCGATGAAGGTCGCGCCGAGGAAGAGTCGCTTGGCGAAGATCGCGAGCCCGTCCTGGACGAACATGCCACCGAGCGCGGGCCCGACCGGCCGCGCGAGGAAGCTCGCGAGGGCGAGCACGAGCACGCCGACGGTGGCGAGCCAGCCGATGGCGCGTCGGTCGGGGCCGCGGTGGGCAAGGTTTACGGCGAAGACGAGCAGCAGCAGGCCGCCGAGGCCGAGCTCCAGCAAGAGAGCGCGCGCCAGGTCGGCGGCCGGCATCAGGGGCCCACGATCCGCGAGAGGAGCGGCACGGTCGCCGTGTCCACCGGGGCGAGCGCGATCGCCGGGACCATCCCGAAGAGGACGAGCACCGCCACGAGGATGACGAGGGCGACCCACTCGGGCCCGCGGGCGTCCTCGAGGTGATGGAAGTGTGGCGAGGGCGGACCCCAGAAGATCTGCTTCGCGACCCGCAGAACGTAGATCGCCGTGAGAAACGTGCCCGCGACCGCCGGGACGAGCCACCACCGGTGGTCGGAGCGCCACGCGCCCATGAATGTCAGCAGCTCGGCGACGAAGCCCGCCGTCGCGGGCAGCCCGAGCGAGGACAGGCCGGCCACGGTGAACGCGGTCGCGATGCCGGGCATCACCTTGCCGAAGCCGCCCATCTTGCCGATCTCGCGCGAGTGCGCCTTCTCGTAGACCAGACCGACGAGGGCAAAGAAGAGGCCGGTCATGACGCCGTGGGCGAACATCTGGAAGACCGAGCCGTTGAGCCCGGCCTCTGTGAGCGTCGCCGCGCCGAGCATGACGATCCCCATGTGCGAGACGGACGAATACGCGATGACGTACTTGAGGTCGGCTTGCGCCATCGCGGAGAGTGCACCGTACACGATGTTGATGCAGGCGACCGTCCCGACGAGCCAGGCGAGCGCCTGCGCGCCCTCGGGGAGGAGGCCCATGCCCATGCGCACGACGCCGTAGGCGCCGAGCTTCATCAACACGCCCGCATGGAGCATCGAGACGGCGGTGGGAGCCGAGGCGTGGCCGTCCGGCGACCAGGTGTGGAGCGGCCAGATACCCGCGAGGATGCCGAAGCCGACGTAGAACGCGAGGAAGACCCAGCGCTGAACACCCGGCGCGAAGACGGCGGCCTCGAGGTCGAGGAACGAGAAGGACGACGCTCCGGCGTGAACGTAGAGCGCGAAGATGCCGACGAGGATAAAGGCGGAGCCGAAGAGGAGGTAGAGCGTGAGCTTCATCGCGGCGTACTCCTTCGTCCCCACGCCCGTCTCCCGGTACGCCCATGCAAAGATGCCGCGTGGGCGCACCTCTCCGGTCGATCCCCAAATCCCGATCAGCAGATACATCGGGAGAACGGCGAGCTCGTAGAAAAGAAAAAAGACGAAGAGGTCGAGAGAAACAAAGACGCCGAAGACGCCGGTGACGAGCGCCAGCAGGAGCGCGTAGAACTCCTGGCTCCGAACGGCGACCGTCCACGAGGCAAAGACGCCGGCGAGGATGATGACCGATGTCAGCAGGACGAGCAGGAGACTCATCCCGTCCACGCCGAGCTCGTACGAGATGCCGAGCGGCGGCACCAGCGGCACCTTCTCGTAGAACTGGAAGCCCGCCCCCTCCCGATCGTACGCGACGTAGATCCAGAGCGAGAGGACGGCCGAGACGCCGGTCGTCGCCGCGGCGATGAGCCGCACCGCCAGCGGCCGGTGGCGCGCCGTGAACATGATCAGGAGCGCGCCGACGAAGGGCGCCCACGTGATGAGGGAGAGCACCGGCAGCGCGATCATTGTAACGGGGTCCGCGAGGCCGGCCGCGACCGTCGGTGGCCCGAGACAGGAGCGCGGGGCGTCATTGTAGCGGGGTCCGCGAGGCCGGCTGCGACCGTCGGTGGCCCGAGACAGGCGCGCGGGGCGTCTTCAACGCCACCACTGGGCCCAAATGAAGAGCAGCAGGACGCCGAAGGCGACGCCGTAGACGTAGTCCTGCGGCTGGCCGCTTTGGACGCGCCGGAGGAGGTCGCCAGAACGCAGCGTCCACGCGGACAAGAAGTTCAACACGCCGTCCACGAGGTAGCGGTCGATCCAGCCGATCAGGCGTGAGAAACCGAGGATGAAGCCGCGGTAGAGCCCGCCGTAGAGCGCATCGAGGCCGTAGCGGCGCCGTGCGAGGAAGTCGAGCGTCGAGAGCGGAAACGTGTCTGCGAGGCGCGCCGGATCCACCGCCCCGCGCTGGTAGGTCGCCCACGCGAGCAGGATGCCGCCGAGGGCGAGCGCGATCGAGGCGGGCGCGAGCCAGCCGGGCCCGTGGTGCGCGCCGCCCTGCGCGAGACCGAGGCGGAGTCCGACGAGCACCGTCAGGGCGGCGAGCAGCCAGAGCGGCCCGCGCATCGCCAGCGGCGGCTCGTGGGGGTGGCCGGGCGCGTGCGCGCGCCCGAAGAAGGCGAGGAAGACGACCCGGAACATGTAGAAGGCGGTGAGGAACGTCGTGAGCGCCAGCATGAGGAACGGCCCCCGCATCTCCGCGTCCCAGACGCCGGCCAGGATCGCTTCCTTCGAGAAGAAGCCGGCGAGCGGCGGGACGCCGGCGAGCGCGAGCGTCCCGACGACGAAGACCACGCCCGTCTGCGGCATGGCCCGGAAGAGCCCGCCCATCCGGAAGATGTCGTTGGTCCCGACCGCGTGGATCACCGCGCCTGCGCCGAGGAAGAGGAGCGCCTTGAACAGGCCGTGCGTCAGGAGGTGCAGGAAGCTCGCGTACGACGCACCCGCGCCCGCGGCCGCCATCATGTACCCGAGCTGCGAGACGGTCGAGTAGGCGAGGACACGCTTGATGTCGCCCTCGACGCACGCCATGCTCGCGGCGAGCAGCGCGGTGAAGGCGCCGACCCACCCGATGAGCGTGAGCACGCCGGGCGTGAGTGCGAAGAGCGGCTGCGCGCGCGCCACCAAGAAAACGCCCGCCGTGACCATCGTCGCCGCGTGGATCAGCGCGGACACCGGCGTCGGACCCTCCATCGCGTCCGGCAGCCAGACGTGGAGGGGGAACTGGGCGGATTTGCCGACGGCGCCGAGGTAGATCAGAAACATGATGGTTCCGAGTCCCTCGATCGCGAGCGCGTGCTCCTGCGCCTTTGCGAACAGCGCGTGGAACTCGAAGGTGCCCGTCGCCGCCCACAGCATGACGATCCCCACGACAAACCCGAGGTCGCCGAGCTTCGTGACCCAGAAGGCCTTGACCGCCGCGCGCGCCGCCGACGGCCGCTCGTACCAATAGCCGATCAGGAGATAGGAGCAGAGCCCGACCAGCTCCCAGAAGACGAACATCTGGACGAACGAGGGCGACAGCACCAGCCCGAGCATCGAGAATGCGAAGAGGGACTGGTAGGTGTAGTAGCGGCCGAGGGAGGGTGCCCCCTCGTCTCCGAGGTACGCCAGCGAGTAGACCTGCACGAGCAGCGAGACCAGCGTGACGAGCACGAGCATCGCGCTCGACAGCGGGTCGACCAGGAGGCCGACCGTGGCCATCGGGCCTCCGTCGGCCGGGATCCACGCCCAGGTCGCCGCGCCGTCGGTGCCGTCGCTCCAGATCACGAGCGCCGCGACGAGGGCGATGCCGGTCGCCAGGATCGAGACGGCGCCCGCGACCCGTCCCGCGCGGCGCACCGGGGCCACGACGGCGAGGAGGAGGAAGGCGGCGAACGGCAGTCCGAGGACGAGCAGCGGCGCGCGCACGCCAGGATCCATCGCGTCAGCCTCGGAGCAGGTCGAGCCGGTCCGCCTCGACGGTGCGCCGGACGCGGAAGATCGCGATCACGATCGCCAGTCCCACGGCCACCTCGGCGACCGTGATCGCGATCGTGAACAGCGTGAAGACGAGCCCCGCCACGTCTGCATGAAAGCGCGCGAAGGCCACCAGGTTGATGTTCACCGCGTTCAGCATGAGCTCGATGCCGAGGAGGATGCCGATCGCGTTGCGCCGGGTGAGGACGCCGAAGAGTCCGATCGCGAACACGAGCGCCGCGAGCGTGAGGTACCCGTAGAGGCTCACGGGCCCGTTCAGTCCTCGGTCCGCGCGAAATAGAGCGCGCCGAGCAGCGCGACGACGAGCAGCACGGCGAGCAGCTCGAGCGTGGCCGCCCAGGGGCCGAGGAGCGCCCGGCCGATCGCGGGTGTGAGATCGCCCGGGAGCGCCGGCCTGGCGCCGCCGCGGGGCACCTGGATGAGGAACCCCGCCACGCCCACGAAGACCGCGGTCGCGACGACGGCGCCGTTGACGACGTAGCGGCTCGTCTGCGTGAGCCGCTCGCCGACGAGGCGCTCGGTCAGCATGATCGCGAACACCACGATGGTGACGACGCCGCCCGCGTACAGCAGGAGCTGGACGCCGAAGAGGAACGGCGAGTCGAGCAGCAGGAAGACGACGCCGGTCGCGACGAGCGCGGCGGCCAGATAGAGCACCGCATGGAAGAGGTTGGGTGTGAGTACCACGGCGAGGCTCGAGGCGACGAGCGCCGCGGCCACCACCCAGAAGCCGAGGGCCTCGAGCGTCACTCGCCGGGCTCCTTGGGTTCTCCTTTGGCGCCGCCCGCGGCGGCCCGGGCGGGCTTCGGCGGCGCCTGCATGTCGCGGAGCCTGTTTCCCGTGGCCCACGACGGCTCATACGCGAGACCGAGGGCGTGGAGCCGGTCCTTGTCGAGGAGCATCTCGCGGCGGTCCGCGGTGGCCAGATCGAAGGTCTTCAGCATGATGATCGCGTCGGTCGGGCACACCTGCACGCACAGCTCGCAGAACTCGCACGAGTAGAGCTCGAGCGTGAACGTCTTGGCCCAATTCCGCTTCTCGCTCTTGAGCATCTCCACCTTGATGACCTGGGGCGGGCAGATGTACTCGCAGAGCCGGCAGCCGATGCAGTTCTCCTCGCCAGTCTCCTTGTCATACGTGAGCGCCAGGATGCCGCGGAAGCGGTCGGGGTAGGCGCGCTTGACGTCGGGGTACTGGACCGTCACCGGCGCCCGGAACAGGTTCCGGAAGGTAACGCCCATCGCCCGGCCGACAGCGCCGATGAGCTGGGTGAGCTCGCCCCAGAAGCGCGGCGGCCGGCCCCCACCGTTACCCAGCACCGGCGCCTCGCGTGGCGACCCAGAGCCCGGTCGCGAGCAGCAGCAGGATCGACGCCGGCACCAGGAGCTTCCACGAGATCGCGAGGATCTGGTCCACGCGGATCCGCACGAAGCTCCACCGCACCCACGTGACGAGCAGGAACACGAGCACGGCCTTCACGAGGAACCACAGCGGTCCGAGCCACGCCGGACCGGGCCCGAGCCAGCCGCCGAGGAAGAGGAGCGCCCCGAGGAAGCTCGTCCCCAGCATGTGCGCGTACTCGCCGAGCTGGATCAGCGCAAACTTCATGCCGCTGTACTCGACCCGGAAGCCCGCCACGAGCTCCGACTCCGCCTCGAGGATGTCGAACGGCACCCGGTTCTCCGCGGCCAGGGTCGCGACCACGAACGCGACGAACGCGAGCTGGCCGAACACGGGGTACGCGACGAACCAGAGGCCCTGCTGGGCGGCGACGATCGCCGACATCTGGAGCGAGCCAGCCAGGAGGACGGGCACCAGCGCCGCGAAGATGAAGGGCAGGTCGTACGAGATGATCTGGTTCACGGCGCGCATCGCCGAGAGGAGGGCGTACTTGTTGTTCGAGCCCCAACCGCCCATGAAGAGCCCCACGATCTCGAGCGAGGAGACCGCGAGGAAGAAGAGCACGCCGATGTTGAGGTCGGCGACGCCGAGCTCGGGTGCGAAGGGGATCGTGGCGTAGATCAGGATGCAGGGCACGAGAAAGACGATCGGCGCGAGGTTGTAGACGCCGCGGTCTGCGGACGTCGGGACCACGTCCTCCTTCAGCATGAGCTTGAGCGCGTCGGCGATCGGCTGGAGCCAGCCGTGGGGGCGGCCGACGTAGTACGGCCCGATCCGGGACTGCATGCGCGCGGCGAATTTCCGCTCGAGGAGGGTCACGTAGGCGACGAGCCCGAGGATGGCGTTCAGGACGATGAACGCCATGAGCGCGTGCCACGCGAGCGGCGGCAGCGTCATGGCAGTGCGAGCCGCGGGACGCCGCGCCACGAGGCGGGCGGTGCGGAGGCGCTCACCGGTCCACCTCCCCGAACACCGGGTCCACGGAGCCCATGATCGCGACGACGTCCGCGACCTTGTGGCCCGGGATGATGTGCGGTAGCACGGCGAGGTTCGAAAACGACGCGCCCCGCCACTTCATGCGGTAGGGCTTGGGACCGCCGTCGCTGACGAGGTAGCAGCCGACCTCGCCCCGCGCGCCCTCGATGCGCGCGTACGCCTCGCCCTTCGGCACGCGGACCTGCCCCACCGACTTGACACCCGGCCGCGACGAAATCGGTCCCTCGGGCAGCCCGTCCAGCACCTGACGGACGATCTTGATCGACTCGCGGAACTCGGCCATCCGCACGCGGTAGCGCGCGTAGCAGTCCCCTGCGGTCTCGACGGGCACGCGGAAGTCGAAGTCCGGGTAGGACGAATAGGGCTCGGCGCGGCGGATGTCGTAGTTCACGCCCGAGCCGCGGATGAGGGGCCCCGAGACCCCGACCTCCTGCGCGAGCGCGCGCGAGATGACCCCGACACCGCGGGCGCGCGCGAGGAAGAACGCGTTACCCTCGAGCATCGCCTCGTACTCGTCGATCCGCTTCTCGATGAAGTCGACGGTCTCGCGCACCTTCGTGTCCCAGCCCGCGGGCACGTCATAGCGAGTGCCGCCGACCTGGTGGAAGCCGTAGAGGAGGCGCGCGCCCGTCAGCTCCTCGAAGCGGTCCAGAATCAGCTCGCGCTCGCGGATGCAGTAGAGAAACACCGTCGCGCCACCGCCGAGGGCACCGCCCATGTCCATGCACCAGGTGCCGAGCCAAAGGCAGTGTGAGGCGATCCGCTGGAGCTCGGCCGCGAGCACCCGCAGGTATTGCGCCCGCTTCGGCACCTCGATCTTGCCGAGCTTCTCCACCGCGGCGACGTACGCGAGCTCCGACGTCATCGCGGCGACGTAGTCGGTCTTCGAGGCGATCGAGGGGTACTGCACGTACGTGAGGGTCTCGCCGAGCTTCTCGTGGCAGCGGTGGAGGTAGCCGATCACCGCGTCCACGGCGACGACCGTCTCGCCCTCGAGCGTCAGGACCGCGCGGAAGACGCCGTGGGCGGACGGGTGCTGCGGCCCCATGTTCATCGTGAGGCGCTCGCTGCCCCCGTAGCCGATCTCGACGGTCTGCGTCGTCACCCTATTCGTGCCTCTGGCCCGCCTCGCGACCCGCGGAGCCCGGCCCACGGGCGTCGCTCAGCCCGCATCAGCGCATCGGGGAGACCGCGGTGGGATTGAGGATGACCGACCGCATCTCGGCGAGCAGCGGCGCGGACGTGGCGATGAACTTCTGCCACTCGGGGTCCTTCAGCGCGCTGGCGCGCACCTCCCCGCGCTGGTTCAGATCGCGGTAGGCCCAGAGGTGAACGACCTCGTTGAGCTGCCCCATCTCCGTCTGCCAGAGGCCGACGTTCTTCGAGTAC
>Ga0137396_10000232_pt1 | contig 24881 bp, 20 predicted proteins | sample czc16metaG_FD_108284 | JGI IMG/M metagenome (GOLD analysis project Ga0137396, IMG submission 108284) | Vadose zone soil microbial communities from Angelo Coast Range Reserve, California, USA - czcobulk3.16 metaG | ecosystem: Environmental > Terrestrial > Soil > Vadose zone | place: USA...
GCGACGACGACTCCGCGGAGGTGCCCGTCTCCATGGCCTCTCCGCTCGGCAAGGCGCTGCTGGGCGGCAAAGTCGGTCAGACGGTGGCGATCACGCTGCCGCTGGGGAAGCGGCGCCTCAAGATCGTCGAGCTCGAGACGGTGCACGAGCTCGCGGAGAAGAAAGTCTAGAGCAGCCGGTGGAACACCATGGGACCGCGCGGCTCGGCCGAGCCTGCCCGCGGCTCGATGCTCATCGCGGCTCCCATCACCTGTGCATGATCTGTCGGCATCTCGAGCGCCATGACCATGGGACGGTCCTGGTCCATGGGCATGATCGCCGCGGTCTTCATCCCCTTGTCCGTGATAAACCACAGCTGATACGCCTGGTCGGGCTCGTTCGGCGCGAGCCCGTCGCAGCGCACCAGCCAGCGATGGTGCGCATCGTCGGCGAAGATGGTGACCGCGCCGAGCCGGCCTCCAGTCGACACCGGCACCTGCACCAGCCGCGTCGCCGTCCCGTGAATGAAGGTGTTCACCGTGTCCTGAAGCGCCGCGAGGCGCGCCGACAGGGTATCCCGCTCCGCGCTCAAGGCGCGGATCGTGCGCGAGGCCCAGTAGGCGCTCCCTCCCCCGGCGAGGATCACCAGGAGCGCCGCCGCCGCGAGCGGCGCGATCCAGCGCCGCCGCTCGAGCGCGCGCCCCAAGACCCGCGTCTTTAGCTCGGGGTGCGGGCTTCTCGGATGCGCCGCCATGCCCAGCCAGTCCGTCATGACAACCAGTCCTTCAAGTGGTCGAGCGTCGCGCTCAGCTTCTGATGCGCGATCCGTAATCGCGTCTTCACCGTGCCGAGCGGCTGGTCGAGCCGCCGCGCGATCTCGCTGTGCGTCAGCCCTTCGAAATACGCCAGCAGCACGACACGCCGCTGTTCCTCGGGCAGTGCCGCGAGCGCCGCATGCACTTCGCGATGCAAGGGCCACCCCGGCACCGACGATTCGTCGGGGCCCGTGGGAGCGTCGACATCCTGGCCCACACCGTACGCCTGCTCCCACCGCTCGGCCTTACGCCACCACCGCCGGCGCCGCCGCAATGCGTCCAACGCGCGGTTCCGGGCGATGGCGAGAATCCACGGCACGAGCGGGCCGCGTCGTGCATCGTGCCTGTGGACGTGACGCCACACCTGCGCGAACACGTCGCCCACAACCTCCTCCGCTTCAGCCTCATCGTGCAGAATGCGGCACGCGAGGCCGAGCACCCACGGAGCCAGTAGATCGAACAGCTCGCCCAGCGCCTGCTCGTCCCGCGCCTTCAAGCGCCGAACCAGCGTTCGCTCTGCCTCTAGACTAAGACGTTTTGGCTGGGTCACTTAGATTTTCGTTAGATTGCGTCGTTAGATTTGCATAGTAGCACTGTTCGGGGGTCAGTCCAGCCCCATGTCCCGTTGCGTGAGGCGTCGGTACGCATGCCCGCTACCCGGTTGTCCGCTGCCGTCATCTGTACGCTGTTGTGGTTCGGGGCCGCTGCGGGGGCGACCGCCCAGGACCACGATCCGGACGCGAAGATCGCCGGCGGCGGCACGCTCCCCATGGGGTGGCACGCCAGGACCGACAAGAACCGGCCGCTCGCCGACGCGAAGATTCAGACGATGGGCACCGGCCTGCACGCGACGCTCGGACCCGCCGTCATCCTGTGGCGGGGCCGCGACCTGGGCGCAGGCAACTACCGAGTCGTCGCGACGTTCACCCAGACCGCGAATCCGCGTCACCCAGAAGGGTACGGTCTGTTCGTCGGCGGCAGCCATCTCGCGGACGCGCAGAACCGCTACACGTATTTCCTGGTGCGGGCCGACGGCAAGTTCCTGGTGAAACGGCGCGTCGCGGGTGACTCGACCGCCGCGGTGACGCCCAACTGGACCGACAACGACGCGGTCGTGAAGGCCGACTCGGCGGGCAAGGCCGTGAACGAGCTGAGCATCACGGTGCGCGGTGGGAAGGTCAGCTTCCAGGTGAACGGCAAGGACGTTTACTCCGCCGACGCCTCCGGACTCGATACCAAGGGCATCGTGGGCTATCGCGTAAATCACAATCTCGACGTACACTTGAGCCCGCTAGCAATCCATAAGCTGTAGGAACGGGGGGTCGCATGGTCAGTAGCACCGTGGATGAATCCGAACGCTTCTCGTTTGAAGCGTTCACGCGCCATCCGTTCTTCACCGAGGTCAACCGCTGGATCGTGGAGCGCGTGATCTGCCCCGGACGACGCAAGATCGTCGACCTGGGGTGCGGTCCGGGGGCGGTGACGAAGCTGATCCTGGAACGGCTGGACGACGCCCGCAACACGGTGGTGATCGGGATCGACCCGTCGCCGTCCGCGCTCGCCAAAGCCCGGGCGGCGATTCACTCCAAAGTCGTTGAGTTCATGCAGGGGAGCGCGGAGTGGGTGTCGCGTCTCGTGTCGTCGGCCGACGCCGTCGTGTTCCTCAACGCGATCCATCTCGTCCCGGACAAAGCGCAGGTCATGGCGGAGATTCGCAAAGTCTTGAACAAGGGCGGCGTGTTCGCATTCAATACGACGTTCTTCAACGGCGCCTACGTCGAGGGGACGTCGGGTTTCTGGCGGCGCTGGGTCGTGCGGGCGGTGCAGGTGCTGCGGGAGCGTGGCCTCAACGTGCAGCACACCGCGACCGCGGTGGCGCGCCAGTTCCTTTCCGCCGATGAGTACTCCGACCTGTGCGTCCGCGCCGGCTTTTCGCGCCCCTCGGTCGAGCTCGTGCGAATCGAGATGACGCCGGAGAGCATCGCGGACATTGGACGCTTCTCCCTCTTCATCGAGGGCGCGCTGCCGGGGGTGCCGCTCGAAGAAGGCTCGAAAGCGCTGCAGGAGGGCCTGCGGCGCGCCATGGATGAAACGGGCTTCCAGAGCGTGCCGCGCAACTGGCTCGAGTGCGTGGCGACCGCGGTGTGACTACTGCAAAACAAACGTGAGACGGCCGTGAGCGGCGCGTAGCGCCTCCTCGACCGCCTCCGGCGTTTCACCCCGCGCAAGAATGAACCCCGGGTAGCGGGACCCCTCAGGCCAGGGCACGAGCGCCTCTCCCGGGTGCGCCGTGATCGCCACATCTTCGACCAGCGGCACCGTCCGCGCCTCGACGATCCCCCGCACTTCGCGCAGCACGCCCGCTCCCGGCACCGGGATCATCATGACACCCGCAGCCCGCTGCTCCCGCTCGAGCGCCGGGATCGGCAGACCAACCGCGTGACGTATGATGAATTCCTCGAGCGACGCCCACTCCTTCCCGCTTCCCCCTTCCCCGGCCGTAAACCGCAGCACGGCGCTACACCTGCCGCCGATGGAGCGCGCCGCGAGTTCGATCAGCCACGGCCCGCGCGCGTTGTAGCGCAGCTCGGCGTGGATCGGTCCCTCCCGCACGCCCAGCGCCGCCACCGCCGTCTCCCCGCATCGGGCGAGCGCCCGCTGGGCCGGCTCCGGCAGGCGGGACGGCGTCACGTAGATGGTTTCCTCGAAGAACGGGCCGTCCAGCGGGTCGGGTTTGTCGAACAGGCCGAGCACCTCGAGCCGCCCGTCGATGACGAGTCCCTCGAGCGCGACTTCCGGCCCCGGGACGAAGTCCTCGACCAGGAACCGGCGCGCCCAATCGCCGCAGGCTGCCACGTCGGGCTGTTCGAGGATGCGCCGCAGCCGGTCGAATGCCGCGACGAACCCCGCTGGGTCGTCGGCGCGAATCACGCCGCGCGAGGCGGCGAGCCGCAGCGGCTTCAGCACGCAGGGGTAGTGCACACGCGCCGCGACCGCCCGCACCTCCTCGTCGAGTCCGTGGAGCTCGAACCGCGGCACCGGCACGCCGTGGCCGGCAAGCTCACGCCGCTGGACGTGCTTGTCGCGCGCGGCGAGCGCGGCCGCCGGCGGATTGCCCCGGAGCCCCAGTCGTCCGGCGATCGCCGCGGCCACCACGGCGCCATCGTCATCCACGCCGATGACCCCGGCGACCGGATGGCGTCGGGCGAACTCGGCCGCCTGCTGCGCCGCTCGCTCCGGGTGGGAGAAGTCGAGCGTCACGAGTCTGTCGGGTTGGGCCTGCTCGAACGTGCTGGGGAGCTCGGACGCGACGGTCAACTCGACGCCCAGCCGGCGCGCCGCCTCCACGAACGCCGTGGCCCGGTACGTGGCGGTCGGAAGGAGCAGCAGCAGCCGGGGCTTGGAGGGGCCCGGCATTGCCGTGCCCTTACTTTTTGGCGGCGGCGAAGTAGGGGTTGGCGCCCGCGGTGTGATCGGTGATGTCGACGATCCCTTTGACCTCTGGAACGGCCTGCTGCAGCATCGCCTCGATGCCCTGCCGCAAGGTCACGTCCGCCATGCCGCACCCCTGACACCCGCCGGCCATCCGGAGCATGACGACCGCGTCCTGCACGTCGATCAGCTCCACCCGTCCGCCGTGCCGCGCGACCATCGGATTGACCTGAGCCTCGAACAGCTCGGCAACCCGGTCGTACAACGTGTCGTCGTCCACACCGCCCGCCGCGACCGGCGCCGCCGGCTTCGGCGCCACGGCCGGTCGAGCGCCCGCGAGTGCGGCCCGGATCGCCCCGCCCACCGACTTGCCAATCACCTGCCACGGCGCCGCGCCGCGCTTGACCACGGTGACGAGATTGCCGGACACGATGACCTCCGACACGTCGGCCCCGGGAATCGCGAAAATCGCCTCGACCAGCGGCGAGCCGGTCGCTTCTTCCGGCGACACGAACCGCCGCACCCCGCCCTCGTGTACCGGCTCGCTCACCAGAAACTTGCAGCGGGCAGTATCGATCGGCTCGGCGGTGATGCGGATTTCGGCGCTGCTCATAGCCGAAGTATGCCGTCGCCGCCGTGAGTGGTCAACGGGCCCGGCGGCGAGGCGCGTCGATCATCCGCCCGCGGGAGCCGAGGCGGGCGCCGGGACCGGCCGCAGCTGCCGCGCCGCCTGCACCATGTTGCGCAGCGCGGCGAGCGTCTCGTCCCAACCCCGCGTCTTCAGGCCGCAGTCGGGGTTCACCCAGATCTGGCGGTCGTGCAGCACGGCCTGCATGCGCTGCAACGCGGCGACGATCTCGGCCGCGCTCGGTACGCGCGGCGAGTGGATGTCGTACACCCCGGGGCCGACCTCGTTGGGATATTTGTATTCCCGGAACCCGTCCAGCAGCTCGGAGCCCGACCGCGCGCTCTCGATCGAGATCACGTCCGCGTCCATCTTCTCGATCACGCGGATGACGTCGTTGAATTCGCTGTAGCACATGTGCGTGTGGATCTGGGTCGCGTCCGACACGCTGCTTGTCGCGAGCCGGAACGCGTTCACCGCCCAGTCGAGGTACGCCGGCCATTCCGCCCGCTTGAGCGGCAGGCCCTCCCGTAACGCCGGCTCGTCGATCTGGATCACGCGGATCCCGGCCGCTTCGAGATCCTTCACCTCGTCGCGGATCGCCAACGCCAGCTGCTTCGCGGTCTCGGCGCGCGGCTGGTCGTCGCGCACGAACGACCACTGCAGGATGGTCACCGGGCCGGTGAGCATTCCCTTCACGGGCTTCGCGGTCCGCGACTGCGCATACGTGCTCCAGCGGACGGTCATCGGCTTGGGGCGCGACACGTCCCCATAGATGAGCGGCGGCTTCACGTACCGCGTACCGTACGACTGCACCCAGCCGTGCTCCGTGAACGCGAACCCCTGGAGCTGCTCGCCGAAGTACTCGACCATGTCGTTACGCTCGAACTCCCCGTGCACTAGGACGTCGAGCCCCAAATCCTCCTGCAGCTTGAGGGTGCGCGCGATCTGTTCGGCGATGAACGCGTCGTATTCCTGCGGCGTCAGCTTGCCGTCGTGCAGTTGCTTCCGCGCCGCCCGCACTTCCGCCGTCTGAGGGAACGACCCGATCGTGGTCGTGGGGAAGAGCGGCAGGCGGAGCTGCTGCTTGCGCCGCGTCGCGTGGGGCGACGCGCGTCGCAGATCGCGATCGCCCACGGCGCCGGCGCGCTGCTTCACGGCCGGATCGTGGATCCGCCGCGACGAGCGGCGGCTGGCGATCGCGCGCGCGTTCGCCTCGAGCTCTCCGGCCACGGCCTCGCGACCGTCGCGCACTGCCCGCGTCAACGTGACCACTTCGGCGAGCTTCTGCTTGGCGAACGCGAGCCAGCCCTTCAAGTCCGGGTCGAGCCGGCGCTCGAGATCGAGGTCGACCGGGACGTGTAGCAGCGAGCACGACGGCGCCACCCACAGCTCGTCCGCGCCGATCCGCTCGCGCGCGCGCTCGAGCAGTGCGAGCGCGGCCGCGAGATCGGCGCGCCACACGTTGCGGCCGTCGATCACGCCCAGCGACAGCACCCGACCTTTGGGCCACGTCTTCAGCAGTGGATCGAGCTGCCGCGGCGCCCGCACCAGATCGACGTGCAAACCAGCCACCGGCAGCTCCCGCGCCGTGGGCAAGCTGTCGTCGAGCCCTGCGAAATACGTCGCCACCAAGAGCTTCAGCTGCGGTGCGCGCTCGGCGAGGAAACGATACGCCCGGCCGTACGCCGCGAGCTCCTGCGGCGTGCGGTCGAGCGCGAGGGACGGCTCATCGAGCTGGACCCACGTCGCTCCGGCAGCGGCGAGCCGTTCCAGGACCTCGCCATAAACCGGTAACAGTGCGTCGAGCAGCTCGAGACGGTCGAACGCTGCCGCCCGGGTCTTCCCGAGCAACAGAAACGTGACCGGACCGATCAGGACGGGCTTCGTGTGGAACCCGAGCGCCTTCGCCTCCTGGAACTCGTCGACCGGCTTGCTCGAGGCGAGGCGGAATGTCTGCCCGCGATCGAACTCGGGGACGATGTAGTGGTAGTTCGTATCGAACCATTTCGTCATTTCCATGGCGGTGACGTCGCGCCCACCGGCCTGCACCCCCCGCGCCATCGCGAAGTAGGTGTCGAGGTCGACCGGACCGCCCGAAAACCCGTACCGCGCCGGGACGGCGCCCACCATCGCGCACGTGTCGAGCACGCGGTCGTAGTAGGAGAAATCGTTCGACGGAATGAGATCGAGGCCGGCGTCGCGCTGCAAGCGCCAGTGCGCGGCGCGCAGGGTGGCGCCTGTCCGCAGCAGGTCGGCGCGGGGGACTTTGCCGCTCCAGTAGCCCTCAGTGGCGCGCTTCAGCTCGCGATTGGGACCAAGGGGCGGGAAACCGAGATTGTGGGCGATGGGCATAGGCAGTGGAATCTACCCTGGGCGGAAGGCCGTGGGAGTGGGGCGGGGGCAGGGGGCCCGCGCGAGCCGGGTCGAAACGAACGCGCCGGGTCGATCGAGTCGACCCGGCGCGGAGCTTCAGGGCTTGTGGGGGTTCGGGGGCTTCTGCTGCCCGGGCGGGACCGCGCCCCCCGGCCCGCCGGGCGGTGCGTGCGCCGCCGCGTGGCCGAGGCCCTGCGCCGCCTGCGTCGGTGTCGCGCCTCGAGCGACACCCGCCTGGACCTCGCCGGGAAGGTCGAGCAGCTCGCTCGGTGGGCGCCCGGCGCTGATCACGCCCTCGACCAAGTCGACCGTGGTCTTTGGGGGGACGCCCAGCGCCGCAAGGGTCGCCGCCACGCGCAACGTCAGCGCCGCGTCGTACGGCGCGTGGCTCGCACGCGCCAGCTGCTGCACCTGCTTGACGCCGAGTCCGGCGCCGAGGGCGTAGGCCCCGCCCTCCACCACGTCCGCGTCCGCGCGCCCGCCCCCCGAACGCAGTGCGTCCGCAGCGGCGGCGAGCTGGTCGGAAAGCGCCCGTACTGCAGCGATCACCCGGTCTGCCGGCTTGCCCTTCGCACCGCCTTCGATCGCCTTCTGAACGAGCGGCTCCACCGGGAGGCCCCGGTCGGCGGCCGACGCCGCGATCCCCGCGACGGCGCTCGCCACCTCGGGCGGCACCCGGCCGGCCAGCCGCGTCGCCACGTCCGGCGCCTGCGCGGCGAGCCGGAGCGCTGCGACCGCAGTGAGAGTGAGGGTGACGGCCACTCGCCTCACAGGATCCGCGCTCCTCGAGCGGTCACGGCAACCATGCTGTTGCGGCGCCCGAAGCCGTCGTCGACGCCGGGCGCAGCCGGGTCCGGAACCCACTGCCCACCATCCACGACGAAAGCGTACTGGTGATGCCCCTGGGGCAGCGCGAGCGTGATCGCCCAGACGCCACCTCCGCCCACGCGCGCCAGCGGGGACGCGTTCTGATCCCATTGATTGAAGGTTCCGGCGACCGCCACCCGCCGCGCGGTCGGGGCGTACAGCACGAACCGGACGTACACGCTGTCGCGCGCGGCGAGGCGCACGGGCCGCGCGCCGTCAGGGGCCTGTGACGGCCGCGTGAGGAGCAACGCTAGGGCGGCCGCGGCGGCGAGCGCGGCGCCCCAGACGATCCCGGGTCGCAGCCGCAGCCGCAGCTCGATGTCCCGCGGCTCCACCAGCCCGCGCCAGAAGCGCCGCATCGGTGAGCCGGCGCGCCGCCGCACCTCGGCCATCACACGCGCTTCGAACTGGGCCGAGAGCGCCACGGGCGCCCGATCCACGGCGCCGAGCAGACGCAGCGCTTCCGCACCTTCGCCGCGCAGCTCGAGTGGCAGATCGCTGAGCGACAGCTCACCGTCCAGCAACCGCTTGACCAACGGATGATAGGTCTTGGTCATGTGTGCTCCTTCAACAACTCGCGCAACCGGTCATACGCCCGGTGCATGCGCATCTTGAGCGAGGCGACGGTGGCACCCGTCATCCCCGAGATCTCGTCGTACGCCAGTCCTTCCACATGCTTCAGCACGAACACTTCACGTTGCTCCGGCGTCAGGTCGACGAGCGCCCGTTCGAGCGCGTGCGCCTGCTCGATCTGCTCCACGTTCCCATCCGGCCGATCGGGCCCGGCGATCGCTTCGTCCGTCGCCTCGAGCCCGCGTCCTTCCCGGGTCCGACGACGCTGCTCGGCGAAGCAGCGGTTTCGCAAGATCAGAAACAGCCACCCCGCAAACTTGGCGGGTTCCCGGCACTGCGCCAGCTGATCGAAGGCCCGCACGAAGGCATCCTGGACCGCATCCTCGGCCGCGTCGAGCGAGCCGAGCATTCGGGCGGCAAACCGCGCATAGCGGTCGCGGTAGCGGTGCACCAGCACCGCGTACTGCTCCACATCCCCCGCCAGCACGGCGCGCACCACTTCTCCGTCCGTCGCCTGTTCCCGCTGCCCCAACCGAGCACCTCGGCCGCCAGAGTACGCAGAGGATGCTAGACGTCCTCGCGGGCCGCGGCAACCGGCTCCAGCCTAAAGAGTCGCCCGGTGAGACGCGGGTAACGCACGGTCCCGCTGTGACTTCTGGCCAACGCGTTACCTCGAGCTCCCGGCCAGCCTCTTCAGGGCGAAGGAAGTTAGAACCATGGGGGTCGGCAGCCTGCCCCCCCCCAACGTGCGGATGGAGGAGATTCATGATTCGCAAGCTTCTAGGGCTCGCCGCAGCGGTTGTGTTGCCGAACCTGCTGGCCGCCCAGACGGCCACAATTCCCAACGATCACGCCTCTGACCGGGGCAAGGCCATGGTGGCGCTGCACTCCCAGGGCGCCCAGCACCGCGCCACGCACCGGCGTGGTGACGTGGTCCACCCCGAAGACGTCGATCACGATCGGGACGACCGCACCCGGCCTGAAGACACCGATCACGATCGCGACGACCGCGGTCGCAATCCCAAGGCCGCGCTGCCGGCGACGCGCGCCACGCCGGCGCATGGCGCCGGTCCGGCGAAGCCCGCCACGCCGGCGGTGCCCGCGAACGGGCGTAAGCCGTCCAACCCGGGCCAGTCAGGCAACCACCGGCCGTAGATATCCGTCGCGGCAAGGTTGGTTCAGGTTCGAATAGGGGCGCAGCGTGCGGCGCCCCTATTCGTTTGACCGCGCCCGCGTTCCCGCAGCCCTCGCCCCCGGCTAGCTTTGTCGCCGTGAAACGATTCTGGCTCGTCCTGCTTGCGGCGGGGCTCGGCGTTCGACCGGCCGCAGCCCAGACGCAGGCGTCGTTCGGCCTCGGCGCCGGGACGGTGCGATACGGCGGCGGGACCAGTTTCAGCTCCGCGACGTTCTCGCCCGCCGCCGGCTTCGCCTCTCCCAATCTCGTCGCCGACGTCTCGGGATCGTTCGCGTCTTTGCCAGGGGCGGCGTGGTCGAGTCAGGGCCGAGGGGACGTCTGGATCGCGTCCGCTCCGGTGTTCCACGGGTGGCGTCTTGGGATGGAGGGATTCGTCGCCGGCACGAGCCGTACCGACGGCGCCTGGACCGCGGCCGCCCAGGGCATCGGCGAGCTGCTGTGGTCGCGACCACGGTGGGGCATGGGACTTGGCGTAGGGCCCGCGGGGGGATGGATTGCCAACGATACCCCCGTCGCGGCGCTGCGCGTGCGGGCCCGCGCCTGGTGGCGTACGGGCGGGCCGGACTTGCAGCTGAGCATCGAGCCGACGCACTTCCCGGGTGCCTGGTTCACCGACGCGAGCGTGGGCGCGGTGTTCGAGCGCGGCCCAGCGATCGCTTCCATTTGGACGACCGTGCGGCTGTCCGGGGTGTACGGCTCGAGCGGCGCCGGCAGCGCGTTTGTGCAGCTGTTCGTGACGCCGACCATCGCCCTCGAGGTAGGGGGGGGCAGCTACCTGCGTGATCCGTACCAGGGGTTGCCGCGCGCGGGGTTCGTGACCGTCGGCGTGCGGCTGCACACGGCGGCCCGCACGCGCAGCGTCGACCCGAGCCCGGCCAAGTGGTCGCCGCTCGTTCCGCAACGCCGCGGGGACAGCCTCGTCGTGCGGTTCCGTTTCGACAGCGTGCGCGCCGTCTCGATCGCGGGAGACTGGAACCAGTGGCAGCCGGTGCCGCTGCGCTCGCTGGGGGCGAGTCTGTGGGAGGGAACGCTCGCGCTCAAACGTGGCCTGTACCACTTCAACGTCCTCGTGGACGGCACCGACTGGGTCGTGCCCAACGGCGTGGCGACCGTGCCCGATGGGCTGGGGGGAATGGTCGGCGTCTTGCTCGTCCCCTAACTACTAGACGCACAGACGCACAGACGCATAGACGCCCAGACGTGCTTGACGGCCCTTGGGTCGACCCGTACTCTCGGGCTCGTGCGGATGGCCGTTCTTCCTTTGATAGGAGGGGGTCATGGGCAAGATCAACTGGGGTCGTGTCATCGTGGGCGGGCTGTTGGCGGGCGTGGTGCTGAACGCGTTCGACTACGTGTACTACGGCGTCGTGATGAAGAGCGACATGGCCGCTGCCATGCAGGCGCTCGGCAAGCAGCCACAAGCAATCGACGCCCTGGTCCCGTGGTTCATCTTCCTGGACTTCATCTACGGGATCGGACTGTTGTGGGTGTATGCGGCGATCCGCCCCCGCTTCGGCGCGGGCCCCAAGACCGGGGTGATCGCGGGGGTCGCGGTGTGGTTCTTCATCATCCTGCTGCACAATTTGGGGGAGGGGCCGATGGGGCTGTACCCCCAGCGAATGTACGTGATAGGCACCATCGTGGCGCTCGTACAGTACGCCGTCGCGGGGCCGATCGGGGCCTACCTCTATACGGAGATGTGAGGAGCGGTAAGAGGCGGTAAGGGGCGGCGCGCGTACCGCCTCTACCGCCCCTTACCGCCTCTTACCCCTACCGACTCAACGGAATCGACGCCCGCGTGTAGATGTAGCGCCCATTGTACCCGAACGGCGACGCCGCCGCCCAGGGGTACGTCCCGAAGTTGTTGTTGAACTGTTGGGACGTATCCCCGAAGCTGTCGACGACGACCTGCGACTTCGGCTGGTCCGGAAAGACGTCGAAGAGATTCCGGACGCCCACCGACAGGTCGACCTGGTTGAAGCGGTACCCCACCTCTGCATCGACCAGCGTCTTCGCCCCGTACTGCTCCCGGCACAGGCTGCAGAACCCCGGCTGCGCCGAGGAGAACTTGCCGTAGGAGGACCCCCGCGCCAGAGCATGAAACCGGTTCAGTGAATACTGAGCAGTCAGCGTCCCGCGCCAACTTGGGCGCTCCTCGGTGATGCCGATCCAAGTCACGGTATCGATCAGGCCGGTCTCACCGGTGCCCCGGAATATCGGCGGAAGGGAATCCACCCGGGTGATCTCGTTCTTGGTCCAGTTGACGGCGGCCGTCCAGTCGAGCGAGCCTCCCCCCACGTTGGGCACGCGCAGGTTCGCCGTGAAGTCCAGACCTTGAGTGCGGGTGTCCAGGCCGTTCGTGAAATACTGAAGGCCCCCGATTCCCGTGATCCCGCTGTCTGTCAGAATCTTGAGGGTGCTATCCTGTTGGAAGGTGCCGCTCAGCATGATGCGATGGTCGATCTTGATGTAGAAATAGTCTGCGGTGAGCGTCATGTTGCTCGTCGGCGAGTAGGCGAGCCCCCCGCTCAGGTTCACCGACGTTTCGTCGCGCAGCGGCTTCGCGCCCAGCACCTGTGCGGCATGGGTATACACGGGGAAGATCCCGACCTGTACTGCCTGTCCCGCGATGACGTTGGTGACCACCTTGCTGAAATACTCCTGGCTGATCCCCGGAGCGCGGAACCCGGTGCTGGCGGCCCAACGCAGGATGAACTGCCTCGCCGGCTGGTAGCGCAGCGCCAGCTTGCCGGTCATGCGGGAGCCGAAGTCACTGTAGTGTTCGAAGCGTCCCGCTACATCGGCGAGGAACTCAGGGCTCAGCTGGGTCTCGAGGTCCGCGTAGGCCCCGACGTTGGTGCGATGCGAGTTGGATTCGTTGCCGGGAGCGAAGCCGGGGAATACCTGCGAGCCGGCGAGGGTTACCAGATTGTCGTCCGAGTCGGGCGGGGCGCCGTTCCTGAATATCCCGTCGGCCCCGGCGCTGTCCGGGGACAAGTGCCCGCCGTTGATCCAAGAGGCCGTTTCCCCCCGCGTGATTTGGTAGCGCTCCCGGCGGAACGCCGCGCCGAGCGCCAGGTTCACCGGAGCCCGGAGCCCTACCTCGAGCGCCTTGGTGACGTTGATCCCCGTCACTAATTCCTCGCGCGCCAGCTGGCCCGCGTAGAATGACGTCTTGTTCGGGATTCCCGGATCGTCTGCGTTCCCCAGGATGCGATCCGGTCCCGGCGCGCACGGCGCGGCCGGGTTCAAGCACGGCCCGAGCGACACGTTGAGGGTGTTCCGCAGGTTGTATTTGAAGTGGTTGTGCCCGAAGGAAGCCCCGAGGTCCACGGACCAGCCGTGCGTCGCGCCGCGGAACCCGCCGGCGACCGAATAGTCTGTCACGTCGGGATGGAACTCGGGTAGGTATCCCAGCGGGTATATCTGGGGCCAGACGCGTCCGGTGATGAAGCTCGCGCAGTCCACGGCGCACCGCCGGTATCCGTTCCCAGTACCGCGGCGGAAGCTGTACCCGCCGAAGCTGTAGAACTCGATCGTCCGGGCCTCGTTCAAGGGCATGCGGACGTTCGCCATCGTCAGGACGTCCTTCTCGAGCCCATCCCCCCAGTGCGCGCTCGGCTGCGGGACTGGGTTGCGCTTGATCACCACCTGGCCCTGGCTGTTTATCGAATCCGGGACCCCCGTGCCGGCGTCTTCGAACGCGTCGGCATACGCGCGGTTGGTCGGCTCGCGGTCGAGAAACTCACCAAACAGGGAGAGCGAACCGCGGCCCAGTTTCACACCCCAGCCGCCGTTCACGTCCGTGGTCGTGCCGTCGTCGGGATACTTGCCCGTGACGTAGCGGCCCGCATCGACGTTTACGTACGGCGTGAAGGGCCCTTCCTTCATTACCAGGTTCACCACTCCCGCGATGGCATCGGAGCCGTATTGGGCTGAAGCGCCGTCTCGCAGCACCTCGATCCGGTCGAACGCGCTTTGGGGAATGGTGTTCAGGTCGACGCCGCTCGAGCCGGCGCCCATTCCATAGGTGAAGTTGTTCACCAGAGCGGTTTGGTGCTGCCGCCAGCCGTTGACCAAGACGAGCGTCTGGTCGGGGGAGAGTCCGCGCAGCGTGAAGGGCCGGACGATGTCGCCGGCGTCGGTGACGCTCTGATGCGGGAAATTCACCGACGGGGCGAGCGCCTGGAGCACCTGACTCGTCTCCGTCGTCCCTTGCTGCTGCATTTGCTCGGACGTGAACACGTCCACCGGCACAGCCAGCTCGTCCGACGCCGCGTGCCGCGCGCGGGAGCCGACCACGACGTCCACCGGCGCGAGCCCGATCGGCTGCGTGTGCAGCGCGAAGTCCTGGCGGGCGGGCTGCGCCTCACTCACCGTGACACGCACGATCTGCGGCACGTAGCCGAGCAGCCGGGCACGCACCGAGTGCGTGCCGGCCGGCACACCGCGGATCTCGTACTCCCCCTTCTCGTTGGTGGTGGCGCGCGCCCCGATCGCCTCGATGCTGATGCTCACCCGTGCCAGCGGCGCGCCGGTCGTGTCGGCCACGCGGCCGCGGACCGACCCGCCTTGCGCGGCGAGTCGACCCGAGGTCGCGATCAGTATCAGGACCGCGCAGGCGATGACGGCGACGAGGCGTCGCATAGGTTCTCCTTCATGTTCCCAGGGGTAACTGCGGTCACGGATCCGCACGCCGCCCGATATACCGCCGGGTCGGGTGGGCGTCAAGGAAGAGGGGGCGGAGCAAAAAAACCGCCGAGCGGCGCTGGGGACGCTCGGCGGCTAGGTCGCGCTGCGGTGCATTACGGGCGGCAGTTGTTAGCCAGACCGCGGGCGGTGCACTCGTCGATGGGAACCGGCATCGCGCTGTAGATCTGGTCGCCCGCGACGCCGGCGGGAAGGGTCAGCAGCCGGCCGTAGCGGCGCGCGTCGATCCAGCGGTGGCCACCCTCGAATAGCAGCGAGTAGACACGCTGCTGCAACAGCTGGCTGATGACCGTGTCGGCGGGCGCCACGTCGAGTCCGGCGCGCAGCACCAGTCTTCCGGAATTCACGCGGATATAGTTGATGAGCGCCGCCGCACCCGCTTGGTTGCCGAGCCCAAACTCGGTCTCCGCCCGCAGCAGAATCAACTCCTCGTTCCGGATGATCGGGACGTGCGCCACGTTGCTCCGGTAGATGTTGAAGACCATGTCCGACGAATGCCCGAGGACCGGGCTCAGCGTGACCGTCCGCACCTTGTTCAGGAAGCGCCGGTCCCGTTGGCCGGTTGCCTGCGTGTCGGCCTGCGGGCGCAGCGACGGATGCCCCACCTGGCTCACCCCGGTCGGGTCGTTCAGCCCGTTCGTGACGTCGCCCGACCCCGTGCCGAAGTCATAATAGGCGCCCCGTGCCAGCATCGCGGCGGTGCCGAGGGAATCCACGGCATCCTTGAACACCGTGTCGGCGCTCACACTCAAGAAAGACGAATCGAGCGCCGACTTGGCCCGAGTCCAGCACGGGGCACCGCATGCCAGCAGCGTGGCACGATAGGCTTCGACCCGGGCTTTCAGCGCGCGGTTGACCTTCGTGAAGGCGGTCGGCGTCGTGAACCCACTGAACCCGGGGGGGAAGCCGAACGGGAACGACGTACCGGCGGCCGCGAGGTCCGCCACGGCGGAATCGAGCAGCCCCACGATAAAGGCGTACACCGAGTCGCGTTTCACGAACGGGGCCGGACCATTGGTGATGTCGTGGTTCACGTCCACCGGCGCGCCGAGCGAGTCGCGCGTATCGATGACGAGCAGGAAGTCGAGGGCCTCCATCGTCTTCACGAAGCCCCGCGCGGCCGCCTGTTCCGTGCTCGTCATCCCCACCGGGGGGGTCGTTCCCAGTTTGGCGAGCGCGTTCAGCACGATTCCGGCGTTGCGGATGTTCGCGTATCGCTCCGCCCACAGGTTGCCGCCGAACCGCGGGCTACTGCCGTCGAGCGGTCCGGGCTGGAGCAGCTCGTTGATGAACCGCGTGTCGCCGGAATTGAAGTTGTAGGACTCGCGGCCAAACACTCCCAGCTCGGAGATGTAGCCGTTGAACGTGGCGATGTTGACGCGCGCCCCAACGAACAAGCCCTGTGTGGCGGTGATCACGCCCGCCCGCGTCGGATTATTCTGCAGATCGCCGATCGACGGATTGTTGAAGTCCGGGACGTTCAAGTCCGCGCACCCGGCAGCGAGCAGCGCGCCGAGCACCAACGCCAGAGCGGTGCGGAAAGGATGCGATAGCCGCGTCATGGTCAGAACCCCACGCTGACGGTGAACCAGAAGGTGCGGCTGCGCGGATACTGCGCGACCTCGATATTACGCGCTACGGGTTGGATCCCGAAGTTGCTCACCTCCGGGTCCATCCCCGTGTAGTTGCTGCCCGTCACGACGATCAGATTGCGCCCGCTGACGCTGACGCGCCCATCCCGCGCGCCTGTCCACGCGACGACGCTCGTGGGCAGGGTGTAACTGAGCGTGATCTCCCGCAGCTTGAAGTACGTGGCGCTCTCGATGTACGACGGTGTCCCCCCCGCACGTCGAGCCGTGCATGCGGTCGGGCAGTCGGGTGTGGTCCCGCCGAGGTCGTAGATGAACGTCGTCAGGTTGATGATGTTGCCGCCGTGCTGCCACTCGGCAACCGCCGCGAGGTTCCAGCGCCGGTACGTGAGATCGGTGGCGTACGACCACAGGAAGTCGGGGTTCGCATCCCCGACGCGTTGGGTGACGAAGGTCTTCGGGCCGGTCGGCACCTGGCCGATGATCTCGGTCGCCGACTGCCCTTGCTCGATGAAGAAGTTGCCGGTCTGACCACCGAAGCTGCCATCGGTGAACGGCGGCACCGGCAACTGGGTGATCCTGCTCGAGTTCGAGAAGAACGTCGAGCGCAGCAGCCACGTGAGCTCAGGCCGCTGGATTGGCACCCAGCCGATGGTCGCTTCGACGCCCCGATCGCGCAGCTCGCCGCCGTTAAAGACCTGGCTCTTGAAGCCGCTCGAGGTGTACAGCCCCCGCAATAGCAGCAGGTCGCTCACCTTCTTCTGGTACAGGGTGAGTTCGAAGGTCGCCCGTCCGCTCCGGAGGGTGGCGTCGACGCCGCCTTCGATCTCCGACTGCCGCTCCGGCTTGACGTTCGGATTGCCGACGACGGAGGGCACCACGGTGCCAGGCAGCCCGAGGACGTTCTGGGTGGCATCGGACTCCGGGAACTTCATCCCATACAGCGGCTGGTTTCCCGACTGGCCCCAGGCGACGCGCAGCTTGAAGTCGCCCAACGGACCGACCCCCGCGGGCAGCCGGTAGGACCCAGCGGCCTTGGGGTAGACGAAGTAATGATTCACGTCGCCGTTGTTGCTGCTCCGGTCGGCACGGAACCCGGCTGAAAGAAACAGCCGCTCCCCGAGCGTGAGGAACTCCTCCTGCCCGTAAAAGCCGTAGTCCTTCGTGACCTCGCGGCGCTCGCCCACGCTGACGTTCGTGCCGGCGTTCACGTTCGCTTGTCCGGCGATCAGGTTCTGGCTCACGATATTGGAGATTCCCAGCTGCCGGTCTTCGTACTGCAACCCCGCGGACGTCGTCGCCACGAGCGACCCGGACTGCGGCCGGTACGCATACACGAGATTGGCGTTCCAGTTCGCGTTGTGATTGTCGCCGTTCGTCAGCAGTGATACGCCGGGCGCGCTGCTCGTCTGCTCGAATTGGAGCTCCGGCGGGAAGAGCAGCGTGTTCTGCTGAGTGAACCGGTCGATGCCCCCGACGCCGATGAACTGCAGGTGATGCACCTCGTTCCTCACGATGTCGAACGTCGCTTTGGCGCTCCCTACGAAGCGGTCGACGTCCTCATCGTTTGGGTTCACGAGCGCCGCGGTCTGAAGCGGGTTGGTTCCGGCCTTCGGGTTGTTGGGATAGATGCCGTTCACCGGCCGGATGTCGATGAAGCTCGGCGTGAACGGCAGCGACATGTAGTAGCTCACGAGGGCGTTATCGTTGTTGGTGAGCCCGCGACGCGCCAGCGTGTGGACGAAATTCGTGGTAAGGCTCACAGCGAGCCGCCTGCTTAAGCGCTGGTCCAGGTTGGCCCGGACCGATTGCTTCCAGTAGCCCGTGTTCTGGATGATCCCGGCGGTCTTGCTGGTGAGGCCGGAGACGTAGTAGCGCGTGTTCTCGCTGCCGCCGCCCACGTCCACCGAGCTCTCGTAGTTCAGATCCTTCCGATTCGCGAGCTCCTGCTCGTGATCGAAGAAGGGGCACCCGCCGCGACAGATCCGTCCCACCAGCGCGGAGTCCCCGAGGTTGGTGACGGCGGCCGCCGAGTCAGCGAACACGCGCGAGCCGAGCTTGTGGGCGAGCGCGGAGAACCCCAAACGTTGGGTCACGCCGAACCGGGGCTCGCCCACTTGGCCGCGTTTGGTGGTGATGACCACCACGCCGTTCGCCGCCTTCGAACCGTATATCGCCGCCGCCGACGCTCCCTTCAGGACCTCCACGTTTTCGATGTCGTAGGGATTCAGGTCGGCGATGCGGTTCACCTGGTTCTGCTGCAGCGGCGACGGGTTCGAGCCCGTGTTCGACTGCGTCACGACTTGCTGGTTGTTCGGGATCGCCACATCGCTCATGATGACTCCGTCCACCACGTAGAGCGGCGAGGACAAACCGTTGAGCGTGGACACGCCGCGCAGCTTCACCTGGATGCCGCCGCCCGGAGCACCCGAGTTTTGCTGGATCACGGCACCGGGTACCTTGCCCTGGATGGCGGTCTCGACGCTGGGAACAGGGACGCGGCTCAGGTCGCCCGCCCCAACCGTCCCAACGGCGTTCGGCGCAAAGCGTTTCTCGACGCTGGTAGCCTGGCCCGTGATCACGACCGCCTCGAGGTTGAAGACGTCCGGCTCGAGGGTCGCGTCGACCCGGTTCTGGTCCGCGGCCACGGGCACGGTGCGGCGCTTGTAGCCAACACTCCGGAACAGGAGGGTGATCGCCCCATCCGGCGCGGATAACGAGAACTCGCCCTTGTCGCTCGTCACGGCTGTCGTTGGTGTCCCGACGACCGTGACCGTGGCCCCCACCACCGGGTCGCCGCTCAGCGAGTTGGTCACGCGTCCGGAGATTGTTCGCGCTGCCGGCAGCGGAGGGCGCGCGTCCGCCACCACCGCTACGAACGAGAGTGCGAGCAGAGCCAGCCAGCAGGGCTTGATCACGGTTCCGCCAGGAACGGAGTAGGGCGCTAGCTTGCGCGTGATCTCCGAACTTCGCAAGGAGGTCGGAAACGACCGCCTACGCGGCCACTCCTTCCTTGACCTTGCGGCCGCCACCGAGCGCGAGGTAGGCCGCCGGCCCCACCGCGGCGAGCAAACCCGCCACCAGGACGCCCGGCAAGCCGATCTCACGGCTCTGGATCTCGAGGACCACGGCGACCACGATGAGCAGAATCGGCAGCGAGCCGAGCACCGCTAGCGCCGGCGCGCCCAGCGGCACCCGAAACGCGCCCCGCAGCTCCGGCTCCGCCCGCCGCAGCTGCAGCAGCGCGCCGAACTCGAGCGCCAGCGCGGCGCTGTACAGCAGCACGTCGCCGGCTAACAGGCCGCCGAACGGGATCAGCGCAAACCCGGAGTACGCCAGCGCCGAGACGAGCACCGCGTTTCGTGGCGTGCCCCGCTCGTCCGTGACCGCGAGCGCGGGGGGCAAAAGGCCGTCCTGCGCCAGGACCAGCGGAATGCGCGAGTACGCGAGCAACAGCGCGTTGAACAGCGCGAATGCACTCACCATACCGGCGCCGGCGACCCATACGCCGAGCCAGGGACCGACGACGACGCCGGCGATCCGTGGCCACGCGCCGTCGGTCCATGTCGTCCAGCTCGTGAGCGCCAGCGCGGGCAGGATCGTCACCAGGTAGACGACCGTGACCAGCGGCAGGGTGCGCGCCAGCGCTCGCGGGTAGGTCGTCGACGCCTGTTCGATTTCCCCACCGATCGTCGAAGCGTTGTCCCACCCGCTGTAGTTCCAGATGCTCTGGGAGACACCGATGCCCAGGGCGCCGAGAAACGACGTACCCGTGGCGTGGAACGGCGTAGTCGGAAACGGCGTTGCCGGTTGCCCGAACCAGCGAGCCAGCGCCACCGCCGCGAGCACGCCGAACGGCGCGAGCACCAGCGCGACGAACCACCCGGACGCCGTTCCCACGACCCGGGTTCCCCGCAGGTTGAGCCAGGTGGCTCCCCAGATCAACGCGAGCGCCACGACCCAGGCCTCGAAGCGGCCGAGCCCCGGCAGGAAGAACCGCAAGTACTGCAGGAACAACACCGGATAGATCGCCATATCGATCAGCGAGTAGACCCAGGAGAGCCAGCCGTTCCAGAAACCCCAGAAGCGCCCGAACGCGCGCTTCACCCACTGGTAATAGCCTCCCTCGACGGGGAGCATCGAAGCCAGCTCCCCGATGAGCAGCGCCTCGGGCACACTATAGACGAGGGGGGTGGCGACGAGCAGCAGGACCGCAACCCCGGGGCCCACCGAGCCCACCAATCCCTCGAGGCCGAACGGGCCGCCCGAGACGGTGAAGAACATCACCGCCACGAGGGACCCGAGGCGCAGCGCCGGTCGCGCGGGCCGTGACGTCACGGCTGCGAGTGGTCGTGCCCCGCGCCCCAAATGACCGCGGGATCATCGCCCTCGAATGCCATGACGTGCACCATCCAGCCGAAGATGCGCGGGAGGAAGCGTCCACCGACCGCGCGGCACGCCTCCGCCGTGGCGATCGGCGACTTCGGTCCGAACACTGGCGTCCCGTCGCGCGTCTCACGCCAGCGCGCTGCACCACCCTGCCCTCGCGGCGGCACGCACCAGTTCACGTGCTCGTGCCAGCGCGCCACCCCCAACGGGACGCGCCCATCGAGCTCGTCGAACGACGCGCGGGCCGGCGCGGAATACATCGCACCCACCAGCACGAACTTGCCGTCCGGGTCCTGGCGGTACAGCAGTGAGGTCGGTCGAGCCGGGTCGAAGCGGAACATCTCCCCCACGGCCCAGCGCCACTTCGTGAAGTGGTACACGGGCTGCTTCACACCAGGAAGAAACTGCCGGAATCCCTCTGCCTCCGCGAAGTGGACATCGCGATAGTTTGCGAGTGCCGCGCGCATCGTGCGCACCAGCGCGGCCGCACGCGCGGAGTCCGCGGGACTCGCGGGCCGAGGAGGTGTGAGCACCATATGCGGATCGGCGCCGAGCGGCCCGCTCATGGCGTCGTGCGCCGCCATGGCCGAGGGCCGATCGGTCGAATCCATGGCTCCCATCGCTGCCGGGTCTTGATGGGAGGGAGGCGGGTTCCCCTGGGCGCGCACCACCAGCGGCACCCCGACAGCCAGCGTGGTGATGATGCAACAGCGAGCGATGGCGGCCGGGACGACGTGCATTGTGACCTCGCGGGGGTGTCGAGGGGGTAATTTAAGGAGCGCACCCTCTCGGGAGACAGCATGAGAGCACTCGTCCGTCCGTTGCTGGTGGCAGCCGTCGGCGTGCTTGGCGCGCGCTGCCGCGAGGCCCCGATTACCGCGCCACCTCCCATCACCAGTCTGCCGCGCGCGCTCAGCGCGGGAGAGCACGGCCTCATCGCTTCGGACAACCGATTCGCCTTCAAGCTGTTCGGCGAGATTGCGCGGCAGGCGGGCCCCGATTCGAACCTGTTCATCTCACCGCTCAGCGCGGCGATGGCGCTCGGTATGGCGTACAACGGCGCCGCAGGCGCGACGCGGGACGAGATGCAGCGTGCGCTCGAGCTCACAGGCAGGACGCTCGACGACGTGAACCAGTCCTATCGCAGCTTGATCGCGCTGCTCTCCGGGCTCGACCCACGGGTGGCGTTCACCCTCGCGAACTCCGTGTGGTACCGCCAGCAGTTCAACCCGCTGCCCTCGTTCCTGGACGCGACCCGTACCTACTTCGACGCCACAGTCCGGAGTCTGGACTTCGCCAGCCCGGGCGCGGCACCGACGATCAACCGTTGGGTCAGCGAACAGACGCGGGGCAAGATCCCGACGATCGTACCGGATCCCGTGCCCGACGACGTCGTCGCCTACCTCATCAACGCCATCTATTTCAAGGGCGACTGGACGATGCAGTTTGACCCGGCCCGCACCGCGCCGGGCCCGTTCACGCTCGCCACTGGAGCGACGACGAGCGTCCCGAGGATGACGCACGGTCGTGCGGTAACGATCGGATACCTGCGCGATGGCGACGTCACCGTGCTCGATCTGCCCTACAGCGCCGGGGCGTTCACGATGACGATCGCGCTGCCGCGCGATCCGGCGAGGATCGACTCCTTGGTCCTGGGGTTGACCGAGGAGCGGTGGAGCGGTTGGACGGCCGCGCTCGATGCGGCGTCCTTCGAGGTGTACCTACCCAAGTTCACGCTCACCTACGATCTCACGATGAACAACGTGCTCGCGGCCCTGGGCATGCCGTCCGCGTTCTGCGGCCCGTGGCAGACCGACTTCACGGGCCTGGACCCGAGCGGACGGGCCTGCATCACGAACGTGAAGCACAAGGCGTTCGTCGACGTGAACGAGGCGGGCACGGAGGCCGCGGCGGCGACATCGGTCGAGGTCGGCATCACGAGCCTGCCGGCGTCCATTGTGGTGGATCGCCCGTTTGTCTTCGCCATTCGAGAGCGGCTCTCTGGGACAATCCTCTTCCTCGGCCGCGTGATGAACCCGGCGATCAGCGGCTCGTAGCTCCGAGCGCCGCCCGGAGACAAGGCGGCGAGTTCCGGAGGCAGGAGTTGGCGGCTCGTGCATTCGAACGCGGCGATGAGAAGTCGAGTCCGCGTTGCCGAATGCGTCGTTGCAGCGTCTTGGCCCACGCGGGGAGCGGCGGCAGGTCACCGTGCGGACGGTGTTCGCCCGCTCCGGAGGGCAGCGTCGTGCCGGGTCAGCAGCTCGGAGACACGATCGCTGAGGTCCGCCCTGCGCGGACGTAGCGTGGCTCGCTCGGCGGCGTGCCGAGCACGCGCTCGTAGACCGCAAGCTCGCGCCGCGCAATCCGCGGCCACGCGAACCGCGCCGCCTTCGCGAGCCCGGCCGCGCCCATCGCCCGGCGCCGCTCGGGATCCGCGATCAGCGCGAGCGTCGTGTCAGCCCACGCCACGGGATCGTCTTTCGGCACGATCACCGCTTCCGCGCCGCCGTCGATCACCGAGCGGAACCCGAGGTTGTCCGACACGATCATCGGCGTGCCGCACGCCATCGCTTCGAGCAGCGTGACGCCGAACGACGCGATCGTTGTTGGACAGAGATACAGGTCCGCCGAGGCGTAATACTCAGGACGCTCCTCGAACACCTGCCCGACGAAGCGCACGCTCGCGCCGAGCGACCGCGCCCGGCGCTCGTAGTAGCCGCGCCACGGGCCGTCCCCCGCCACGGTGAGCACCGCGTTCGGGTGGCGCGCCAGGATGCGGGGGAGGGCGGCGAGCGCGGTGCCGAGACCGTTGCGCGGCTCGATGCGGCCGAGGAAGAGGAGGCGCGGGCCTTGGGTCAGGGCGTCCGTGGGAGCCCGGCCGTTCGGCCGGAAGAACTCCACGTCCACGCCGTTCGGGATGATCTCCCAGTCGGCCCGGAAGTAGCGCGAATTCGCGTCCACCACGGGCTCGCTCACCGCGATCGTCGCGGCATGCCGGTCGAGGATCTTCTGGAGCGGGCGCCGAAACACGCGACAGGCGAGCGAGCGCGCAAACCACGAGTGGAACGTGGCGACCACAGGGATGCCGACCCGCCCGGCGGCGATCGGCGCCGCCAGCCCGAACGTCGGGGCGAGGCCGCCGTGGACGTGCACGATGTCGTAGCGACCTTCCCGGAACAGGGCTTCGAGCTCACGCCGGATGCCCCAGCCGGTCGTGATCCGGGAGACCCCACCGTTCGAGTAGATGACACGGCTCGTCCCCACCCGGCGGACGAAGGCCGCGTCCGGGTAGCTGCCCATGTTGGAGCTGATGACACAGGCGGTATGGCCCCAGCTGTTGAGCTGCAGGGCGATGTTGTGCACGTGCTCGGGCACGCCCCCGAGCTGGGGATAGTAGTCCTCGGCAACGAGCGCGATGCGCATTCCAGTCCCGCAAGCGAAGGGTTGATGATGATCCGGGGCCGCCAAGACGGCCGGCTTCCGAGAGCATGACCCGCCGGTCGGCGGCGGGGTCACAGCCGCCGCGGCGCGCTCGCCTGCAGCCGGCCCAGGACCGCGACGACCGCCGCGGGCTGTTCTTCATAAAGGAAGTGACCCGCTCCGGCCACGGAGTCAAGGGCGAAGGCGCGCACCGTGCGCTGCAGCAGCCGTACCTCGTCTGCCCCTACGTCGCCCTCGTGCCGCGCCCCCCCCAGGACGAGGCGCACCGGGCAGCGGATCTCGGCGAGGTGGGGCCACAGCTTCTCCGGCTCGCGCGAGTTCGCCATCGCCAGATAGGCCTTGAGGGTCGCGTCGAGACTGCGGGCGGCACCCGCGGTGTAGCCGAGCACCACGTCGTCCGTGACCCACGTCGAATCGCCCGACGATGCGAGCAGCATGGTCCGGATCTTCTTCCGCACGAGCTTGATGCCACCGAACAGCTTGATCCAGGGAGCAAACCGGAGTGCCCGCTTGAACGCCGGGGTGATGGCGGCCTCGGTCGGCCCGCCTTCGAGCGAGATGAGTCCGCGGACCAGGTCGGGGCGACGGTAGGCGAGCCGAAACGCCTCCGCGCCGCCGAGCGAGTGCGCAATCACGAACGCCTGGCGGATGTCGAGGGAATCGAGCACTCCGGCGATCCGGTCCGCTTGCGCCGTCAGCGAGTAGTCGGCGCGTTGCGGCCGCGCCGACGAGCCGATGCCGAGCGGCTCGACCACGATGGTCCGGTAGCCCGCGCTGTTCAGCAGCGGGACGAGCTTGCGAAAGCCGAACTCCGAGCCGAACAGCCCGGGGATGAGGACGACCGGCGGGCCCGCTCCGGAAGTCTCGACCTGCAGAGACTCCGTCGCAGC
>Ga0137396_10000234_pt1 | contig 24733 bp, 23 predicted proteins | sample czc16metaG_FD_108284 | JGI IMG/M metagenome (GOLD analysis project Ga0137396, IMG submission 108284) | Vadose zone soil microbial communities from Angelo Coast Range Reserve, California, USA - czcobulk3.16 metaG | ecosystem: Environmental > Terrestrial > Soil > Vadose zone | place: USA...
CGCACCCCGGGCGGCTCGAGCGGCGGCACCGCGGTCGCGGTCGCCGCGAACATGGCGTCGGTCGGCCTCGGATCGGACACGGTGAACTCGATCCGGTCGCCCGCCTCCGCGTGCGATGTCGTCGGGCTGCGCCCGACGCGGGGGCTCGTCAGCCGCAGCGGCATCATCCCGGCGGCGCTCACGCAGGACATGGGCGGGCCGATCGGCCGCACCGTCGCCGACGTCGCCGTGGTGCTGGAGGTGATCCAGGGCCCGGACGCGAAGGACCCGACCACGGTCGACTCGGCAGGCATGGTGAAGCGGACGTACCGCGAAGCGCTCGTCCAGGATGGGCTGCGTGGCGCGCGCATCGGCGTGCTCCGCAGCTTCTTCGGGGCCAAGCCCGAGCACGAGGAGGTCAACCGCGTGGTGGGCGAGGCGATCGCGCGGATGAGGAACCTCGGCGCCGAGCCGGTCGAGCTGCAGGTGCCGCTCGACGTGGAGCAGCTCATCGCGAGCATGGACGTACAGAAATGGGAGTCGAAGACGCAGATCGATGCCTGGCTGCGCGATCTAGGACCGGGAGCGCCGCCGATCCACACCTTCGACGACTGGGTCGCTTCGGGGAAGTTCGACAAGACGCTCGAGAAGGGGCTCAAGGCCGCCCAGCCCTTCGACCACCCCGAGAACGATCCCGAGTATCTGCAGAGGATCGGTCCGCGCAAGGAAGCCCTGCAGAAGCAGGTGATCGCGATCCTCGAGGAGAACAAGCTGGACGCGATCGTGTATCCGCACCAGAAGCGGCTGGTGGTCCCGATCGGCGAGTCGCAGGTGGAGCGCAACGGCTTCCTCGCCTCGATCACCGGGTTCCCAGCGATCACCGTTCCGGCAGGATTCTCCTCGGGCGGCGTCCCCATCGGCGTCGAGCTGCTCGGGCGGCCGTACGGGGAGCCGACGTTGCTCAAGCTAGCGTATGCCTACGAAAAGGGAACGCACAACCGGCGGCCACCCGCCACGGCGCCGTGAGACCCTGTTCGGATCAGCCGCGCTGCGGCGCTGAGGGGCCGCCGCGAGGGCGGCCCCTCGGCCCGGATTACAACGAAGTGCGGATCCAGCCGTAGCGCGTGTTCCTGGGCTCTACTCCCATGGCCTGATACCGCTCCCTGTACTTCGTGAGATTGTCGTTCCGTGCAGTGAGGTTCAGCGTCTTGTCGTACGGTGGCAGCTCCCACAGCCTCTTCTGGGCGTCGGTGATGCGGCTTGCGAAGTTGGCCGGAATCCGCCCGTAGCGGCCATCCTCGTTCTCGCCCTCGTTCTGACCCTCTTGATCGGCGCCGACGGTGCCGACCTGCAACCCGTACAGCTTGGCCGAGTTGAGCCCGAGGATGTTGCGCTTGGCCTGCTCATCGAGCTCCGGATAGCCCCACCGCTCGCGGATCCGGTCCGGGATCTGGAAGCGCCACAGCGCCTCGATCTGCCACTGCGGGCTCCCGTACCAGAGCGAGTCCGAGCCGAAGACGATGTGCTTGGGGCCCTTGAACATCAGCAGCTGTCCCAGGATGTGCGCGGTCACCGTGGGGAAGGTCACCACCGACGAGGCGAAAGTGGTGCCGATCTCCGCGTACGAGTTCTTGAAGGGCCCCGTCAAGATGGCGTACGGCGTGGTCCAGTCGATGTTCGGGACACCGTCCATCAGCGGCCGGCTACCGGCCTCGCTGGCGCGGATCTCTGCCAGCGCCTGATCGTCGAAGAAGGTATCCTGGATGCAGGAGTGATAGGTGAGGAAGTTCAGATTCGGCCAGTCGCGGAGCGCCTTGGGCAGATCGGACGGATAGCCGTTGCGCGCCAACGGCGGTAGCCCGCGCGCGAGCCCCTTGTGCACGGCGATGATGTTCCCGCCCCGGCCGAGCTTGCCGGCCCGGACGTTCTTGCTGATCAGGTCGAACGTCGGGTAGGCGACGTTCTCATCGTCGTGCTGCCACTGCTGCATTCGGCCCGAGTCGACCTTGGCCGCGTTCGAGATGTTGTAGCCCTTCCAGGCGTCCGGATTGTGGTGATCGATCTGGTACTGGATGTAGTCCAGATTGCCCTTGCCGACGTAGAGCAGCCCGTGGGCCATCGCGCGCCGCGATCCGGCCAGCTGGTTGATGAAGTCGCGTCCGGCCGCTGTTTGGGCGGCGGTGAGGATCTCGCCCGTGCGGGCATCGTTCACGTCGAGCGCGGGCTGTCCAGGGTTGATCCCGCTCGGCCCCGAGACGAACGCTGTGACGTTGCTGATGAGCCCGACGGTGACCTGGCTGTCGAAGTAGATGCTTCTGATGAACTGGACGATGTGGAACATGTCCTGCGTGAGCGGCATCCCGATCAGCGCCGGGTTCCACACACCGTACGGGTTGCCGTGCTCGTCGGGCACGTTGTTCGGGTTGAACGGATTGGTGGGGAATCCAGGCGTCGTTGGCCCCTGCGCGATGGCGCGCAGGACCGTCGGTCCCTGCTGGCTTCCGCGCACGAAGTGGAGCTGGTCGTCGACGACGAACAGGTCCTTGGGCGGGGCGTTCCGGGCGTGCGCGGCGGGCTCGAACATCTCCTCCTTGTCGACCTTGAAGAACTTGCCGAACACGTCATTCATGGCGATGAAGGCGGCCGCGGTCCCGCCGGTCGAGCCGAGGAAGTTGCGTCGACTGATGCCCAACTTCTTCGCCGCAGTATCAGCGAGCTCTTTGATCCTCGCTTCGACCCTCTTCTGCCGTTCGCTCTGCGGGGGCGGCATGTACTCGCCGTTCGAGACCACCCGGGTCGGCACGGGCGACGGGAAATCCTCCGCCTCCGGGTCGTACGCTCGAGCACATTTCGCAAGTTGCTCATCGCCCAGCAGCGTGTGATCGGGGAGCCACTCGCCGCCGGTCTCCTTCCAACGTGGCACGTCGCTCATAGGAACCTCCTGCTCGGTTCTGCTTTCGCCGGTTGCGTAAATGCTAGAGCTGCAACGCCGTTCGCGACAAAGAGCGCGGGCGCGACGACATGGCAAACAAGCTCGCGATGTCTATCGGCGCGACGTCATGTCCGCGACCTCGCCCGCCCCGTATCCCCTCGGTTGTCATGTGTCAAGCCTTCGACTTTTCCATTACGTCTGGCGTCGGAGGGCACGCCCAGCCTGCGTCGTCGAGGCCCTGCATCCACCTGCGCTAGCGAGCCGATGCAGGGTCGAGGGATCTGGATGAAGATCGCCGTCAGAGGCGGGTCCGGATCCATCCCATGCGAACGTGGTCTGGCCGCCCACCGGCCTCCGCATACATGGCCTTCAACTTCGCCATGTTGTCGTGGGCGAGAGGGTTGAGCGCGCAGCTGTCCCCGCAGGGCACCCAACCCGCGGGGAACTCCATGATCCGCTTCGTCTCGTCGTCGAACAGGGACTGGTAGTTCGCGGGGACTGGCTTGTACAGCACTCGCTTGCCGTGACCGCGATCGTGCCGGTCGCGGTCTTCGTCGCCGTCGCGCTCATCGTCGTCGTCCACTCCGGTGGGGAGCTTGTACAGGCGGGCGGCATTCAGTCCGAGGATCTTCCGCTTGGCGCGTTCGTCCAGCTTTGGATAACCCCACCGCTCGCGCATCGCTTCGGGGATCTCGAAGCGCCAGAGCGCGTCGATCTGCCACTGCGGGGCCCCGTAGTGGACGGAGTCCGACCCGAAGAGAATCCGATCCTCGCCCATGATCTTCATGAACTGGCCGAAGAGATGAGCCATGACCGTCGGGAAGGTGACCACGCTCGAGGCGAAGGTCGTCCCGATCTCGGCGAAGACGTTCTTGAAGGGTGCGGAGAGATAAGCGAACTCCGTGCTCCAGAGGATGTCGGGTACCCCGTGACGCAGCCCGGTCCCAACGTCGAACTGCCCGGGGCCGTTGCGCAGCCGGCCGGAATTGACGTCAGTGAGGGCGTTCATGACCCAGAAGCCGGGCCGGATGCACGCGTGATAGATGGCGAAGTTGAAGTGCGGGTAGTCGGTCGCCGCCTTCGGGATGTCCATCGGGTGACCGAGCTCGGGCTCGCGCCCGGCCGCGGTCGACAGCCCCTTGTGCACGCACAGCGTGCGGAATCCAGGATATTGCTTCATCCTCTCCTTGCTGGCGTAGCTGTCGATCAGCTCGTACGTGGGATACGCAACGGCCTCATCGTCCAGCCGCCAGCGCCGCATGTCGCTGTTCGGGTTGAAGTCGACCTTGGCCGCGGTGGCGATGTTGTAGCCCTTCCAGACGTCGGGCTTCAGTTCCTCGATCTGGTAGCGCATGTAATCCAGGTTGCCGACGCCCATGTACAGCTGCCCATGCCCGAGCGCGCGCCTGGATCCCGAGATCCTGTTGATGAAGTTCCGTGCAGCCATGGTCTGGGCAGCGGTCAGACCCTCCGCGGCCTCGGACTCGAAGACGTTCTTCGGCGGACGGGGACCTTGCTCACCGGGGATGGCGGCGCTGTTGTTGTTCGTGAGGAGCCCCACCGTGACCTGGCTGTCGAGGAAGACCCACTTGATGAAATTCGGAAGGTGCCAGCTCGCCCGCCAGTTCGGGTCGTTCACCATCGCCGGGTTCCACGGGGTGTTGATCCGGCGTAGCTCGTCGGGGAGATCGAGCGGGTTGTTGCCCGTGTGCCGCCCGGCAGCGATGTCCCGCAACGCACTGCCGCGGCCGCCCTGGCTCGACCGGATGATGTGGAGCTGGTCGTCGAGGACGAAGAGGTCCTTGGGCGGTGCGCTGGCGGCGAAGGCCTCGGGTTCGAACATCTCCTCCTTGCTCACGTTGAAGAACTTCCCGAACACGTCGTTCATGGCCATGAACGACGCCGCCATCCCGCCGCTCGAGCCGAGGAAGTCACGGCGGCTCACCCCGAGCTTCTTCGCCGCCGCGTCGGCGAGCTCCTTGAGCCTTGCCTCGACCCGCTTCTGCTGCTCGGTCTGGGGCTCCGGCATGTACTCGCCGTTCGACACCATCTGCGTCGGAATCGGCGAGCGCAGCTGGTCTACCTCGTCCGCTGGCGCGACCTTCGTGAGCTGCTCCTCGCTGAACCAGGTATCCTCTTCCCGCGAACCCGGCACCGTCTTGGCCATGTGTGACCCCTCCTGCGAGACGAGCGGCTGTGACTGTCTGCCGCACGGCAGCGGGCTACGACGCGACCGAAACGCAAGTCAATGCGCAACAGGTCAGACGAATGCGGGGAAATTACACAAGCCGCAGGTTGTGATCGACAGACGCGTCGTGAAGCCATGACCGTGCGCCGCCTGATCTCTTGCGCCGCTGGACGAGGAGTGACGCATCACGGTGCCCTCTGCTCGGGCGTGGGCCGCTGACGGGCCCAGCTCCCGTTCCACCAGGCGTTATAGAGTTTTCCGTCGGCTGCGCGCGCGAAGACGTCGAGCTGGAATTTTCCCCAAACGCAAGCGAGCGAGACGCCGGTGAACGCCGTCGGAGCGCCCTCTGGATCCGAGCGGGGGTGGCCGAGCGATTCGAACCGGCTCCAGTTTTTCCCATCCCACCACTTATGCAGCAGCTCGCCGTACTGGCCGCGCGCGAACACGTCCAGGCGCGTCGATCCTCCGCTGCACGCCACCGGCGCGCTCGCGAGCGGGACCGGGAAATCAACCGCGGGGTAGACAGGGTCAGGCTCGGTGATGAACCCGAGCGAGGCGAAAGGCGTCCACTTCGCGCCGTCCCACCACTTGATGAGCAGATCGCCCGCGGCGCCGCGCGCCGCGATCGCCATCGCTCGCGCGCCGCAGCTGCACGCCGAGATCGGTCCACGAACCGGCTCGCTCCTTCCATCCACCAGGACGACGTTGCCGAGCGGTTCGAATTCGGCGAACCCCCCGCTGTCCCACGCCGAGCCTAGAAGCCGCCCGGACCACTCCGTGGCGAACACGTCCATCCGTCCGGGATCGCGGCTGCAAGCGCTCGGAGCGCTCGCGAGGCCCATCGGAATGGCGGTCTCGCCCACCCAGGTCGCCGGCGAACCGATGCAGTCGAATCCGCCCCACTCGCCTCCTCGCAACGTGCCATGCAGCAGCTCGCCCTCCGGACCGCGCGCGAGGAGCTGGATCTCGGCGGGTCCCGTAGCGCACGCCGCGATCGGCCAGTCGACGGGCATCGTCGGAGATCTGCTGCCCGCCGGGCGCGCGAGCGGGACCCCCAGCGAGCGCGGCTCGCTCCAGGCGTCTGCGTCGCGTTCGAGGACGACTAGCTCGCTGCCGGAGCCGCGCGCGAACAGGGTGACGCGCCGCTCTCCAGTCGCGACCGCCGCCGGGCACGACACTCCCTCCGCGATTGCCGACCAGCGAATCGGCTCCACGGAACGTAGGTGTACCAGCCAGCGCCGTGAAACTGCCAGTGGTTCGCTGGCGGTCATCTCACTTCGATATTTTGACCAAGGTCACGGCATTGACCAGGCTGTTGGCCAGAACGAAGTTGCCGTCCCTCGTGACCGACGTGTTGCGCACGATGTTGCCGCCACCCGGGATCGCCCAACTTTGGAATTTCGTACTTCTGGGATCGAACCGCACCACGGTATTCGGGGTTGACCCCGACTCGCTGTACCAGATGATGTCTTTAATTGCCGAGATGCCGTAAGGCTCCGACTTCGGTCCGCTCGGAGATTGCCATTCGGTCACCGCGCCGGTCGAGGGATCGAGTCGCCCCAGATAACCGCGCGAGAAATCGGTATACCAGACGATGTCGTCGCTGGTGATCGCGAGGCGCCGTGGGCGCGATGCCGGATCGGGCAGCGGGTATTCGCGAATTTCCAGCGTCGCCGGGTCGACGCTCCCCACCTTGTTGGTGCCGAACTCGACGAAGAACACGGCGCCCTTGGAATTCACTGCCATCCCGTAAGGCCGCGATTTCGGCGAAGGCGGCGTGAGCAGCTGGATCTGACCGGTCTTCGGGTCGAGCCGCCCTATGCGGTTGGCATTCTGGACGGTAAACCAGAGAATGCCGCTCCGGTCGAAGATCAGCGTGTGCGGGTCTTGAGCGTTCGGATCCGGTAGGTTGTACTCGGTGACGGTGCCCGTTTTGGGGTCGAGCTTGCCGATCAACGCGCCGGTGTTTCCGGTGTACCAGATGTTGCCGCGCTCGTCCTCGTCCAGACCGTGAGGTCCGGAGTGCGGCGTCTTGAGCGGATACTCCCTGATCTTGCCGGTCCTCCGATCGATCCTGCCGAGCACATTGGCCATCTGGCCCGTGTACCAGAGCGATCCGTCCCTGGCCGCCAGCGGATCGTGCGGCCGCGACCCCGGCGTGGGCACCTGCCAACTCTTCATCGAGACCTTGGCCGGCCCCGGGACCACCACGCCGGCCGGTTTCAGTTTTTCCGGGAAGTTCTTGATCAAGTACTCCGTCATCGTGCCAAGCTGATCCGGCGGAATCGGCACGCCCTGATTCAGCATCATCCGCATCACCGTATGCCAGCCCCTGGCCGTGTAGCCGGCACCGACGCGGCTGGAAAAAGTGTGGCAGCTGGTACAACTCGCGGCGACCATTTCCTTGCCCTTTCCCTCGGGCAACTCCTCGCCCCACGCGGGAAGCGCTGAGCACAGCAGGGCATTCGCAATCAGGAACAGACGCAGTTTCTCGGGCATCGCCATCTCCCCACGAAACCGGCGCGAGCGCACGCCGGCGCCGCTCGCTCCGGCCGAGCCGTGCTCGGCCGATGGTAGTTCAGGGCGCTGACGAAAGTCGAATCGAGCGAGCTGCCTGGCCTCGACGGGGTTGGGCCTGGGTTACAAGGCTCCCATGGACATCCTCCACGATGCACTCGGCTTCGCCGCCAGAGGCTTCATCGTCTTCGCGACGATCGCGCTGACCACCTCGTTCCTGGTCGTCCTCCTTCGCCGGAAACGGCCGGCCCGCTCGAGGCTGCGGGTCAAGCGGCTCAACCAGCAGATCGAAGCCTTGGGCGACGCCCTGCGCGCCGAGGTGATGCCGAAGAAGGAGCTCCGGAAGCTCCTCAAGAATCGCAGGAAGGCCCGAAGAGCCGTGGCGAAGCCGACCGTGTTCGTCCTCGACTTCAAGGGTGACCTCTTCGCCAGCGCCGTGAGGAACTTGCGCGAGGAAGTGAGCGCGATCACTGCGGTGGCAGGCCGGGAAGACGAGGTGGTGATCCGGCTGGAGAGCGCGGGAGGCGCCGTGCCCCATTATGGGCTGGCGGCGGCGCAACTGATGCGCCTGCGGGACAAGGCCATCAAGGTCACCGTCTGCATCGACCGCATCGCCGCCAGCGGCGGCTACATGATGGCCTGCGTTGCCGACAAGATCGTCGCCGCCCCTTTCGCCATCATCGGCTCGATCGGAGTGGTCGCGCAGGTGCCGAACCTCCATCGCCTCCTCAAGAAGCACGACGTCGACTTCCAGGAGATGACCGCCGGGGAGTTCAAGCGAACGGTGAGCGTGTTCGGGGAGATCACCGAGAGGGGCCGGAAGAAATTTCAGGAGGAGCTCGAAGACACGCATCTATTGTTCAAGGAGTTCGTCAAGGCGCAGCGCCCGAAGCTCGACCTCGACAAGGTTTCGACGGGCGAGCATTGGCTTGCGCGGCGCGGGTTGGACCTGGGACTGGTCGATCAGCTCCGGACCAGTGACGAATACCTCATCGACCGCGCCGCGGAAGCCACCCTCTACGCGGTCACCTTCGAGAGGGCGCGCTCGCTCCGTGAACGGCTGAGCCGCGCCGTCGCCCAAACGATCGATGGCTCGCTGTCGTCCCTGCTGACCCGTGTGACGGAACTCGAGCTGCGCTGAAGGACTGGTCCGTCCGGCAGGTAGTCGCGCCCCGCATGTGCAATGGAACATCGCCGCTCCCAGCGGCGTATTGAGAACCTCAGCCCTCGAATCCAAGGGCGGTTCGGATCTAGACTCGTGCTGTGGCTGACGCGGATCGTGCTGCCTTCGAAAAGGAGGCGCTCGGCATGCTCGACGGCACCTACCGGCTCGCACGGTGGCTCGTGCCCCGCGACTCAGACGCGCGCGATCTCGTCCAGGAGACGTATCTCCACGCCCTCGAGGCGCGAAAGACGTTCCGCCCGGGAGCGAGCATGCGCGCGTGGCTTTGCAGCATCCTGCGCAACCGGTTCGTCGATCTCTGCCGCCGCCGCGGGCACGAGGTGCTCTGGGCCGACGGGGCGGACGAGTTCCGGACCTTGGAAACCACGGGCGATGCGCCGGCGGGCTTCTTCGGCGACGCCGAGCTGGCGCGGCTGACCACGCTGGTGCGCGGCGACATCGGCCGCGCCTTGCAGGCGCTGCCCGAGAACCACCGCACTGTCGTGCTGCTCTGCGACGTGGAGCATTGGCGCTGGGAAGAGGCCGCAGCCGTCCTGGAAGTCCCCATCGGCACCGTGCAATCGCGACTCTTCCGTGCTCGCCGCGCTCTGCGCCGCCTGTTGTCCGAATATGCGCCCGAGGAGGCGAGCATTGAGCGCATGCGCTGACAACAGCTTCCGGATCGCCTTGCTCGTGCGCGGCGAGTTGGACTCCGCCGAGGAAGCCCTTCTCCGTGCCCATCTCGCTGGGTGCGCGACATGCGCCAGCGAGCTGGCCGCCGAAGAGGAGCTCTCGCGCAAACTGGAGAAACTGCCGAAGTTGATGGCGCCTGCCGATCTGAAGGCGCAGGTGCAGGACAGGATGGGGGTGCCGCTTGCTCGCGGCCGGGTCTTGCGCATGGCTCCTCGGCGGCTGGTCGTCGCCGGGACGATCGTGCTGGCGCTGGTCATCGGCGCGGCGGTGACCCTCCGCTCCCGGTTCGCCGCAGATCCCTTGGCGCTTGCCGCCCATCAAGCAGTGGCCGAGCGCCGCAGCCTGGATCTGCAGCGCGATCTGTTCCCCGGCGAGACGGCGGGTGCGCCCGCGCTCCTGCGAGAGCTGGCCCAACGCTACGGTCTGCCCGCAACGACGGCGTTCCCCGGCGATGCCGAGCTGCGGCTCGTCTCGGTGCGCCCGGGCACCGCGCTGGGCAAGGTTTCCGCGATCCTCATCTATCTGGACAAGGAGGCGCGCCTGGTCACGCTCGAGATCCTGCCCGGAAACGAAGTGCAGATCCCGCCGAAGCGGACCCGGCAGGTACAGCAGTTCCGCCCGGTGCTGGCGCGCGTCGAGCAGTGCGGCGTCGTGCTCTGGAAGCAGGGCGGAGCGCTCCATGTGCTTACGGCGCCGCTGGACGATCAGGAGCTGGCACGGCTGTTCGTAAAGGTGCGGACGCACCGGAGCTGACGCCGGACCGGCGGAACATTTCGCCGGCCCTTTCCGTATCCGAGGCTGTGGTCTGACTCCGTGCGCGCTGCTCGCACGCGGGAGCCCTCCGATGAGCGTGGTGCGGTCCCCAGAGCGCGCTTCCTCCCTTGGACCGGACCTGTCCGTCCTCAACGGTGCCGTCATCACGCAGGTTTTTCTCCATGAGCAAGCGGCCGGGTTGGTCTTCGAGTCGGACCATGGCGTCTACGAATGGTACGTCGAGGAGCCTCTGCTCCTTCGATCGGGAGGCTCCACCAGCCACCTGAATCCGAAGGTTCCGATTTCGATGGCGCCGCTATTGTCGCTCCTGCGCCGGACCGTCGATGCAACCGCTCTCGAAAACGACGGTACCCTGAGGCTAACGGTGCAGCGCGGGATCGAGCTGGAGTGCTCGCCGCATCCCACGCGCGAGGTCTGGCAGCTCACCGGCCCCCGGGGGTTTCTCCTCGTCTGCATGCCGGGCAACAGCCCCGCCCTGTGGACCGAACGGTAGACCGCCTACTCGTCGCCAAGGCCCAGATCGGCGTTCTCACCCGGCGACTGCCCGGCGCAGGCGTTCTTGAGCGCCTTCCATTCGTCGTTCGAGAGGGCCGGCGACCTCGGGACCAGGGGGCCGTCGACAGCGATGGCGGCAAACCGCTCCTCGCTCGCGGGATGTGTGGAGAGCCAGGCTGGCAGGACGTCGGTCTCCTTCTGGATACGGCGGAAGAACGCGGCGAAGCCCTGGCGAGAGATTCGCGCTCCATCGAGCCGAGCGAGCGCACCGCGGTCCGCGGACCGCTCGTCATCGCGCGAAAAGCTCTGGCTGGCCACGGCGAAGATCGTCGACGGATCCAGGACGAAGAGGCCGGAAAAATCGCCCACGGTAACGGCCCAACCAAGGCTGAGGATCGAGCCGCGGATGATCCGCGCCATGACGTGCCGCTGGCGGACGTGCTCCAGCTCGTGGGCGAGCACGCCGGCGATCTCGTCGGCCCCCTCGGCTTCGTCGATGAGGCCGCTGGTCAGCACCACCTTGCCACCCGGGAACGTGAACGCGTTGACTGCCTCCCAGTTGATGATGGTCACGCCCCTGGCGGCGGGGCCGTCGAGATCGCTCCGACCCAGCCGGACCGTCAGCCCGTCGAGGGCCGCAGTCGCGGCCTCGCTGCGGCAGAAGCTCTTCTCGAGCAACCCCTCGATCTGGAGCCCGAGCCGCTCTTCCACGTCCAGAGGCACGCGCCGGGCGAGCGCGCGAGACAGTGGTTGCAGCGAGGCATGAACGGCCGTTACGGCCACGGCCAGCGCGATCCCGTAGAAGGCGAGCTCCCGGAGGAGCCGACGACCGCGCGGTTGCGCCTCGACATGCACCAAGGCATGGCGCAAGGCCGACTCGAGCCCAGGGTCCCGACTGGTGATCAGGGTGCCGGGAGCGCCCGGGTGCTCGAGGTGCAGCACACCCCCCTGAAGCATCTCGACCTCTAGCCCGGCGAACGCCCAGAGATCCACCGGGGCATCCGATGCGGCGTCGGAGATGCGCAACCCGCCAAGGTCGACGGCGATTGTCACGGGACGGACCGCCGCCGACTGCCCGTCGAGGAACTCGGCCGAGAAGCGCTCCACGACTGCTGTCAGACCCCGAACCCGACGTCGAGCGCGTCTGCCAGGACCTCGCCGCCCGCACCCGCGACCGCCGCGCGCTGGGTGATGGCGTCGAAGTCGACGTGCCCTTCGAAGGCGATGCGCTGGAGCACCTCGCGCAACGTGTATGTGGTGATCCACGGGAACGCCATGCCCAGCGTCAACGTGGTCCCGATGAGGTTGAGCGCGATGATTTTCAGCAAGAACCCGCCCGTCATCTCACTGCGGCCGCGCGCGCCGCTGAAGGCCGTGTGGCTCATGAAGTAACGCTGCAGCTCCGCCTGCATCCAGAACGAATAGATGCCGAGCGTGACGATGGACAGAAGCACGCCCCTGAAGACGATCCAGAAGACGTCCTTGCCGACACCGTCGTACTGGAACGGCTCAGATCCGAGACGAGTGCTGTGGGTCATGATCCGTCTCAAATTGTTGATCCAGAACGGCCCGTAAATTCCAAGAGTAAGCAGAGTCAGGAGGTAGCCGCCGATGAACGTCTTGGCGTATTGCCCCGCCCCACCTTCGACCAGCCCGAACCGGATGCCCCGCCACTGAGTGCGCGACAGCACATAGGCGCGCGCCCAATACATAGCGAAGGGGATGAGAGCCATGAGCCCCAGGACGAACAATCCCTGGACGAGCATCGCAGTCTCTTTCGAGATGGCCTTCCCGACGAGAAATGGACCTCCGATGAAGACTGCGTAGAACCCGGCGAGCTTCAGGTAAGCGATGAAGACTTCCTTCCCGGTCCCGGTGTACTTCAGACGCTGTCCGTGGATCTCGACGTTGCTCCAGATGTACTTGCGCCGCTCTGTCTTCGCCCACGCGGCGTAGATGCCGAGCGTAATCACCGTGAGGAGGATGTTCTTGAGCAAGAGCAGGAAGAACGCTCCGCCCTCGCCCTGATAGCTGAAGCGATACGACTGGCTGACAGGAGGCGTCGGACGCGCCGCCTGCGCGAAACCCTGCTGGAATGCCATCGGCCCCTCCCCGAGAAGCAGCCAATCATTAGACCACGTTCATTGGCGCGAGCCACGGCGCCACGCGTTACACCGCGACAGCAAGCACGAACGACGGCAGGTTGACCAACGCCGCATCATTCGGCCTATGCTGGGAGCTCGACCTCACATGACCGCGCCTTCTCCCACCCTGAAGTGGCTGGCTCTCGCGGCAATCCTTGGCACAGGGTTCATTCATTTCGCCGAGGCAAAGGATGCCTTCGGCGAGGCCACGTACAAGGGGCTGCTCTTTGTCGCCAATGGCATCGGCACGCTGGTGGCGGCGTTCGGTCTGTACCGGAACCAGCGGGAGTTGGGTTGGGTGTTGGGACTCGTGATCGCAGCGGGCGCTTTCCTCGCCTATGTGGCGAGTCGGACAGTCGGGTTGCCTGGGCTGCCGGCCGAGCCCGACGCCTGGCTCGAGCCGATGGGTGTCGCATCGCTCGTCTGCGAGGGGCTCTTCATCATCCTCTTTGCGTGGCGCAGCGCCCTGCCTCAAGCTGCATGAGGCGCAGTTCCCCACCGCCAGACGTCGCGATCAGGCTGAGCCTGTCGTCCATCGGAACGCTCATGGGCGGGAAGACGCCGACTACATGCAACAACACATCGACGAGGGTCGTGACGACGATGATCACAAGCACGCCTGCGACGACGGCGGCGATGCTCTTCTTGGTGTTCTTGTTCAACCGCTCTTCAGGGATGTGGCCGTCGGTAGCGCTCATGCCCCGAGCACCTTCGCGAGCTTGCCGAGCTCGTTCTCGTAGCCCATGACTGCCCGCTTCGTCCATTCCTCGTCGTGCATGGCGTCGAAGGTCAGGACCATCCGGACGCCTTGGGAGCTCGGGTGGAGCTCGACCATGGTCGCGACGTCGTAGGGCTCGACACCCGGGATGAAGTCCGCCAGATGCGTGTAGGCAAGGCGTTGCCGCGGGACGATCTCGGTATACGTGACTTGCGCTTGCGTCGTCAGAGGCATGCCAGCCTTCTTCATGAACTCGACCTGCGGGAGGGCGATCGCGGTCATCGCGTAGAGCAGCTCGCCGCCGGGGCGGAGGTCGATCTTGTGAACCTTCACCGAAAAACCGTCGGGGCCCCACCACGACTCGATGCCTTCCTTGGTCGTCCACAACTCCCAGACCTCTTCGATGGTCGCCTTGTATGTCCGCTCGATCTTGATCCTCCGTTTCGATGCGCCCCGTGGTTCTGCGGTCCTGGTGTGCTTCGTCATGGAGTCCTCTCCTTGCGTTTGGCTGCGCGTGTTTTCTGCCTTCGCTCGAGCTCCTCGGCGAACTTGCCGAGCCGCGCTTCCCAGAGGCTGCGATAGCGAGCGACCCACGCGTCTAGCTCGTGGAATGGCTCCGGGCGAAGCGAGTAGAACCGCTTGGGCCCATCGGGCCGGACCTGGACGAACCCCGCCTCGTGGAGGATGCGCAGATGCCGCGAGACACCCGACTGATGGATGTCGACCGCGTCGACGATGTCGTTCACCGGCTGCTCGCCGCCGCGAAGCACCTCGACGATACGGAGGCGCGTGGGGTCGGCGAGGGTCTGAAAGACTTCAGGATGCATGATCACGCATATACATATCTGTGCATACGATGCTCGTCAAGCCTCTGGCGTGTCACAGGCGGACGGGTGGGTTCCGATCAGGGAGCCAGGTTGAGTGGCACCCGCAGCCGGAAGGTCGTGCCCTGCGCCGGGACGCTCACCACCTCGATGGTCCCCCCGTGCCGCCGCAGGATGTTGGCGATGATGGACAGGCCGAGTCCGGTTCCGCGAAGCTTGGTGGTGAAAAGCGGCTCGAAGATCTTGTCCGTCAGCTCCGGCGCGATGCCGCGCCCGTTGTCGACGAACTCCATGACGATGGAGTCGGGCTCCGCGCGGGCCCGCACCCGCACCACGCCCTGCGCAGGGTCGACGGCCTCGACGGCGTTCTGCATCAGGTTGACGAAGGCCTGCCGGAACTGGTCCCGGTCGAGGTAGGGGACCGGGAGGTCGGCGGGGACCTCGTCGATCAGCTGGATCCTGCCTGCCGGCAGCTCCAGGATGGAGAAGGCCTCGTTGACGAGCGGCCCGATCGGACAGCGAACGCGGTGCAGCGGCCGCTCGCGGCTGAAGTCGAGCAGGTCGGTGATGATGCTCACCGAGCGCGTCAGCTCTCGCTCGATGAGCGCGCCGAAGGTGGCCACGCGCGGGTCCTGCGCCACCAGCTCCGAACCGGCAAGCCTGCGCTGGATGTAGAACCAGGCGTTGCGAATGGCTCCGAGAGGGTTGCGCAAGTCGTGGCCGATGCTCGCGGCGACCTGCCCGAGAGCGGCGAGCCGCTCGTGGCGGACCTTGGCCTCCTGGGCGTCGCGGATCTCATGCTCGGCACGCTTGCTCTCGGTGATGTCGAAGACCATCCCCTGGAGGAAGAGCGGGCGTCCGCTATCGTCGCGCACGAGCCGCGCCTCGCCGTGAATCCAGACCACCTTGCCGCTGCGAGAGATGACGCGGCACTCTGCGCGGAAGGGGCCGCCCGTCTCGACGCCGCGGGCGAACTCGCCGTTCCAGAGCGCGCGGTCGTCTGGGTGGAGCTGCCGGTACCAGAGGATCGGGTCCTCGACCCACTCCTGCTGGGAGAAGCCGAGCAGGCTCTCGATCTGGGGGCTGACGTACATGGCGTTCGGCCCCTCGTCGAGCGAGGCCATGAAGGTCACCGCCGGGATCTGCTCGACGAGCGCGCGGTAGCGCGCCTCGGCCTTCCGTTCCGGCGCTTCCAGCCGGCGCCGTTCCTCGAGGTCGCGCACGAGGAGCAGGAAGAGCGTGCGTCCCTCGAGCGACAGCTCGCTCACCCTGACTTCGAGTGGCAACGTATCGCCGCCGCGGCGGACCCCCAGCAGCTTCGGCGAAAGCACGAGTCGCATCCGTCCGTCCGCGCCAGCGGAGATCGCCAGCGGCGGTTCGCCGTCCGCGGTGAGCAGCACGGTGGCGGGCTTGCCGAGCACGTCCGCCCCGGCCTGCCGGAAGACCTGCAGCGCGGCTCCGTTGATGGAAGCCACCTTCGCGGATTCGTCGAGGACGACGATGCCGTCGGGCGACTGCTCGATGAGCGAGCGAGCTTCCTCGCGCGGCCGCGCAGCGACGATGATGTGGTCCGGGGAGAAGAGTGCCCGCGCCAGCCCTGCCAGCGCGTCCAGCAGGTCGTTCGGGTCGGTGAGCTCCCCTTCTGGCGAATCGAGCAACATCGCGCGGCGTCACTCCCCGGCGCCGTCGCCGCCGGCTGGGCCGTGCTTTGCCGGCGCGACGTAGCCGGTGGTCAACTCGGACCTCGGGTGCCGCCAGGAGGGCTCGCGGTTGAGGGAAGCCTGAGTAAACTGCCGAAGGGCGCGCACCGTGCGGCCATACATGATCACCGCCGAGGAGGACATCTTCGCTCCCGGCGGCTCGTCCAGGAAGGGCATGAACTTGTCGGGGAAGCCGGGCATCGTGCAGCCGATGCAGACGCCGCCCACGTTGGGGCAACCACCGATTCCGCCCATCCAGCCGCGCTTGCCCACGTTGCACTGGACCACCGGTCCCCAGCAGCCGAGCTTCACGATGCAAGTCTTCGACCCATACCCGGCGGCGAAATCGGCCTGCTCGTAGTACCCGCCGCGGTCGCACCCCTCGTGGACCGTCTCGGCGAAGAGCCAGGTCGGGCGCAGCGCCTCGTCCAAGGGGATCATCGGCGCCTGCCCCGCGACCTGCCGGAGAAGGTAGAGCAAGGTCTCGGTGAAGTTGTCCGGCTTGACCGGGCACCCCGGAATGCAGACGATGCGGATGCCCGCTCGCGAGCGCCACTGCCAGCCCAGGTAGTCGGCGAGCCCCATGCAGCCGGTCGGGTTCCCCGCCATGGCGTGGATGCCTCCGTAGGTCGCGCAGGTGCCGGCCGCGATGACCGCCCACGCCTTGGGCGCGAGCATGTCGATCCATTCGCAAGTGGTGACGGGCTGGCCGGTGAGGGGGTCCGTGCCCATCGCTGCCCAGTAGCCCTCCTCCTTGATCTTCTCGTTGGGAATCGAGCCCTCGACCACGAGCAGGAACGGGTCGAGCTGGCCCGCCGCGGCGCTGCGCAGGAAGGCAAGGAAGGCGTCACCTACCTCGTACGCCAGCACCGGATTGTGCAACCGCACCTGCGGAACGCCCGGGAGTTGCCCCAGGACCAGGTCCTCGATACTCGGGTGGGTCGCGGCGGTCATGGCGATGGTGTCGCCGTCGCAGCCGAGCCCGGCAGTGATCCACACGACGTGCACCACCGGGACGGCCGGGGGTCGCATCACCTCGGGGTGCGCCATGCGGCTGATCAAGCCGCAACGGGCGCACCACATCAAGGGCCCTTCTCCCCCAGTGAACCATCCTCGCCGGGCGGTGAACAGAGCGCCCGGGGCGTGAACCCGCCCGGCGATTGATCTTGTTAATCTTGCGTGACCATGGAGGGCCCGGAATGGCGGAGACGCGGCGCACCATCCTCGTTGCCGACGACGAAGCGGACATGCTCTCCACGGTGAGCGCGAACCTGGAGCTGGACGGCTACCAGGTCCTCGAAGCGGCGAACGGCGAAGAGGCAGTCCGGCTCGTGCGCGAGCGGCCAGAGGTGGACCTGGTCCTCTCCGACATTCGCATGCCGGGCTTGGATGGGGTGGGGGTGCTGGGTCATGTCCGACAGATGCGGCCCGGGCTGCCGGTGATCTTGATGACCGCTTTCGCGTTGCGGGAGCGCGAGGAGCAGGCCCTGCGCAGCGGTGTCTTCGCGCTGCTGCACAAGCCGTTCGACATGGAGGGCGCACTCCACCTCATCCGCCGCGCGCTGAGTCGCCCGGCGGTGCTGGTGATGGCGCCGCCCGACGAACGGGCGCGCATCCGGCAAGTCTTCGAGTCGCACGGGCACTCCACTCTCGCCTGCCAGACCGCTGCCGAGGCGCTCGCGACCGTGGCCTCGCGCGCCGTGGACGTGGTCCTCGTCGATCTGGCCTTCGCGCCCGACGCGCTGCAGGTGGTCCAGCGGCTGAGCGAGTCGGACCCGGCGCTGCGCATCATCGTGCTGACACAGGAGTTCCCGGGCCAGGGCATCGAGCGCGACGCTCCGCTCGAGGTCTCGGCCTGGGTGCGGAGGCCGTTCGCCGATTTGCAGCTCGTGCTGCTCGCCCTCGAGGTACGCGGCAAGAAGCACGGGGCGCAGCCGTGATCCCGCGCGCCGGCGCCCAGCCTCCGCCTGGCAAGCACGTGCTCATCGTCGAGGACGACGAGGGCAACCGCTTGACGCTCTGTGCCCTGCTCGAAGAAGCGGGCTTCCACGTCGACGAGGCGGCGTCGCTCGCCCAGGCGAGGCAGGCGTTGTCCGCGGGCCGGTTTGCGCTGGTGGTCCTCGACGTGATCCTCGGCGATGGCTCCGGGATTGACCTCGTGTCCGACGTGAAGGAGCGGCAGCCCGGAACACGGATCGCCCTTTACACGGGCTCCCCGCGGCGAGCGCCGCCGGGCGTGGACCTCGTCATCCTCAAGGGCTCCGATCCGTTCGAAGTGCTCGAGGAGATCGAGCGGCTCGGCCGTTAGGGCCCTGGGGGGAGGAATGCCCGACGAGAACGGCGTTGTCGAGATGAGCTGGGACCCGGTCACGCGCGTGATCGGGAGCCTCGGCATCCACACCAAGATCGATTTCGCGAACCGGCAGGTAGTCGAGTGCCGGAGCACGTCGTCGATCTTTCGCGGCTACAGCGTCTTCCTGAGAGGGAAGGACCCGCGCGACGCGCACCTCATCACCAGCCGCATCTGCGGGATCTGCGGAGACAACCACGCCACCTGCGCCGTGTACGCGCAGAACATGGCCTTCGGGGTGCGGCCCCCGGCGCTGGGCGAGTGGATCATCAATCTCGCCGAGGCCGCCGAGTACATGTTCGACCACAACCTCTTCCAGGACAACCTCGTGGGCGTCGACTTCTGCGAGCAGATGGTGCGGGAGACGAACCCTGGCGTGCTCGCGAAAGCGGAACGGACACCGGCGCCCCATGCCGAGCTGCACGGCTACCGCACGGTGGCCGACATCATGCGCGCGCTGAATCCCTTCACCGGCGCGTTCTACCGCGAAGCGTTGCAGATGAGCCGCCTGACGCGGGAGATGTTCTGCCTGATGGAGGGCCGGCACGTGCACCCCTCGACCCTCTACCCCGGAGGGGTGGGGACGGTGCCGAGCCCGCAGCTCTTCACCGAGTACCTGGTGCGGTTGATGAAGTACGTCGAGTTCATGAAGAGGGTCGTCCCTCTCCACGATGATCTCTTCGACTTCTTCTACGAGGCCCTTCCCGGATACGAGAAGGTGGGCCAGCGCCGCATCCTGCTCGGGTGCTGGGGGTCGTTCCAGGACCCTGAGCGCTGCGACCACACCTACCGGAACATGGCGCAGTGGGGGCGCCAGATGTACGTCACGCCCGGAGTGGTGGTCGACGGCAAGCTGGTCACCACCGACCTCGTCGAAATCAATCTCGGCATCCGCATCCTGCTCGGCCATTCCTTCTACCAGGGCTGGGATGACTCGGAGACGTTCGTGGCGCAAGACCCTCTCGGAAACCCGGTGGACAGGAACCACCCCTGGAACCAGACGACGATCCCGCGGCCGCAAAGGCGCGACCTTGCGCGCAAGTACTCCTGGGTCATGTCGCCCCGGTGGCACGACAAGCGAACAGGCGATTTGCTCGCCCTCGACAGCGGCGGCGGGCCACTGGCGCGCTTCTGGGTCACGGCCCTCGCCGGACTGGTCGACATCGGGTACGTCAAGGCGACGGGCACCAGCGTCAAGATCCGCCTGCCCCGGACGGCGTTTCTGCCCGAGGTGGAGCTGGAATGGAAGATCCCGAAATGGAGCAACGCCATCGAGCGCGACCGCGCCCGGTCGTACTTCCAGGCGTACGCGGCGGCCTGCGCGCTCTATTTCGTGGAGAAGGCGATGGCCGAGGTGCACGCGCGCCGCACGGCGACCTGGAGCGAGTCCAAAGTTCCCGAGGAGGCAATTGGCTGCGGCTTCCACGAGGCGGTGCGTGGCCTGCTCTCGCACCACCTGGTGATCCAGAAAGGCAAGATCGCCAATTACCAGACCTATCCGCCGACTTCCTGGAACGCGAGCCCGCGGGACTCGTCCGAAACTCCCGGACCCTACGAGGACGCGGTGCAGAACACGCCCATCTTCGAGGAGAACGGGCCGGAGAGCTTCAAGGGCATCGACCTGATGCGCGTGGTGCGTAGCTTCGATCCTTGCCTGCCTTGCGGCGTGCACATGTACCTCGGGGAGGGCAGAGAGATCGTCGTGCGCCACTCGCCCACCTTCGGAGTGGAGGCCGCACTACGGTGAAGATGAGCTTCGCGCGGCGGAAGGGGTCCCTATCTCGGACCTCGGGCGCTCTTGTCCAGAGTAAGCAATATCGAGTACGTTCAACCATTCCGTCGACGAGAAGGTCGGGCTGAGCCTCTTCCCGGGTGAGGGCGCGTGGCAGAGGACGGCGATCGCCAGCGGGTCACGTTGGAGGCCGGCAGGCTGCTGGTCGCGAGGCCGCTCCGAACGAACCAGAAGTTCGTGCTGGTCCTGCGCCAGACGCGCATCGTTCAGGGCAGTTGGGACAAGGCTTCCTGTGCTCCAGGTGAGGAGTGCGAGCTCATCGTCACCGGTCGGAATCTCGGCGATGAGCCGCTGACCCTCGAGATCGAGGTCGAAGACGCGGGTGGATGGCAGCGCGTCGGAGTCGTACGTCCTGAGATCAATTCCGAGGCGACCGAGGCGCGCGCCCGCTGGACCGTCCCTCGGGGAAAACCTGAACGCCTCTGCGAATTCGAGCGGCTCCAGCGGGGCGCCATCCTCGAGGCGAGGTTCGAGGACGAGAACCTGAAGATTGGCGAGACCGCCTGGATGGCAACCCGATTCTCAGGGCTGGATGAGTCGACGGCCCAATTCGTGCTGGAGCGCCTGCGACCGGATCATTCCTGGGCAGAGGTGGGCCAAGCCACCTCGACCATCCGCGACGGCCGGGCGCGCGCAGGGCTGACGCTCGCGCACGATGGGGAGGAGTGAGCGTGGCGGAAACGATGCCCGACAACGAACGAGGCAACGGGAGCGCGCCAGCTGAAGCTCCCCTACGGTATCGATTCAGGGTCCGCCTGTCGGACGGACGCGAGCTGACCAGTGGGGTGATGGAGGTACGTGACTCGCGCAAGCCCAGCAAGGGTGGAGCCGGCACGTCCACGGCAGCCGGCCAGGTTGCCACCATCGCGCCAGCAAATCAGGGGATGCGCGCGGAAAGCGCCAGGGAGCTCGTTCCGCACGGCGTGATCGATTCGACCAACGCCGACGAGTTGCTCGAGCCGGGCGACGTGCTGATCAAGTTCGCGGGCGTCTCGTCCACCTGGACGGAGAAGCTGATCGAGGCGGGCGAGAAGGCGGTAAAGAAGCTCTCCGGCCTCTTCCACGAGGGGATCAAGAAGGGCGACCCGACCTGTTTCCACGTCGCGCTCTACCTCGGCAAAGGTCGGACCGCGGAGGCGCACGGCGGCCAGCTGAGCACCGCCCGCGTCGGCACGCGCGGGATCGACGCGCACGCCGGCTTCCTTTTTCGCATCTACCGCTGCCAGGACCGGGCACTGGCAGAGTCGGCCGTGAAAGTGGCGGAGACCTGGGCGGACGGGCGGATGAAGTACCTCGTCCCGGCCCTGGTGCCTTTCCACCTCGCGAGCTTCGGCCCGAGAGCGCGTGCTGAAGCGCTCGTCTTCGGCCAGGAGTCCGGCCGCGGCGGCGGCCCGGCGAGCGTGAAGGCGATGTTCTGCTCGCAGTTCGTCATCGCCGCCTACCAGGCTGCGGCGGTGGCAAAGCAGCTCCGGCAGAAGCCCGGGATGCTCTCCACCGACGTGCAGATGCCCGCAGGTCTCGACCTGCACGCCTCGAACTCGTCGCCCCTCGCCTTCCACGCCAGGCTCGAGGGAGCATCCGCCTCATGGCGGTACGTGGACGAGGTGCTCGTGCGCCCTCAGCACGACGCGAACGCGACGCAAGTACCACCGGCGCAAGCCGGCAAGGACGTGACCGGCGTCGTGCAAGTCCTCGGCAATCCCACGGAGAAGCGCTGGCCGTCGGGCGAATGGATCTATGCGCGCAATCCCTGGAGCCTGCGCGCCTTCGAGGGCAAGATCTACGTCGGCAGCGGCAACAGCAACAACCCGCCGCCCGCCGCCAACGCCGGACCGGTCGATCTCTGGGCGCTCGATGCCAGCAGCGGAGCTTTCCCCGAGAAGGCAGAGTACGAAGTCCCCGACGAGCAGGTCGACGTCTTCCGGGTCCTCTCCGACGGGCTGTGGATCCCGGGCCACGACTCCAAGGTGACGGCCCGCGACGACAGCCGGGTCAAGGGCGAGAGCAAGTTCGAGCACTTCAAGCGGCTCCTCAAGACGGCGGTGAACTTCCCGGCTGACTGGGCGTCCGGCAACGCGCACCACAAGGTCGGCCCCGGCCCGAAGTGGGAGACGCTGCGCCACATCCCGAACGGCATCCACGTGTACGATCTGATCGACTTCGGCGGTGCGCTGTTCGCCGCCACCGCGACCGTCATGGGTGGCATGGTGGTGCGCTCCGCCGACCGCGGAAAGTCCTGGGAGGCGCTTCTCACCAAAGCCTTCCCCTACAGCCGCACGCGCACCCTGTTCGTGCTCGACGACGACACCGGCCCACGGCTCTACGCCTCGACCAACGGCGGCCTGATCTACCGGTACGACGGGAAGAGCGACTTCGGCGAGATGAACGTGCGCTTCTTCCCCGGCATCTCCGATCTGAAGGAGGTGTTCGCGGCGCGGCCTACCGCGTTTCGCAAGCAGGTGGTGTACATCGCGGCGCAGAAGATCATCGACCACGACTGGGCGCCCCTGGGTCTGTTCGCGGCGGCGCAAGCGGACTCGGCCCGCGCGCTGCCCTTGCCCGGCGGAGCCCTGGCGCGCGACCTGGTCGTTCACGACGACGTGCTCTATGCGCTCGCCTCGACGCAGCCGTCGGCCCGGTCCACGCGCGTGCACGTGTTCGCCACCCGCGATCTCGTGACGTTCACCGAGGTCTGCTTCTTCGACGCGGAGACGTTCGCGCGCTCCTTCGAGATGCTGGGCGGCGACTTCTACTTCGGCCTGGGCTGCGACCCGGAGCTTCTCCACCCCCACACGGGCCGCATCCTGAAAGTGCCGGCGTCTGCGCTCGGCGACGCACGCTGAGAGCGCCTGGTCGCCGCCGTATCCGGCGGCGCTACGTTTTTCCATGGCGCGGAGATCATGGGATGCGTTCTAGCCGCGCACCCGGATGACGACGCGGAAGCGCGCCTTGTTGCTGATCATCCGTTGGAACGCGTCCTCGGCCTTCTCCAGCGGGAAGACCTCGTTGCGGGAGACGACGCCGGAGAGCGCGCTGAAGGCCAGGGTCTCCTCCGAGTCCTTGGGGGTGCCGCTCGGCCATCCCTGGATCCGCCGGCGCTTGCCGATGAGTTGGAAGGGGCTGACCTGGATCGGCTCCGGAGCGCCTCCTCCGAGAACGACCAAGGTGCCGTTGCGGGCAAGGCCGTCCACGAGCTTGCCCGTCAGCTGCGCGCTCGGCGCGGTCGCGAGGATGACCCGGGCGCCGCCGAGCCTCTGCAGCGCCGCAGCGGGGTCGCCCTTGTTGGTGTCGATGTATTCGTGGGCGCCCAGCTCGAGCGCAAGTGCGCGCTTGTCCTCGCCGCGCGAAAGGGCGACCGTGCGGAAACCCAGCTTGCGCGCGTACTGGATCCCCAGGTGGCCGAGGCCGCCGATGGCGTGCACGGCGACGAGATCGCCGGCGCGAGCCCCGCTGTTGCGCAACGAGTTGAACGTAGTAAGGCCGGAGCAGAGGAGTGGCGCCGCGGCCACGGAATCGAGGGAGTCGGGCACCGCGGCGAGCGCCTCCTGGGGCGCCACCATGTACTCGGCGTATCCGCCGTCGTAGCTGAAGCCGCAGACGAGCCCTTTCTCGCAGAGGATGAAGTCGCCCGAGCGGCAGGCCTCGCACACGCCGTCGTGCCCGCCGTGCCAGCCGACCCCGACCCGCTGGCCAGGCTTCCAGACGGTCACCCCTTCGCCCACGGCATCCACGCGTCCGGCCACCTCATGGCCGGGGACCCGCGGGTAGACCACGCCGGGGTAGTGACCCTCCCTGACGAAGGCGTCGGAGTAACAGATGCCGCAAGCGTCGACGGCAATCCGTACCTGGCCTCGCCCTGCCTCGGGGATGGGCTTCTCGACCAGCTTGAAGGGCGTCCCTGGCTTGGTGATCTCGACGGCTCTCATCGTCCTGGCCATGCGGCTTACCTCCTGGACCCCTCCGATGCCGCTGACGCCCGGGAGGAGCGCGGCCGCCGTCAGGCGTCGTTCACTTCGCGCGCAACGGTGGCTACTGGGCGACCTTGGGATCCATCCAGAGGACTTCCCAATGGTGGCCGTCGAGGTCGTAGAAGCTCCAGCCGTACATGAAGCCGTGATCCTGCGGTTCGGCGGCGTGCTTCCCGCCGGCCGCGATGGCCTTCCTGACCATCTCGTCGACTTCGGCGCTGCTACCGCACGACAGCGCGAACAGTCCTTCGGTCTGCCTGGTCGTGTCGCAGATCTCGCGCTTGGTGAACGTCTTGAAGAAGGCCTCCGCGAGAAGCATCACGTACGCCTCCTCGCTGATGATCATGCAGGCCGCCTTGTCGTCGGTGAACTTGGGATTGAACTCGAAGCCGAGCTTCGAGAAGAACTCCATCGACTTCTTCAAGTCGCGAACGGCCAGGTTGACGAAGAGCTTCCGGGAACGATCGGCTGCCATGGTTCTCTCCTCGGGTTGGGTC
>Ga0137396_10000236_pt1 | contig 24704 bp, 19 predicted proteins | sample czc16metaG_FD_108284 | JGI IMG/M metagenome (GOLD analysis project Ga0137396, IMG submission 108284) | Vadose zone soil microbial communities from Angelo Coast Range Reserve, California, USA - czcobulk3.16 metaG | ecosystem: Environmental > Terrestrial > Soil > Vadose zone | place: USA...
AGCGCGCAGACAAACCAATGGTCAAGGTGAATTGTGCGGCTCTTCCACATGATCTCCTCGAATCGGAGCTGTTCGGTTATGAACGAGGTGCCTTCACGGGCGCAGTCGGTGAAAAACCGGGGAAATTTGAACTCGCGGACAAAGGCTGCATGCTCCTGGATGAAATCGGGGAGATGTCGCCGAGTCTCCAGGCGAAATTGCTCCACGTTCTGGAGGATGGCGAGTTCAGCAAGCTGGGCGGGAGGCGATCCGTTAAAGTTGACGTGCGGGTGCTGGCGCTGACAAATCGCAGGCTGGATGAAGCCGTGCCACGGGGTGAATTCCGCAATGACCTTTACTTCCGGCTTAACGTGGTCAAAATCACTATTCCGCCACTTCGTGAACGAAAGGAAGACATTCCCGTTCTCTGCGATTACTTCTTGAAAAGGCATCGAGAGGCACTGGGAAGCTCCCTCAAGCAGTTCCCGGCCGATTTAATCGATGTCTTCGTGCGCCACAACTGGCCGGGCAACGTCCGCCAGCTCGAAAATACGGTGAGGCGATACCTCATACTTCCCAAACTGGACATGGAAGTCGGTGCGGCACCGCCTGAGCCTGATCCGCCAAAAATGGCCGCTGCTGCTGCCGCGGCCGCCGGTGCCGGAGGCGGCGTTGCGGAAGTCATACAATTCCCATCCCCGGAGGATTCTGTTTCCTTGAAGACCATTTCGGCGATGGCAGCCGACCGCGCAGAACGAGAAGTCGTCTTGCGCGTCCTTGAACAAAGCAATTGGAATCGCCGTCATGCCGCGCGACGTTTGAATATCTGCTACAAGGCTCTTTTGAACAAGCTCAAGAAGTGGCAGATCCAGCGGCGCCGCGCGTCATGAGTCCACGCGGTTTATCTACATTGATGCCGCGCAGCATTGCGATGTGATACGCAAACAGTTGCAACGGAATTATCGACAGGAAGGGATTTACAAAAGGATCGGCTTTCGGAATCTGAAACGTATAATCCGCCTTCGCGGTTATTTCGTGATCGCCTTCTGTCGCGATCGCAAGCACAACGCCATTACGAGCCTTTACTTCTGTCAGGTTCGCCAGGGTTTCGTTGTAGTTGTGGTCGTTCGGCGCCAGAATAACGACGGGCATGTTCTTCTCGATCAAACCAAAAGGTCCGTGATGCAGTTCCGCCGTGGGATACGCATCCGCGTGTACATGGGAAATGGCCTTCAGCTTGTCGGCGCCTTCCAGAGCAATCGGGTAGTTGATGCCGCTTCCGAGAAGAAGCGCGTGGTGATAATTGGAGAAAACCTCCGCAAGCGCCGAGATGGCCGAGCTGCGATCCAGGATTTGCTCGACTTGTTCGGGCACTCGAGTCAACAGGCGAGCCCTTCGGAGAACCTCTTCTCTTGTCATCGTGCCGCGGACCCGCGCCAGGAAAAGACCGATCAGATATAAAGCCAGCAGTTGCATTGTAAAAGTCTTGGTGGGGGATACTCCGGTTTCCAGTCCCGCGCGCGTGTACAGGACAGAATCCGCCAACCGGGCTGCCAGGCTTCCCGCGGCATTGCACACTGAAAGAACGAAGGCGCCTCTCTGCTGCGCCTCTTCCATGGCGCCAAGAGTATCGGCTGTCTCGCCCGATCGAGTGACTGCGATCACCAGGGTGTCCGGGCCGAGCGGGGCGTCGCGATATCGGAACTCGGCGGCGTAATCCACCTCCACCTGGAGTCGAGCAAACGACTCGATGAAAAATTCACCAACCAGGGCCGCATGCCGGGAACTCCCACGCCCTACGATGACGACTCGCTGAACGGAGCTGAAGATTTCGGCGGGTCCAAGCTCTTCTTCGAGAACCACACCAATATCAACATTCAGGCGGCCGCGGCAGGCATGCCGCATGATTGTCGGTTGCTCGAAGATCTCCTTGAGCATGAAGTGCGAAAAACCCTGCCGCTCGGCGACGTCTGCCGGGCAGGGAATACGCTCGGATGAGAAGGCTTTTCCGTCCAGTGTTTGAAGTTCGATGGATTGATGCCGAATGACCGCTATTTCACCGTCGTTCATCGCGATCACACTGGAAGTGTGCGGTAACAGCGGCGGGATATCCGACGCGACGAAGTTCTCCCCGTTGCCAAGCCCAACTATCAGCGGCGAGCCGCATTGTGCCGCAACGATTCGGAGCTCGTCCTCCGTTGAAATCACCAGTATTGCCAGGAAGCCCCGGATTTCCAGCAACGCGCTTTTTACTGCCTTGACGATGTTGCCTTCGAAATACTTTTCGATCAGGTGGGGTATGACTTCAGAGTCCGTTGCGGTGTGGAAAGAATGTCCTTCGAGGGTCAACTGGCGCTTGAGTTCGACATAGTTTTCAATGGTCCCGCTGTGGACAACTACGATTTGTCCTTTGCAGTCCTGATAAGGGTGGCCCTTCTCCCAGGTTGGTTTGTCCTGCGCCATGGAGGACGTTTGGCCAATGCCGCAGGCCAGCGCGCTTTCAGGGCTCTCGATCTCTGCGACCGTTGCTTCCAGTCGAGCGATGTCACCCACAGAACGAACGATCCTGGGCGTACCAGCGTCGACCAATGCGATGCCACAGGATTCATTCCCATTGCATTCAAGCTGTCCCAGGCTGCTGGTGAGCATCTGAGACACGGGCCGTGGTCCGATATAACCGATCATGCTGCACATATGTCAGGCACAAGAAAAATTAGGGCTGCGGCGAATACCCAGGAGCCGATTGAGTACACTCGCCGTGGCCCGTTGGATCCGGGGGTCCGCGACGCCCGGGTAATCCGGTCCCAGACCCCAGCCGATCGTCACAAGCAAGACTCTCGCATAAGCAAGTCGCAGTTGAAAATTTCGTCGACGCTTGCGGATGATGCTCATGCAATTGCGCAAGTCGGGGACCACAGCGACGCATTTCCCAAACCATGCAGAACCATTTAAATTGAAAGAGGGATCAACTGGCGGCTCACACATTGTTATGAAACGAGATTCACATTTTGTGTGAACAGATGTTCTCAGAAAATAGGTCTTTGTATTCACAATAAAAAGCAGTCTTGTGACGGACGCGGGGCGGCAGAACGTATTCCCAGGCGTGGCGCCGGGACCGCGTCACTATTTCTTGATGAGATTCCGCACTGATTCGGGGGCAGACGCTTTCTAGTCCGGCTTCTTGGTCTCTTCTCCAGTCGAGAGCAGGAGTTCGCGGAAGAGATCGGAACATGTCTCGCAGGTTCGGAGGTGGCCTTGCTCCCCTTCATTCAACTCCTCTGTGCCTTTTACATATGCGCCCAGTTTTTGACCGTTAATGTGAAGTTCCATAATCAAGTTCAGACCAGCTCCTGACGCCATAGGTGTGCCGGCGTAGTCGCCCTTCCGAAATCAACTGGCGTTTTAGCTCAGGATGGTTTTTCAGTTCTGGCAGTAACTGGTGCACCGAGTCTTCCATTAAGGTGCGGGCCGACGCGCGGCAATCGCCCGGCATTCAAAGCCAACGAACTTCTCTTGCGTTCCCGCCAGGCCAGTGAACTTTCTTCAGTGTGAAAACGCCGGTGAATCTTCGTTAGTGGGAAAAGCGATGCACACTTTTTTTGGAATCGCTTTTCACAATGAATTGCAATTCACACTCGAAGTACACATCGATTTCGGCCAAAGCTCTTTTCATGAGCGAATTGGCTTGAGCGTCGCGCACTGGCCCATCGCATGCACGAGTAGGTCATCCTGTAAGTAGAGCGGAACACGAAACAACGATGAAGAATAGATTTCGGCCGATAGCAGTTGTGTTGGTGCTTTTAGCGTTCACCGCAAACGTCCGTTATGGAGAGAGTCGTCAGCAGGTCGCGGCCGGTTTGGCAGCCGGCAGTGAGGGCGCGCCTGGTCCAGCCAGTCAGGGGCCCGTGTTGCAGGAACGCTACCCTCGTTATCGACTCCGTGCAGGTGACGTTCTGGATGTGAACTTTTCGTTTACACCGGAATTCAATCAGAGCGTCACAGTTCAACCTGATGGTTACATCAATCTCCGCGGTCTCGGCGACATGCGTGTGCAAGGCAAGACCACACCCGAGCTGGTCGAGACGCTGCGCAGCGCCTACGGCAAGATCCTGCACGATCCGGTCCTTACCGTAGAGCTCAAGGATTTCGAAAAACCCTATTTCATCGTAGGCGGCGAAGTAACTCACCCCGGCAAATACGATTTACGCGGCGACACGACCGTCCTTCAGGCGGTCGCGATAGCCGGCCACTTCAACGGACAATCCAAGAGTTCCCAGGTCCTGCTGTTCCGTCGTGTCTCCGATGAGTGGGTTGAAGTCACGAAGCTTAATATCAAGCGGATGGTTCGCAACCACAATGTGAATGAGGACGTGCATTTGCGTCCCGGTGACATGGTTTTCGTCCCGAAGTCCAATCTCGCCAGGCTTGAACGATTTATCCCTGTCCCCTCTGTGGGACTGTACGCCAACCCGTTTGGTTTTTGAGTCTTTTCGCTATGCAAGAACATAGTCCCGAACTTATCAACAGACCGCGATCACGATCATCCTGGACGGTCCGTGACTGGGTGGCAGTGGGCTTTCGGCATGGCCGCCTGATGATCGTGTCCTTCCTGACGGTACTTTTCGGCGTCGCTCTGATTGCGTGGTTCATGCCTGCCAAATATGAGGCGCAAACCAAGATCATGGTCCGGCGCGAACGCGTCGACCCCGTGGTCAGTGCGGAGCCCGGGCAGTTCGCGGTCGCCACCGACCTGACCGAACAAGACGTGAACTCCGAAGTGGAATTGTTCAAGAGTCGCGATCTATTGGAGAAAGTGGTTCTCGCCTGCGGTCTCCACTTGAAGTCTAGAGATTCCGTTCTCAGTTCACTGTTCGCGGCAGCGAGGGGGCGTTCGCAAGGGGAGCTTTCCGCCGATAGGATGCGAGTCATCCGTGCCGTCGACCGTCTTCAAAAGGACCTCGAGGTTGCACCACTCCGTAAGACGAAACTGATCGTTGTGACTTACGCCTCACACGATCCCCGATTGTCGGCGCAAGTACTGCAGACGCTCGTCCCCCTCTACCTCGAAAAGCATGTTGCGGTACACCGTCTTCCTGGCGCTCTCGATTTCTTTCAAGAACAGACCGAGCAGTACCGGAAGGGACTCATCAATGCCGAAGAACGGCTGACTGGATTCGGCAGAGAAAGAGGCGTTTTCGCGGCGCCGATGGAAAAGGAAATCACGTTGAGGAAACTGAACGAGTTCGAGGCTGAATTGCGCCACACCCACGCGGCAGCCGTGGAAACGGAGCGACGCATCCGCGTCCTCGAAAAGCAGGCGGACTCGGCGCCCGAACGCCGCACGACGCAGATGCGGACAATAGACAACGGCTTATTGTTGCAGCAGATGAAGTCCACCCTTCTGAATCTGGAACTGAAGCGCACGGAGCTATTGAGCAAGTTCGAGCCGGATTACCGGCCCGTTCGGGAAGTGGAAGCCCAGATTGCCCAAACACGAGAAACGGTCGCCAGGGAAGAAAACAGCCCGATGCGCGAAGAAACTACGGATCGGGATTCGACCTATGAATGGGCCCAGGCTGAGCTGGCGAAAGCGCATACGGACATGGCGGCCCTTGAAGCCCGATTGGCGGCCACGACGGACGCGGTGAACGCCTATCGGGACCAGGCCCGCCAGCTGAATCAGGCCGAAATCGCTCAACAGGGATTGCTGCGCTCGGTTAAGACCGCTGAAGACAACTTCCTGCTTTACTCCCGCAAGCAGGAGGAAGCGCGGATCAGAGATGCATTGGACCAGCAGCGGATCGTTAACGTGTCCGTGGCCGAAGAAGCGACGGTGCCTACTCTCCCCTCGAGTCCGTCGCCGCTGCTGAGCCTCGTGCTGGGAGGGTTGTTGGCCTCGATGGTGAGTGTCGGATTGGCCTTCACCGCAGATTACCTGGATCCATCTTTCCGGACGCCGTACGAAGTGGAGGCCTTTCTAGATATACCCGTGCTCGCCGCCGTGCCAAGAACGGAATTACTGCAATGAACGACCAGTTACAGATTTTGCCACAAGTGGACACAGACCGAGAGCTCTTCCGAGTTTGTCGGCCGGTCGTTCGTTCGGACAGGAAAGGACAGCAACCCGGACTGAAGGACCAGGCCTGCCAGGAAACCATCAAATTGGTCGAGCGTGTGTTCACGGGGACGGCGATACCACAGGTAGTAATCTTTGCCGCCGTCGAGCGAGGCAGCGGATGCAGCTGGATGTGCGCCCGCACGGCCGAAATTCTGTCTGCCCGTGTCGAAGGGCTGGTTTGCCTCGTCGATGCGAATTTCCACTCCCCTTCGCTTCATCGGCATTTTGAAATCGAAGACCCCGGGAATTCCAATGATGAGTTAGCGTCCGCACCCGCCCAGCAATTGGTTCGACCCGGCCGCTCCAATTTGTGGCTGCTGTCCTATGCGCCCGTGAATGGGGATTGGCGAACGCCTCTGAGTTTTTATCGCCTTGAATCCCGATTGTCGGAGTTGAGAAAGAACTTCACGTATGTGCTCATCGATGCGCCTCCAATTAATGCCTACGCGGACGCGACGCTCCTGGGACGGATGGCCGACGGCATGGTCATGATATTGGAAGCGAACACCACCCGGCGCGAAGCGGCACGAAGAGCTAAAGACAGCCTTGACGCTGCCGGAATTCGACTGCTGGGGGCGGTGCTGAATAAACGCACCTTTCCGATACCAGAAAGACTTTACAGCAGGCTGTAGCAGGAAGACAGGGAGGAGGGTAAGGAAACCTATGAAGGAGATTCAGGAAAAGCCACTTGATCGCCACCGGATGATCGTGCCGTTCATGGATCTGAAGACGGAGCATCACGCGCTTCAAAATGAGCTTCGTGATATTTGGGAGGGGCTTCTGGACAGCGCCGCTTTCGTGGGCGGAACGCTCGTCGAAGAGTTTGAAAAGTCTTTCGCGGAATTCTGCGGAGTCAAACATGCGATCGGTGTTGCCAATGGCACGGACGCGCTCATGCTGGCGCTCAAAGCGTTGGGCATCGGACGGGACGATGAGGTCATTACCGCCGCGAACTCGTTTGTAGCCACCGCCGAAGCGATAGTGCATTCAGGCGCAACACCTGTATTTGTGGACATCGATCCGAATACCTACACCATCGATGTCAATCAAATCGAGCATCATATTACCGAGCGAACCCGGGCGATCATACCTGTTCATCTGTACGGCCAGCCGGCCGATATGCTACCCATCCTCGACCTGGCCAAAAGATATGGCCTTCGCGTGATCGAAGACGCGGCACAGGCTCATGGCGCCCGCTACTATGGCCGGCGAGCAGGATCCATGGGTGACGTCGCCTGCTTTAGCTTCTATCCGGCGAAAAACCTGGGTGCGTGTGGCGACGCGGGTGCGGTCACTACCAATAACTCCGATATCGCCACCAATTTGAGGATGCTGCGAGATCACGGCGGCCTGAAGAAGTATGAGCATAGCGTTGTCGGTTACAACAGCCGGCTCGATACCTTGCAGGCCGCCGTACTGAACCTGAAGCTGGCACGTTTGGAAAAGCGCAATGATCTTCGCCGGCGGCATGCAGAGCTGTACAGAAGACTTCTCTCGCGCACCACAGATATCGTGACGCCATATGCACCCGACGGAGTGACTTGTGTCTATCACCTATATGTCATTCGCCTCGAGAACGGCGGGCGCAGTGGGCTGCAAGAGTACTTGAAGGATCATTGGGTGCAAACCGGGATTCACTATCCCACGCCGATACACCGTACTCCGGCCTTTGCTCGTTTCCAGGGATCACCGTGCCCGGTGGCAGAGAAGTGCGCTGATGGAATCCTGTCTCTCCCCATGTTTCCGGAAATTGAAAGCTCTCAGATCGAATATGTTGCGAACTTAATACGTGATTACGTGGAGTCCCGTGCATGAACACATCAAACAATCTGTTCGACCAGTCTGTGTCGACAGTAAGGGGTGAGGACACAACAAATGATTAATATTGGCGTAATCGGATGTGGGTATTGGGGCCCAAATTTGATTCGTAACTTTTCTAAAGTCAGGGGCTGTCAGGTCACGGCAATAGCCGATCAACAGCCGGAAAGGCTCGAGGCCGTTCGGCATCTCAATCCCGGAATGAAAGCGACCACCGACGCGCGTGAACTGGTGGAGTCTGATTCGATAGACGGTATTGTCATAGCCACGCCGATTTCGACACATTTCGAACTGGCCACGGCTTGCCTAAAGAATCGTAAGCACGTCTTCATTGAGAAGCCCATCACCAGGACCAGTGCTGAGGCCAGGGAACTGATTCGGGTGGCGGAGGAGCAGGATCGGGTCCTGATGGTCGATCACACCTTCATATATTGCGGCGCTGTGAGAAAACTGAGGGAGATCATCCAGTCCGGGGAGCTTGGAGAGATTTATTACTTCGACTCCGTGCGGCTCAACCTGGGCCTATTTCGGCCCGATGTCAATGTGCTCTGGGATCTCGCGCCCCATGATTTCTCGCTGTTGACTTATCTCCTGGACAAGAATCCGATCCGCGTATCGGCGTCGGGAATTTCTCCTGTCAGGTGGAATGGGTGGCAGCAAGAAAGTATTGCGTACGTTGCGGTGGAACTCGAAGACAGCGCGCTCGCTCACTTTCATTTGAACTGGTTGTCTCCAGTCAAGCTGCGCCGGACTCTGATTGGTGGCAGCCGAAAGATGGTGGTGTATGACCATCTTGATGCCGACAATCAGGTGAAGATCTTCGATAAGGGTATCGAAATTCGCGAGAATCAGGATCGGTACAAAATATTGGTGCAATATCGGCTTGGGGATCTGCTGGTTCCCAAGGTAGACCAGACCGAAGCCCTGGAAATCGCGTCCAGGCATTTCATCCAATGTATCGAGACAGGTGAAACACCAATCACGGATGGCTACGCCGGCCTCCGCGTGGTAGAGCTGCTCGAAGCAGCAGAACAATCGCTGAAGAATGGAAGGGAGAACACATGGGAGCACGAACGCGAACTTCAAAAAGTAAAGGCTGCATAGCTGACGATGTGAAGTTCGGCGAGGACGTGAAGATCTACAGCTTCGTCAATCTATATGGCTGCGAGATTGGAAGCCGCGCCAGGATTGGAGCGTTCGTCGAGATACAAAAGGGCGCAAAGATTGGCAGCGACTGCAAGATCTCCAGTCACACCTTCATCTGTGAAGGTGTGACGATCGAAGAGGGCGTATTCGTTGGGCACCATGTGGTTTTTATCAACGATCTGTACCCCAGAGCCACTAACGCGGCGGGTCATCTTCAAACGGAGTCCGACTGGACGGTCCAACGGACTCTCGTCAAGAGGGGAGCGTCCATCGGCAGCGGCAGTGTGATCTTGTGTAACGTCACGATAGGGGAGAACGCAATCGTGGGAGCTGGCAGCATCGTGACAAAGGATGTGCCCGCCAACGCTATCGTCGTTGGTAATCCAGCTCGGATCATTCGTTACGTCCCCACTGCCGAGCTGTTGGACTACGAGGTAAAGTCGTCAGCATAACAGTTCCTGCTGGCGACGAAATCCGACACTACGGAAGGTGCACATTGTCTCTCAGTCGAATTATGGAAGGCGTTTGCTCTCGTGAAGAATTTCATAGAGCCCTTGAAATCGAGCGGTCTCGCGCCGATCGAAATGAACGCGGGTTTTCCCTACTGCTACTGGAGGGTGGCTCTGTCAGCCGCCCGGCTCACGATCTGATTCAAGCCCTCGCTCGGAGGATACGTCAGATTGACAAAATAGGATGGTTCGATAACCAGCGGATCGGAGTGATCTTGCCCTATACGTCTTCCACTGGTGCCTGTAAGTTGGCTGACGACATTCAGCGGACGATGTCGCCATCTCGGCCGACATGCAGGATCTACACATATCCCGGTGACTGGACTCCCGCCGAAAGCGGTGGTGAAGGAGATAAGAATACAAGGGAACCCTCGATCGTGTGCGAGGGTCCGCCTCAAGCGCTATTCGCGGACAAAATTCCAGTGTGGAAGAGAGTTCTGGATCTTGTGGGTTCGCTCTTCGCGCTCGTGTTCCTGTCGCCACTGCTCCTGCTGGTCGCTGTTCTGATCAAGTCGGTGTCTGCCGGGCCTGTCATCCTGAGGCAAAAGAGAATTGGGCATGGTGGCAAATGTTTCACGATTCGGAAATTTCGGACCATGACGGTCCATGCCGACAGCGTTCTGCATCAAAAGCACCTGACCAATCTGATCAAGGCCGACGAGCCGATGACCAAGCTTGATACGAATAGAGACCCGCGAATCATTCCGCTAGGCAATTTGATTCGGCGATGTGGCCTCGATGAACTGCCACAGCTGTTCAACGTGCTACGTGGCGACATGAGCCTGGTTGGACCCCGGCCATGTATTTCGTATGAGGCACAGCAATACCTTGTGTGGCAAAGACGGCGGTTCGACGTCGTTCCGGGTATAACGGGATTGTGGCAAGTCAGTGGAAAGAACAGGACGACGTTCAAGGAAATGATACGCCTGGATATTGCCTATGCGGAACGCATGTCACTTTGGCTGGATCTCAGGATACTCCTGAAGACACTCCCTGCGCTATTTCAACAAATCGCGGAAGCCATACCGGCATTTCGCCATGATCGACTGAAGACACGGAGCACATGATGGCTAGGGTCTGTATGGTCGCGTTCAACATCTATCTTCATGACGCAAGAACCCGCCGACAGGCGGAAGCACTGGTTGCTCGCGGCGATGAAGTGGATTGTATTTGCCTCCGAAAGAAGGAGCATCGAAATCCGAGAGTCGTTAATGGCGTGAGATTGTTTCCTTATACGATCGATAAATATCGAGGTACGAATCTCGGTTTCCACCTGACACAGCATTTCTTCTTCTTCTGCTTTGCGTTTTTTATGGTTCTGCGCCAGCAGCTCCGAAAACGTTATGACGTGGTTCATGTTCACACGCTTCCAGACTATCTCGTCTTTGTGGCCGCAGCAGCAAAGATCCTCGGCACAAAGATCGTTCTGGATGTCCACGAGCTCATGCCTGAGCTCTACGTGTCGAAATTTGGGGCCCGCGAAGGCGATTGGATCGTCAGGCTTCTGACCTGGGTGGAAAAACGGAGCATTGCCTTCGCCGATACGGCCATCGCGGTACACGACCCTCACCTCGATGCTCTCGTCCGGCATGGAAACTCACGCGAGACATTTATTGTTCAGCTGAACGTGCCGGATTCGAGTTTCTGCATGTCGCGGGCAGCACCACGTCATCGGGAGTCCAAAAAATTCAGGTTGGTATATCACGGTTTGATTGCGGAAAGGACTGGATTTAGCGTTGTCCTCCGAGCAGTGGCGCTGGCTCGCGTCGCCATTCCTAACCTCGAATTCCAAATGATTGGTGCCGGCGATGGCCTTGCCGCGGCCATGGAGTTGGCGAAGCAACTGCGCCTCGATGGTTGTGTGCGATTTGTAAAGGACGTGCCTAACGAAGACATTCCCGCTCTAATCGGGCAGGCAGACGTCGGAGTCATTCCGTATCCGGCCGACCAGTTCACTCGATATATGTTGCCTGCAAAGTTACTGGAATATGTGGCTATGGGAATACCGGTGATCGCTTCCCGGCTCGAAACCATCTCTTATTATTTTGCTGCAAACATGCTCCGATATGTCGAACCGGGCAGCGAGGCTGACCTTGCAGCTCAGATCATCGATCTGTACCACAATCCCAAGCAACGCCGCGAGCTAGCAACGAATGCTATGAGATTCAGTGCGAAATATAACTGGGAAAACCAGAAGCGAGAATATCTCGATCTTATCGATTCCATGGTGTCAGCGAATGTCTGCACAGTCCGCCGTCATCTGCGGAAGGCAGTCGTGAGACAAAGATCAGGGACTCTTTGAGTTTATGTCACACACCTCAGCCGCCAATGCATTTCTCCGGTATTACCGATGTCCGGAACGGTACTCTCGTCTGGAGGTCGGCGGGCAGTTGTCAAAGGAGCCGGGATACTTCCGCAGCGGCCCGGACATCATCGGTTTTGGAAGAACGGTTGAGGGGTCTTCAGTCTCCAATGAAGCGGCGGATGGAACGTTGCCGTTCGATTTTACCGAGGTGGTCGATAGTCTTCGCCTTGAGCGTTACCCCGAGGCGCGCGCCCACTTCAAGGCCCAAAGTCTTATAAAACGTGTCGTGAAGAATGCATATTACCTCGGTCGACCCCTTCTGCCTGTAAAGCTGCGGAAGCGTTTACAACAGTTATACTTGAGCGACTGGACCAGGATACCGTTCCCACGGTGGCCCGTCGACTGCGGTGTTGAATATCTATGTGAACACGCAGTAAAGGTGTCCCTGCAAGCGACCGATGCCCTTGAAATGCCCTTTGTTTGGTTTTGGCCGGCCGGATATCAGGGCTGCATCATCATGACCCACGATGTTGAAACAGAAGCAGGCCGTGACTTTTGTTCCCAGTTGATGGATCTGGATGATCGCTTCGGCATCAAATCGTCATTTCAGGTCGTTCCAGAAAAAAGATATAGGGTGACGGAAAGTCTGCTCGAGGAGATGCGGAGCCGCGGCTTCGAGATCAACGTACATGGCCTGGATCATGATGGGCATCTATTCGACGAGCGAAATGAGTTTCTGCGACAGGCGCGCCGGATCAATGCATACGCTAAAGCCTATGGTGCGCTCGGTTTCCGTTCGCCGGTGCTCTACCGGAACGTGGATTGGTTTGACGCGCTGGAGTTTTCTTACGATATGTCGCTCCCAAACATCGGCCATTTGGATCCGCAGCGTGGTGGATGCTGCACGGTGATGCCTTTTTTCATCGGAAATATGGTCGAGCTGCCATTAACGACAACGCAGGACTATTCACTGTTCAACATAATAGGCGATTTCTCAATCGATTTGTGGCAGAGGCAAATAAGTGCCGTTATTGAGAGGCACGGATTACTGAGTTTCTTAGTTCACCCCGACTATATCCTTAATGAGCGCGAGCGCAACGTCTATGAGCACTTGCTGGCATATATTGCATCAATTGCCAGAGAGCATCGCTTGTGGCTCGCGCGGCCCGCTGATGTCGCCGCCTGGTGGGCGCAGCGCGATCAGCTGAAGATCGTGTCTACTAATGGGAAATGGTGCATCGATGGAGAGGGCAAGGAGACCGCAACGCTCGCGTATGCGAGGCTGGTAGACGGCAGGATCCGTTACCACATGCACCAAACGGATGATAATTCCCCATTTGCCAGCGAGGCCGCATGATTGTGGATGGCTTCATACTAGTACTTATTGCCAGTTGTTTGGCTCTGGGTGGACTGTTGGTCGCATTGTGCTCTGCCCGCTACTATCGGCTGGCGCTATTCCTGGTCGCCATATCGCCAATAGCGTCGACGATCTTTATGCCTAACCCAAGTGTCGATATGGAGATGGAGGCGGAGGTCGGATTCGGATCGTACCTCAGAATAGGGATGCTATTGCTGTGCGGTACTGCCGGCACAATCTTGTTCCTGAGGGCAAAGCCGCGAAACGGTGTTCCGTTACATCTGGTCCTGCTAGGTGTATTTGTCTTGATCGCACTCGCTTCGACAGCGTACTCCATCGACCCGCGTACTACTTTTATACGGGCCGCTTCAAGCGCCGCCGTCTTTTCATTTCTGCTCGGACTGCACTGTTGGCTCAAAGATCCAGAGCGTTTGCATGGAGTAATGGAAACGCTTTTTCTGAGCATACTCCTGGTCCTCGCGCTAAATGTGTTCGCCGCAGTGTTTTTGCCTGACAAGGCGTGGTTATATCCGGATATGTCGCGCTTTCAGGGCTTGCTGGATCAACCGAACGTGATGGGCAGTTTCTGCATGTTGTCGTATCCCGTGTTGCTCTGGAAGCATGCGCGTGGCACGGCCGCTGAGAAGTGGATCGTAGTCTGTGTGGGCTGTGTGATGGTGTTCCTTCACCTGATGACCGGCTCGCGCGGATCGCTCGTGACCGCCGCCATCCTTACGTCTGTATGGTTTTTGACTCTGAGGCAATGGACACGACTGATTGCTTTCGTGAGTCTTGTGGGTGTTGTCGCACTCCTGGCAGTAACACTACTGGCCTCGAAGTTCGAACGAATGGAGACTGACGACGCTACGGGTCTGAACGGCAGACCTGAGTTTTGGCAGGCGTCGCTCGAGCTTCTCATGGAGCGGCCACTGCTGGGTTACGGATACGCGGTGGAAGGGAAAGTGTGGGAAGATCCGCGATTCAATAAACCCGGCTATTTTCTCTGGAGCGGCAGTGCGAAAACATCGCTTCACAATGGATATCTTTCTGTAGCAATCGGCGGTGGCATTATTGCGCTTGTCCTCTGGTGTGCTCTGCTGGGGATTCCCCTCTCGCGAAGCCTTCTTTCACCTGGAAACGAATATCGCGCATTTGCGATATCCGTGATAGTCGCCTCACTACTACGGAATTTTATCGAGAGCGAAATACAGCCGACGGGCGCTGCTACGGGAATTCTGTTCTGGGTGGCCTGGGTGATAGCGGGGCACGATATCCTGCAGAAGCTGCCCGAACCCGAAGAGCTGAAGAAGCGAATGGTCTGATGGCAAGCATGAGTACAGTTAGTAAAAACGGATCAGAAGAACACAATTATAACCTGCAGTCCTTCGGACGGAGCATGGGTATCTATGCGATAGGAACCATCGGGGTCCGGGCCAGTTCCTTTTTATTGATTCCACTGTATGCGCATTTCTTACCGGCAAGCCAGTATGGATTGCTGGCCACTCTGCTGACTGCGATTCAAGTGATGGTGATGGTGATGGACGTCGGCTCCGGCAAGGCCATTACACGGTTTGCCGGCGAGCACCGGATCGGGGAATTGGTCGGAGGTTGCCTGCTGATCAGTATTGTGAATAGCGTGATCGTTACCGGTGTGGCCGTTCTGCTGTTGACATCTTCAGTCGCGCGTGATGGTCATCAAAGCTCGATACTTCCCGAGGTCATTCTGAGTTGCATTGCCGCGTTGTCACAATCGTTGTTCCACAACACCATGTCTCAATACAGGGTTCGCAATCAGCCATTCCGGCACTTGGTGGGCAGCGCTTCAGCAGGCGCGATCCTCTATGTGCTGAGTTGGCTGCTGCTCGTCATCCTCCATTTCGGCGTGCGTAGTGTCATTCTAAGTCAGATTGTTGCATACAGCAGCCTGGCTATTGTGGCTGCGCGGAGCCTTCGAGCCGAGGGCGGCATCGGTGTATCGCGTCCCGTGATCAAAAGACTCTTGCGCTACGGCCTGCCGCTTGTGATTGTTCTCACCGGGCCGTTCCTGACGGATTTGGCTTCGCTTCTTTATTTGGGCCGCTTTTGCAGCCTCGAGACGGTGGCTGTTTACTCGTTAGGCTACAAAATCGCCTGTATGGCCGGAATGTTTGTCATCTTGCCGTTTCAAACGGCATACGAGCCCTTCGTCTACGCCCGAATCGACAGACCCCAAACCCCTGCGGTCATTGCCAGGCTACTTAGTCACCTGATGTTGTGTGTTTCATTCGTCGCATTCGGAATCGCATTTGTTGGACGTGATTTGCTGGCGATTATTGCACCTTCGGGATACTCCGCTTCCTATCCGATTATTCTTCTGACGCTGCCGCTCATTGCTTTTAGCGGCATGTCCTTCATTGGTGAGTCACTCCTTACCATCAGAAACAAGCCGCATATAACGGGAGCGGTAGTCGCGGGAGTTACCGCGTGTGCTGTCCTCACAGGTTATTGGACTGTTCGTCATTGGGGAATGTACGGCGCGCTGTCGATGGTTGCCATGAGCTATATCGGTACGGCGCTCTTGTTGATGTGGCTGGGAATGAAAACCTTCCGGATTCCACTGGAACGCAAACGCCTCACAGCTTCGGCTTGCATGCTCGTTCTATTCCTCGCTGCGTCTTTCCTCATGAGTGCCGGCAAAGGTCATATCTCATATGTCGTCTCCCCATTCCTCGTGGCCGGCGGAGTTATATTTGTGTATTTCGGTATGTTGAACTTTCGAGAGCGTGAGGCCATCCGGCGGGTTATTGGCCAGGCCCGGCAAGGACTGGGAACCGCGGGAACCTAGGAGGTTAGTGATGAATACTTCAAGAGCGATGTATGGCCGGTTGCGGCCAAGCGTCACGCGGTCACAGGAGCGCAAGGAAATGAACTGTTCACATTATGTGCTGGTAACAGCGGCGAGGGACGAAGAGGAGTATATTGCCGAAACGATCCGCTCGGTGATATCCCAGACGGTGCTGCCGGCACAGTGGGTGATCGTAAGTGACGGCTCAATCGACCGCACCGATGAGATCGTCAAACAATTCGCCGCTCAATTCGATTTCATCAGGCTGCTGCGAATCGATACTCAAGGCAAACCAACCTATGCCTCAAAGGCGCGTGCGATCCGTCAAGGTTACGAGCAGGTCCGCTCGATCCCGCATGATTACGTGGGGATCCTGGATGCCGATGTGACCTTCGGGTCGAATTACTACGAGAGCGTTCTGAAGAGATTCGACGAAGACAGCCGGCTGGGGCTTGCCGGCGGGATCCTCTTTGACCGTAGAGGAACAAAGTACGTCCGACAGCTCACGACCATGGAGTGGAGTGTCAGCGGTCCGATTCAAATGTTTCGCCGGCAGTGCTTCGAGGACATCGGGGGATATCTTCCAGTGCGCGCTGGTGTGGACGCTGTAGCCGAAGTGATGTCGAGGATGCATGGATGGGTTGTGAGATCTTTTCCCCATCCCGAGATGTTGGTGTTGCATCACCGCGAAACCGCATCGAGGGGCAGTGGTCTCGTGAAGCGGTTTTTTCGGTCCGGCCAGCAGTCATACAGACTTGGCTATCACTTCCTGTTTCTCTTGGGCAGATGTTTGAACCGTGCCGTCCATCGACCTTATGTATTGGGCAGCGTGCTCAGCCTGTGCGGCTATTGCTGGAGCTGGATGACTCGAAGCGCCCGTGAAGTTCCACCCGAGTTTGTCGCCTATCTTCGCGCGGAACAGCTCGGCCGGATCCGGTCGGCGCTGGGGGGCGCACTTGCTGGTGGAATGATACATCAACAGGAAAGAAGCAACTGAAACCATTGGAGGGGAAACGAGCATGTCAAGCGCGGTGAGCAAAGTTGAGCAGGTCAAGCTCCGATTCGGCCAAGCCGAATCGTATGTGGACAGGTGGCGTTACAACATCAGAATTCGAGCCGAAACAGTGAAAGATTTTGTCGGCTCCGAAAAGTTCCACCGCATCCTGGACGTAGGGTGTGGTGACGGATCCATTTCCTTGCCTCTTCTGACCAAGGAGAACCAACTGACGTTGTTAGATCTGTCGAGCGGGATGTTGTCGAGCGCACGAGCTAAGATTCCCGCAGCGCTGAGCGAAAATGTGCGGCTGATCAATCAAGACATTGTCCGAGCGGAGTTGGAGCCATATGGTTACGATTTGATTCTCTGTCTGGGTGTGCTTGCGCATGTGGATTCTCCAGCGGCAGTGGTGGGCCGACTGGCTGGACTGCTTAGCCCGGGAGGGACGATCTTACTCGAGGCCACAGATTGTCAGCATTTTTGGAGCTATATGCTCAAGGCTTACGATCGCATCCTGGACCAAGTCAAGCCTACGGACTACACGCTAAATGCCCACTCTGTCCGCGATGTTCTGGGGATGTTCGCACAGCACGGGCTGCGGCCTGTTTCTTCATTTCGATACAGCTATTCTCCGCCGGGTATGCAGAGACTATTTTCACAAGACTCCATCTACGCGCTGATTCGGCTGATTTATGGCAGGTATCCACGCATGCGGAATGCCTGGCTGGGCAACGAGTGCATTTTCCATCTGAAGGTGACGTAGGCGGCGTGGCAGTGAGTATCGTGATTCCAGTATGAAGGCGGGTTCACAATTCAATTGCGAATGCAAGTTCACATCGACATGCAACTCACCTCGTTCGTGCGATCACAAACTGCATCGGCCTTCAACTCTTAAGCCGCCGGCGGCGAGCCAGCGATTGAATGGAATACCAGTTGCGATCATTTGCCCGACGGTCTTTCCATAAGCAGTGGGGAGGTAAAACTCGCGATGACAATGTGCGATGTGACGATTCTCGGTGCCGGCCCTTACGGACTATCTGCGGCTTCACACTTACGGACGATCAAAGGACTGGAGGTTCGTGTGTTTGGCGAACCCATGTCCTTTTGGGATCGCAATATGCCGGCCGGGATGCTTCTCCGCTCCAATTGGACGGCGACACAAATCGCAGATCCACATCGCTCGCTGACGCTCGAAGCCTACCAGGCCGCAAGTGGCAATCATCTGTCGGCTCCAGTTCCACTCGAGCGCTTCGTCCAGTATGGGATGTGGTACCAGCGTCACGCTGTGCCGGACGTGGATCGACGCAAAATAGCTCGCGTCGAGTCCGCTCCACGGGGCTTCCGGTTAATCCTCGAAGATGGCGAAGCGATCCATTCACGCCGTGTTGTTGTCGCGGCAGGTATAGGTTCATTTGCGTGGCGTCCGCCCGAGTTTCAGGGTCTCCCAAGTTCCTTGGCTTCGCACACGTCCGAACACCGGGATCTTCGGCGGTTTGCAGGAAAGCAGGTGCTGGTCGTCGGCAGTGGCCAAAGCGCGCTCGAATCGGCCGCCTTGCTACATGAAAGCGGCGCGGAAGTCGAAGTCATCGGACGATCGCCCCAAATTCATTGGCTGCAGGGACGTCTTTCCAGAACGCTGCATCATGAACTGGGCCACTTCACCAGGCAATTGCTCTACGCGCCTACTGACGTTGGCCCCGCGGGCATCAGCCGACTCATGGCGCGGCCTGACCTGGTCAGGTGGCTGCCTCGCACGATTCAAGATAGGCTCAGGAAGCGATGCGTTCGGCCGGCCGGCGCCCGCTGGTTATTCCAGCGGCTCCAGGGCGTGCCCATCACGCTAGGGCAGTCCGTGGTTTCCGTTGCAGCCACTGGAGAGCGGGTAAAAGTCAGATTGCATGACGGAAGCGAGCGACCCGTCGACCACGTTCTTCTAGGAACCGGATACCGCGTGGACGTCTCGAAGTACGAGTTCCTGGCTGCGGAGATCCGACAGTCCATTCGTCGTTCTAGTCGTTCTAATGGTTACCCTTGCCTCAGAGAGGGACTCGAAACGTCCGTCCCGGGACTGCATATTGTCGGCGCGCCGGCTGCTTGGAGCTTCGGCCCGCTGATGCAATTTGTTTCCGGCACGGATTACACCTCGCGTGCGCTGGTCCGCTCGATTGGTAGCAAACGCTGAGAAGGATTGAAGGCTTTTCATGACTGTTGCCGCGCCAGGCACTTCCAAGGAACGCAGTTCCACTGTCGGTTCCTCAGAGAAACCGATCGGTGCCGTTGTGGTGGGAGGCGATTACCAGGGTCTCGGAATTGTGCGAAGTCTTGGACGCCGTGGAGTACCTGTTTGTGTTATCGACGACGAGCGTTCCATTGCCCGGTTCTCTCGCTACACGACACACGCATTGGCCGTAGCCAATCTGCGCGATGAAGACCAGACTGTCCAGTCGGTGCTGGAAATCGGCCGGCGCCTGGATCTCGAGGGATGGGTCCTTTATCCAACACGAGACGAAATCGTCGCCGCGTTCGCACGCGCCCAGGCGCGTCTGGCCGGGTTCTTTCGCGTGCCAACACCGCACTGGGACACGATCAAGTGGGTGTGGGATAAGCGCAACACCTATCGTCTTGCAAATGAGCTGGGTATCCCAACTCCGCGAACCTGGTACCTGCGCGACGAGAGGGAACTGGAACAGGTCTGCTCGGACCCTCCCTTTACAATCAAACCTGCAATCAAAGAGCATTTCTTCTACGCGACAAAAGCCAAAGCGTGGCGGGCGAGTAGCCACGCTGAACTACGAGAACTCTTCAAACGGGCGGCTGCACAAGTTGAGCCTGGTGAAGTGATGATTCAGGACTTCATCCCTGGTGACGGCCGGCAACAATTTGCCTACTGTGCTTTTTTCAAGCAGGGCCGAGCGCTCGGGAGCATGGTGGTGCGAAGGACGCGTCAGCACCCCCCGGAATTTGGCCGGGCCAGTACATTCGTCGAGACCATCGAGCTACCGCTGCTGGAAGAGTTGTCCGAACGTTTCTTGCGCGCGATCAATTACTACGGATTGGTAGAGCTAGAGTACAAACTCGATCCACGGGACGGCCAGTACAAGTTGCTCGACGTCAATGGGCGGACCTGGGGATACCACACGCTTGGGCCCGGTGCAGGAGTCGATTTTCCCTATCTGCTGTTTGCCGATCAGGTGGGTGAATCTCTGCCGCCCTGTCGTGGCCGCGCTGGAGTCAGTTGGGTTCGGTTAGTCACGGACGTGCCCACTGGAGTTCTGGAGATCCTCAAAGGTCGTCAGAACTGGCGCACCTATTTGCGGTCGCTAAGACGCTGCGACGTCGAAGCGGTTTTCAGCCGCGAGGACCCTCTTCCTGGTCTCGTCGAAATTGCACTTCTTCCTTATCTGTCAGTAAAACGGGGGTTTTAAGTGACCTTTACTATTCTTATCGGCAGCAGCAGCTCACCTAACCCATGTTTGAAAGCTTGCGGCACGATAGCGGTGCTGCGGTGTTTGCTCCTGACGGGCCTGATCATCGGCGCGCCCCCTGTGGCGGCCTCGGCCCAGACAACCGGCCAGCCCTCCCTGAGAGGAGCGATCACGGGACTGGCGAGAAATTCCACCGGCGCGCTCTCTGCCGATCTTTACTTGACCTACAGTGGAACGGGTTTCGCGAAGGACGTGCGTATCGACCAGCTTCAACTGCGAACTCTGTCGGGAACCGGGACCGTTATGTACAACTCGCCGCTCTCTCCTTCTTTGCCCTTGATCGTGGGCAACCTGACGACAGGAGAAACTACTACAGTGCGGCTTTACTTCTCAGTCCCCGAGACAGTGGTCCGTTTTTCGATCACTGAAAACGGCACAGTTCAAAATGCCGCTGGCACGACCCTTAACTTCTCAATTGCGCAGTCGGTCGTCGTGCCTGTAAGCGTACCCACAATCACCGCGTCCGTCAGTTCAGAACCCAACGCGGCAGGCTGGTACAAAACCGACGTGAGGGTTACCTTTACATGCTCGGATGCAAGCGGCAACGTGACATGTCCCGCTCCTGTGCAGGTTACGGCAGAGGGAACGAATCAGGTGTCCGGCACGGCGGTGAACTCTGCGGGCAGGACTGCGACGACTACAGTCACGATAAAGCTCGACAAGACGCCGCCGAGTCTGCTGATCACATCACCAGAAAATGGCGCGATCCTCGCGGCCTCACCGGCATCGCTGACGGGAACCGCAACGGATGCGCTATCCGGATTGGCAACGATAATGTGCAATGGCGCGCCGGTACCGGCGGCTCCTTTCTCATGCAGTCCCACGCTGAATCGCGGGCCGAATGTGCTCAGCGCAGAAGCTACTGATCTTGCGGGAAACCAAACAATTGTGACCGTAAACGTTTCTCTGACTCCCACCTACTATGTGAATGCATTGACCGGTGATGATTCCAATGCTGGAAGCCTCTCTGCACCCTGGAAAACCATCCAACAGGCAGCCAATACCATTGAAGCTGGCGCAACTGTCTACATTGCCGCGGGGTCATATGACGAACGAGTTCAGGTCGGCAGATCGGGAAGTCTGGGATTGCCGATGACGCTGCAAGCGCGAGGCGCCGTCGTGACAAAGGGATTTAGCATCACCGGAAGTTTTGTACGTATTGTCGGCTTTGAAATCGCCAACACGACGGCGAACGGTCCCGGCTGCGATCAAGCGGCGATCCACAGCTCAGGACAGTCCAATGAGATCCGGTATAACAACATTCATGATGTGGCCGCCTGGGGGATCTGCCTCGAGAAATCGTCCTCCTTTAACATCGTGAGCTCCAATCTCATCGTCCATGCGGGTGGAATGGGAATCTGGGCGCACGGCAAAGACCATTTAGTTGAAGGCAACGACATCAGCCGGACAGTCCAGTACCATGCGGGATGGACCAATATTCCAAGCTGGATTGACGCGGATGGCATACACATTGATGGAGTAAGAATGGTGGTTCGGAAAAACATTATCCACGATATACGGATCACCGACCCAGAAAATGGCGATCCCCACATCGATTGCTTCCAGGTCGCCCAAAATGACCAGGCCATCGATGTCACCATCGAGCAGAACACATGCAGTATTCCGCAAATGGGCGCGCCACGATGTTTTCAGGCTAGCATGATTGAAGGCGAAGGCGGTGTCCAGAACCTGATCATCAGGAACAATGTAGTTCACGATATGTGTCGCGGTTTCACGGTTAACGGCACGATGGGTTCTCAAATGGGCGTCCACATACTGAATAACACCTTTTATAACCTCCAGGAGTTCGGAATTATTGCGTGTAACGCTCCAGCCATTGAAGTAAAGAACAACATCTTTCACTCGATCAATACACCCTACTTTACGAACGTGGCGATTTGCGGCACTATCTCGCCGCAAGATCCTACGAGCAATGTAGGGAACAATCTCGCGTATTTGACGGGAGGCAGCAGTCATCCGAATGATATCTGGGGAGTGGATCCTCGTTTTGTCGATCCAGCCAATGGCAATTACCACCTTCAATCCGGTTCGCCTGCCATTGATGCAGGTATCACTCATCCCATGGTCACGCTGGACTTTGATTTCCTGGTCCGGCCTGTAGGTCCCGCCACGGACATCGGGGCATTTGAGTATTCACCCAACAATTGGTGCTCATGGCGACGCTGACCTGCCAGTCCCCTGGATGAATGAAGAGCTGCGGATGTTCGCAGAACGGTCCGCCGGTTCATATAGGTCTTCGTGGACAACTGCGTCGAGCGTTTCATTGCCGGCCATCTCGACGCGGTCACAGCCGCCATGGCGAAGTACTGTCTCACCGACTGCCAGTGCCGCATCGTCGATGAATGCGTTCAGTTGCACGGCGGGTACGGCCGGAGACTTCTGAGTGTTGAGGTACTATTCCTGGGCACTAGCCGAGAAAACGCTATCCTGGATCCCCCTCCTGTCCGAGCTGCGCAGTCTGCGCTACATGCTCCATGATGTTGTGAATCCAAATACACCATTTTCTGAGAACGAGTCTTCCCAAAATGTGAAGGTCCATTCCTAAACAAGATCGGGCGGCCCATAACCCGTCACTCGGGTCAATGTCCTGCACGAGTTGGGAATGCAGTGGTGTGGTTTCCTAGTTGCGAAGTGGAGAATGATGGGAAAGCATCGGCGAAGTTTTTAACGCGGAGATTGGAGGGACCGTTCTGTGAAACGTGCTTACGTGAGAGTTCTATTTGTGATTTTGTGCTGTGCCCTCATTACACCGCCTCAAGCGGCTCCCCAGTTATTGAGCGACCTCATAGTGAACGTGACGTCGCCAGCTTCTGGTTCTACCGTCTCTGGCACCATCACGGTCAGCGCCAGCGCGACCCCCCTGCTGACCGCGGGTGTTCAGTTCAAGCTTGATGGCGTCAATTTGGGAGCCGAAGATACAACGGCTCCCTATTCGGTTCCGTGGAATACGATCCTTACCAGCAACGGGGCTCATTCTTTAACCGCCGTCGCGCGAAATCTTGTCGGTTTGCAGGTTACTTCCAGCACCGTTAACGTCACCGTTTTCAACGATACAACGCCCCCGTCGGTGGCGATAACTTCTCCCAGTGCCGGCTCCATCGTTGCCCGCTCAATCACCGTCGCGGCGACGGCCTCCGACAACGTGGCTGTCGCGGGTGTGCAGTTCAAGCTCGATGGTGTCGATTTTGGCGCCGAAGTTGCAGCGGCGCCGTATTCCATTGTTTGGAATACAGCCACGGCGAGTAATGGCTCTCATAATTGGACTGCCACTGCGCGAGATTCCTCCGGTAACCAAAGCACGTCGGGATCGGTCCCGGTCACCGTCGACAATACACCCCCGGTGGTTGCAATTCTCACTCCCACCAACGGCTCCATCGTAGCGCGTGCGATCACAATCAGTGCCACGGCTTCCGACAACGTGGCTGTTGCCGGTGTGCAATTCAAGCTCGATGGGGTCAATATTGGGGCCGAAGGTACAACAGCGCCGTATTCGTTTGCGTGGGATACGACCACGGCAACCAATGACTCTCATGTCTTGACCGCCGTCGCCCGAGATACGGCCGGCAACCAAAGTACATCGGGACCGGTCGCGGTCACCGTCGACAATGTGCCCCCCTCGGTCGCCATTAATTCGCCCAGTGCCGGCTCCACCGTAGCACGGACGATCAGCGTCGGCGCCACAGCCTCCGACAACGTGGCTGTGGCCGGCGTGCAGTTCAAGCTCGATGGGGTCGATATTGGGGCCGAAGATACAACAGCGCCGTATTCGGTTGCCTGGGATACGACCACCGCCACCGGTGGCTCTCATACCCTGACCGCCGTTGCTCGAGATACTGCCGGCAACCGAACAACCTCCGATCCGGTCACAGTCCAGGTTTCAAACTCCAATCCTGTTGTGGTCGAGAACCAGCAGCTGGGTTCGGCGAACTGGCAGATCGGGGGCGGCGGTTTTCGTCCGGCAGACGATGTCGGCAAGCAGATCAAAGGTTATGCGTCCGCCACGAGTGTTAACAAGGGCGGGTCGATCACGTTCCAGGTCACAGTCAATCCCGCGCAAGCATACACCATGGATGTGTATCGAATGGGCTGGTACCAGGGTTTGGGCGGGCGGTTCATGCAGCGCATCGGTCCGCTCGACGGCGTGC
>Ga0137396_10000238_pt1 | contig 24652 bp, 19 predicted proteins | sample czc16metaG_FD_108284 | JGI IMG/M metagenome (GOLD analysis project Ga0137396, IMG submission 108284) | Vadose zone soil microbial communities from Angelo Coast Range Reserve, California, USA - czcobulk3.16 metaG | ecosystem: Environmental > Terrestrial > Soil > Vadose zone | place: USA...
CCGCATGACGCGACCGAAGATTTCTCGAAGAAGAAAAAGCTCACCCAAACGGAGATCGGCCAGACGCTGAAAGAACGCTGGAACATCCAACCGAGCACGAATTGCCAGAGTTGCCACCGATGAAACGCATCTTCCAACATCCACCCGAGCCGCTGACCGGAAAGAAATACTGGCGCAGTCTCGGCGAATACAGCAACACGCCCGAGTTTCGGCAATGGCTGGAGCGAGAATTTCCCGCCGGCGCTTCAGAAATTAGCGAAGACGAGTGGTCGCGTCGCGATTTCATGAAACTGATGGGCGCATCGATGGCGCTGGCCGGTCTCGGCCTGACGAGTTGCCGCCGCCCGGAAATGCACCTGGTGCCGTTCACCAAAAGCGCGGAGTGGACCATTCCCGGAAAATTTCTTTACTACGCGACGGCGATGCCGCGTCGCACCGGCGCAATTCCGCTGATCGCGACGACCGTCGATGGCCGACCGATCAAGCTCGAAGGGAATCCGAATCATCCCGCCTCCGCCGGCGCCACGGACACATTCGCGCAAGCCTCCGTTCTCGATCTTTACGATCCGGCGCGTTCGCGGCGATTCGTGAATCGCGGCAAGGATTCCAATCGCGCTGAGTTTGACTCCTACATCGACAAGTTGCGCGGTCAGCTTGGTGCAAATGGCGGCGACGGTCTCGCGTTCCTGGTCGAGGAAGTGCATTCGCCAACCCGCGAAAGATTGCGCGCCGATTTGGAGAAAGCGTTTCCGAAAATGATGTGGTGCGTTTATGACGCGGCCCTGAGCGAAGCGCAAAATTACGCGACGCGAACAGCGTTCGGCGAAAACGTCCGATTAATTCCGCGCTTCGACCGCGCCGACGTCGTCTTTGCGCTCGACAGCGATTTTCTCGATTGCGGCGAAGGCGATCTCGCGGGAGCCCGCGCGTTCACGAATCGGCGCCGCGTGAAAACCGCGAGCGACAACATGAACCGGCTCTACGTGGTCGAGAACCGATTCACGATTACCGGAGCAATGGCGGATCATCGGTCGCGTTGCGCCGCCAGTCAGATTCCGGCATTCGCGGCGGCACTGGCCTCCAAAATCGCCGACCTGACCAAGAACTCGGGCCTTACTTCGCTCTTGGGCGCGATCAAATGGCCAATGGAAGGCGGCGAAGAGCTCGACGACGAGTGGTTGAACGAAGCGGCCAAGGACCTGGTCGAAAAATCGGGCGCGAGCGTTGTCGTCGTGGGTCAACATCAACCGGTTGTCGCGCAGTTACTCGCTTACGCGATGAATTCCGCCCTCAAAAATATCGGACGTACGCTGATTGTTCGCGAATTTCCACGCAACAAAAACGACCGGAGCATTCTCCAGCTGGCCGCCGACCGAATTAATCGTGGAGAAATCAAACAGTTGTTCATCTTCGGCGGCGATCCAGTTTACAACGCACCACGCGGCGTCGCGCAGGATCGGGAAAAGAAAACGCCGCTGGATTGGGCCGATCTGCAAAAGAAAGTGCCGGAAGTCGTGCGACTCGGTTATCACGAGGACGCAACATCGACAATCAGCCACTGGCACGTCCCGTTGGCGCATTATTTGGAATCGTGGGGCGACGCGCTGACATCGGAAGGCGCGTATTTATCGGTCCAACCGATGATTCTGCCGCTCTTCGGCGGTCTCAGCGAAATCGAAATCATGAACGCGTTGCTCGGCCGACCAAAGGCCGAAGGGCCTGAGCTCATTCAGGAAACTTTTCGCGCGACCAAACCGCCCGGCGATCTTCCGACCGCCTGGTCAAAATTTTTGCGGGACGGATTTGCCACGCACGTTCCGTTGCGTGATCGACCGGTCACGTTTAACGGCGGTGCCGCGGCTCCGCTGGCGCAACAGCTTTGGGCAACCACGCCTCCGCCGACAGCCGAATCACCGGAAATCGTCTTCGTTCGCAGTTACGCGATGGACGATGGCCGTTACGCCAACAACGGCTGGCTTCAGGAATTGCCCGATCCGATCACGAAACTGACTTGGGACAACGCGGCGATCATGAGCCCGAACTTCGCCAAGTCACTAAGCGTTGAGACCGGCGACTTGATTCAAATTTCAATTAACGACACTGCGAAGGACGCAAACGATCAGCCGATTCGACGAGAACTCATTATTGCCGCGTTCGTATCGCCCGGCCACGCCGAAAACTCGATTACGATTCCGTTCGGCTACGGCCGGAAAAAAGCAGGACCAATTGCCGAAGATTCTGGATTCAACACCTATCTCTTGCGGACGGCAACCAATCCGCATTTCGCGGTCGCGGACGGCAAGAACATCGAGAGCGTGCGCGTGACGAAGGTCGGAAAGAAATATCCGCTCGCGAACACGCAAGAGCATTGGAGCATCGAAGGCCGCGGCGTCGTGCGCGAAGCGACCTTGGACGGTTACCGCGAAGACAACGAGTTCGTGAAAAAGTGCGGCGGCATGGACGAACCGGTATCCGTATTGCCATCGCTTTACAGCCATCCGCCGATGGACGCGCCGCAGCAATGGGGGATGAATGTCGATCTTAATGTTTGCACCGGTTGCAGCGCCTGCGTGATCGCGTGCCAGGCCGAGAACAACATCCCGATTGTCGGCAAATTACAGGTCGCGCATGGGCGCGCGATGCACTGGCTCCGGATCGATCGCTACTACGCGAGCGCAAAACCGTTCGACGAAGACAACGGCGAGTTTCCGGAAGATCCCGAGATGGTGCATCAACCGATGATGTGTCAGCACTGCGAGAACGCGCCGTGCGAGACCGTTTGCCCGGTCAATGCCACCATTCACAGCGAGGACGGTCTCAACGTCATGGCTTACAACCGCTGCGTCGGCACGCGTTATTGCGCGAACAATTGCCCGTTCAAAGTGCGCCGCTTCAATTTCTTCGATTACAACCAGCGGCCGATCGGGAAAAAGAAAATCGCCGGAGAATTTGGGATTTATCGGGAATACGTCGCGCCCTTCACCGAAAAAGGCGCGCCCGACATCACCAAGATGCAAAAAAATCCGAACGTGACCGTGCGAATGCGCGGGGTGATGGAGAAATGCACGTTTTGCGTGCAACGGATCGAGGAAGCGAAAATCGCCGCGCACGTGCGCGCGGGCGCGTCGAGCAACGACTTTCGCATTCCGCGGGATTCGTTCACCAGCGCGTGCGCGCAAGCCTGCCCGCACGAGGCGATCACTTTTGGCGATATCAAAGATCCCGAAAGCAAAGTTTCGAAAATGAAACAGCAGGACCGCAATTACCGGCTGCTCGATTATTTGAACGTGAAAGCGCGGACGAGCTATTTGGGGCGGCTCCGAAATCCAAATCCGAAAATGCCGGACGCCGACAACATCGGCGTCGCGTGTCCGGAGGAGAAAGCGTGACGATGTCGATCTTACAAATTGTTCGCCGCGGCGCATCTGTCCGCCGGCGGATCGACCTTAATTAGGAATGAACGACTGGCCCACAGCACCGGACGTAGCGCAAGAAGAAGCGGAAACAACCGCTGATCGTCCACTGGCGCGCCCGCCGTTGGTGTTGAATCGCCGCAACTTCAGTTGGATTACGGAGCGCATTTCGGGCGTGGTCGAACAACCGGCCCCGCGCTGGTGGTGGGTCTGTTTCACCATTACCGGCACGATTGCGATGTTCGGTTTGTTTTGTTTGGGCTACCAAATTTCCACCGGCGTCGGCACGTGGGGACTCAATCATCCGGTCGGCTGGGGCTGGGATATTACCAACTTCGTTTTCTGGATCGGTATCGGACACGCCGGCACTCTCATCTCCGCCATTTTATTTTTATTGCGCCAGAAATGGCGGACGTCGATTAATCGGTCGGCCGAAGCGATGACGCTTTTCGCGGTCATGTGCGCGGCGATTTTCCCGGGTGTGCACGTCGGCCGCGTTTGGATGGCGTGGTATCTCGCGCCGTTGCCGAACAACTACGGGATCTGGCCGAATTTCCGCAGCCCGCTGATGTGGGACGTGTTCGCGGTCTCAACCTATTTCACGGTTTCGGTTTTGTTTTGGTACACCGGACTGATTCCGGACCTGGCGACGTTGCGTGATCGCGCGACGACGAAGATCAAAAAATTTCTCTTCGGCGTGTTCGCCTGCGGCTGGCGCGGCTCGAACCGGAACTGGCGGCATTACGAAATGGCGTATCTGCTTTTGGCCGGACTTTCCACACCGCTCGTGCTTTCCGTGCACAGCGTCGTGTCGTTCGACTTCGCGACGTCGATCTTGCCGACGTGGCACACCACGATTTTCCCGCCTTACTTTGTCGCGGGCGCGATTTTTGGCGGATTCGCCATGGTGCTGACGTTGCTCATTCCGGCGCGCGCGATTTTCAAGCTGCACGACATCATCACGCCGCAACACATCGACAAAATGGCGAAGATCATTTTGCTGACCGGCTCATTCGTCACTTACGCCTACACCATGGAATTTTTCGTGGCTTGGTACAGCGGCAATGCGTATGAGCGGTTCGCGTTTTGGAATCGCGTCTTCGGTCCCTACTGGTGGTACTGGTGGGTGGGCATGTTGTTTTGCAACATACTCACGCCGCAGCTTTTCTGGTTCCGCTGGTGCCGGCGAAACATTCTCGTCGTTTACTTCGTTTGCATGTGCGTCAACGCCGGGATGTGGTTCGAGCGTTTCATCATCATCGTTGGCGGATTGCATCGCGATTTCATTCCGTCCTCGTGGGGTATTTTTATTCCAACTTGGGTCGACATCTGGACGTTTATCGGCACGCTTGGAATTTTTACGTCGTTGTTCCTGCTCTTCGTCCGGTTCCTGCCGATGATCGCGATGTCGGAAGTGAAAATCGTTTTGCCGGAAGCGGACGTGCACGCCGCATCGCCTAACGGACATCATCCCGTCGCAGCGGGTGGAATGGAGCGCACATGAGAACGCCGGCGGGTCACGAAGTTTATGCAATGGCGGCGGAATATCCGAGCGCGGCTTCGCTTTACGAAGCGGCGAAAATGGTGCGCGACGCCGGCTTCAAACGCTGGGACGTGCATTCGCCGTTTCCAATTCACGGAATGGACGAAGCAATGGGTTTGGGGAAATCGTGGCTGAGCGGTTGGGTATTGTTTGGCGGCGTCTCGGGTTTACTCACCGCCGCGCTCGTCGAATTCGGTCCGTCGTCGATCCTGTATCCGCTTATCGTTCACGGAAAACCGTACGATTGGAGAACGGTGCCGGCGTTTTTCCCGATCATGTTCGAGATGACCGTCCTTTTCGCCGCCTTCGCCGCATTTTTCGCGGTGCTGATCATGAACGGATTGCCACGCCCGCATCATCCACTTTTTAATTGGGACCGTTTCAGCCGCGCCACCAACGACGGCTTTTTCCTCGTGATCGAAGCGCGCGACCCGCGATTTACCGAACTGGAAGCGCGCGACTTACTGGAGCGCAGCGGCGGCCAATACATCACTATCGTGCACGAGGACTGATTATGTTGCGCGGCTTCCTTCTAATTTCTCTCTTGCTCACGATCGCGGCCGTCGCCGTGCTCGGATTCCGCGGACAAAAAACCACCAACGAGCCGTGGGAAATTTTTCCCGACATGGTGCGGCAGATGAAAGTGCGCGCGCAATCGCCGTTGAACTTTTTCGCGGACGGTCGCGGCCCGCGCATACCGGTCAACGGAACTGTGCCGATCGGTTATGAAATGCCGAAACCTCAACCGATCGGCGCGCCCGAGTCTCATTCCGCTGCTGGGTTTAGCGTCGGCACCGATTACATCGACACCGGAAAAATGGGCGACCGTTGGGGAACTGGAATCCCGGTTCCGGTCACGCCGCAATTACTTCAACGCGGCCGCGAGCGTTTCAACATTACTTGTGTGATGTGTCACGGCGCGACCGCGGCAGGGAATGGAATTACCAAGCAGTACGGCTTGGCCACCGTTGTCACTTTGCAAGACGATCGCATTCGCAAAATGGCCGACGGTGAAATTTTTAACACGATCACGAACGGTAAGAACACGATGATGGCGTACGGGCCGAACATCATGGTGGCGGATCGTTGGGCGATCATCGCCTATTTGCGCGCGCTGCAACGAAGCCAGAACGCGGGGGTTGTCGATGTCCCGCCGGAACATCGCGCCGATTTGGAGAAACCAGCCGAGAACAAGCCGGCCGAGGCGAAACCCGCCGAAGCGAAACCGGCCGAGAACAAATCGCCGGCCAAACCGGAGGCGCCAAAGAAATGAGCGATCACTTGGACAACGCGTCGACGCCGGAAGCCGAATTTTTCGAGAGCGGCCGCTTTGCCGGTTTGTCGGTGTTACTTGGCGTGGTCGCGTTTGTCGCCTTGGCGTTGTGCGGCGCGGGCGCAGTGATTGATCCAACCCAATTCAGTTTTTCGTGGCTGTTTGCGTTTGGCTTTTTCTTCACGCTGTGCGCCGGGTGCTTTTTCTGGACGATCGTCCATTACGCGACCGACGCGTCATGGACCGTAGTCGTTCGGCGTCAGCTTGAAAACATCGCCGTCTTAGTCGCAGTCCTCGCGATCTTCTTCATCCCGATCGTCCTTTTGCGACAACATCTTTACGAATGGATGAACATCGCGCCCGGCAAAGAGGCGAACCTCGATTCCAAGCGCGCCTATTTGAATCTGAATTTCTTCATCTTGCGCGCCGCCTTCTTTCTCGGTTTCTTCATCATCGCCTCGCTTTTGTTGCGCCGCTTTTCCGTCCGGCAAGACAAGGACGGCAATCCGCGATTCACCATTCGCCTGCGCAAAGTCGCGTTCGCCAGTCTACCGTTGTTTGCGCTTTGCCTTACCTTCGGCGCCTTCGATTGGTTGATGAGCCTGAACTACCGCTGGTTCTCGACCATGTTCGGCGTTTACATTTTCGCCGGCGCGGCCGGCAGTTCGATGTCGCTGCTCGTGCTCGTGATCACCGCGCTCCAGCGCGCAGGTTATCTCAAGAACGTGGTCACGCTCGAGCATTACCACATCATGGGGAAGTGGATCTTCGCCTTCTGCGTTTTCTGGGCCTACATCGGCTTCGGCCAATACATGCTGATTTGGTACGCGAACATTCCGGAAGAGATCCAATATTTTCTAACTCGAAACACGGAGTCGTGGTGGGGATTGAGCATGCTACTGGTGATCGGCCGTTTCTTCGGACCATTCGCGATTTTGCTTTTGCGCTCGATCAAGAAACATCCGCGCCAGCTTTGTTACGTCGCCGCGTGGATTTTGTTGATGCAGATGCTCGACATCTACCTGGTTGTCTTGCCAGCTCTGCACGGGACCGGCGTCCACGTGAGTTTGTGGGATTTTGCCGCGCTCATCGCCATCGGTGCGACGCTTGCGTTCGTTTATTTGCGCATCGTTGGAAAAACTTCGCTCTTCCCGGTCCGCGACCCGCGTCTGGCTGAATCTTTAAAATTAGTGAACTGAAATGGCCAATCCCGAACAAACCCAATCGCCGGCGCCGTTTTCAACGTGGGTCGGCGTTGTGCTTTTGTTTGCACTTTTCGGCGTAATGGTTGTTGCCGTGATCGGCCCCGCGCCGCGCGGCGACACTTACGAACAAATCCGTGCGGAGGCGCGCGCGAAAAAACTGAAGGACGCGCGCGATGAGGAGACGAAAGCTCTGACGAGTTACGCTTGGGTCGATAAAAACAAAGGCACCGTGCGATTGCCGATCGATCGCGCGATGGAATTGACAGTCGCCGATCTCGCCAACAAAAAGCCCGCGCCTGCCTACGCGGTCGCAGCGCCGGAATCTTCTGCCGCCCCTGGAGGCGCAGCGGCCGCGTCGCCCGCGCCATCTCCTTCGCCGCAAGCGAGCGGAACGCCGAAACCCACTTCAGTAGCCGGTCAAAACTCGGAAGCGCGCGGTCAACCAGCCGCAGCCGTAAATCCGCCGGCAGCGCCGCCATCAACGCAACCCGGCGCTTCGGCGTCTCCGGCCGCTTCGCCGCAATCGTCGGCGGCAGCGCCGGCCGCATCGCCTTCAGCAACTCCCTAACAATTGTGAACATGTCGATCTTGCCTAACGAATGACTCCAACCGCTGACATTCCATTAAAAGAACCGGTCATTTCGGCTGCCGCCGGCGACGCGGAACAGCTCGAGCGCGCGCGCATCGATGCTTCAACGCGTGTGCCGGTGCTGATGTTTTACGCGTCAGCGATGGTTTGGTTGTTAATCGGAACGCTGCTCGCCGGTTTCGTTTCGTTCAAACTGCATTCACCCGACTGGCTCTCGGACGTGAGCTTTCTCACCTGGGGCCGGCTGCGTCCGGTGCACATGAACGTGATGATTTACGGCTGGGCGTCGATGGCCGCGATGGGAACGGCGATCTGGCTGATGGCGCGATTGTGCCGGACAACTTTGCGACATCCGTTGCTGATTGTGGCCGGGATTTGGTTTTGGAACATCGGTGTGCTGGCTGGCGTAACCGGAATTCTGATGGGCTACAGCACCGGCTACGACTGGCTCGAGTTTCCGCCTTATGCCGCGGTAATTCTTTTTGTCGCTTACGCGCTGATTATTTCCTGGGCGGTGTTGATGTTCCGTTTTCGTCGCGGCGACCAGATTTACATCACGCAATGGTATTTGCTCGCCGCGTTTCTCTGGTTTCCATGGCTCTACGCCGCTGCCCAAGCAATGCTCTTCGTCGTCCCGGTGCAAGGCGTGATGCAAGCGGCCGTCGGCTGGTGGTACGCGAATAATCTTCTCTTTCTCTGGCTCGGCGCGATCGCTCTCGGCACCGCTTATTACATGATCCCGAAAGTGATCGGGCGCCCGGTTTACAGTTATCATCTGGCCACGATTGGATTCTGGACCTACGCGCTTTTCTCGAGTTGGACCGGAATGCAGCGCCTTGTCGATGGACCGTTCCCGGCCTGGATGATTACCGCGAGCATCGCCGCCACCATTTTGACCATCATTCCAGTCGCAACGGTTGGGTTAAATCATCACATGACGATGCAGGGATATTTTCCGGTGATGCGATACAGCCCGACCCTGCGGTTCACGGTCTTCGGCGCGATGTCGTATACGGTCTTTAGCATCGTCGGCATTCTGATCTCGCTCCGCTCGACCGCGCGCTACTTGCATTTCACTGAGGCCAGCACCGCCTACACGCATCTTGGTCTCTACGCGTTTTTCACCATGATCATGTTCGGTTCGATGTATTACATCGTGCCGCGCTTGGTCGGTCGTGAATGGCGTTACGCCACGCTCATCAAACTCCACTTCTGGGCATCGGCTTATGGTATCGGACTGATGACGTTGATGTTGCTGGTCGGTGGATTTGTCCAAGGCGCGAGTCAAAACGATCCGTCCCTGCCGTTTATCGAAAGCGCAGGAAGTGTGTTGCCGTATTTGCGCGGGCGCACACTTGCAGCGCTCTTGCTGACGGCCTCGCATTTCATTTTCGCATTCCATTTCGGCCTGATGTTGTTCGGTCTTGGCCGCACGTCGACCGTGCCGACCTTCTTAAATCCAATCGAAGCCGAGGGATCGGAGGCGCACTTGTGAAGGGATTGGTCTCTCTTTTCATCGGAGTTTTCGGAACGTTCGCGTTCTCGTGGGTCGGTTTGACCGTTATTCCAAATCTGCAAATCGGAGCGCTCAACCCGCAGATGGATGAAGAAGGCACCGATATTTATCCCGCGCCGAAATCGGGAATGGCCGACCGCGGCCGTCGGATTTACGCGGCGAATGGGTGCATCTATTGTCACAGTCAGCAAATCCGCCCCGATTATGCGGCTGCGGATATCGATCGTGTTCGCGACGCAGGGCCGTCGCCCCGCCCGAAATGGGCTGAGCGACGCAGCGCCCCACGCGATTATATTTTTGAGCGGCCCGTAGTCCTTGGCCAAGAACGAATGGGTCCCGACCTGGCGAACGTTGGCAAAGCTGGGCCAACTGAGGAGGAAAAGCCGGCAGTGGCGCCTGCTGCAAACGCTCCCGCGGGTTCGCCCGCGAACGTTGCTCTGCCCAAACCGGCCAGCGGCAATGCGCCGCCAGCGCCCGTGCAACCCGCAGCTGCGAATCCGTCTCCGGCCGCTTCCGCTTCACCAAATCCGAACGGATTACCGCCCGCTTATTCTGCCGCCTGGCATCATCGACATCTTTATTCGCCGCGCAGCATGAGCCCGGACAATCGAGATTCGACCATGCCGGCTTACAAATTTCTTTACGAGAAACAACCGATCAGTGGCGAGCGCTCGGCTGACGCACTTCAGTTGACGGGTCCTGAAGCGCCACCGCCGGGTTGGGAAGTTGTTCCGACCTACGATGCTAAGTGCCTCGTTGCTTATTTGATGTCGCTCGATCAATCGCATCCGTTGAAAGAAGTGAAGACCGCAGCCGGCGCAGCGCCGCCGGCCGCTTCGCCTCCAGCGGCGTCCGCTGCGTCACCACCGGCCGCGCCTCCGAAGAAATGAACGACCGAACTCCAGATCCATCATCGCTCACCCGCCAGGGAATGGATTACGGCGAAACGTCCGACGTTCACGAAGTGCACGCCGCGATTCAACGCGAGAAACGCGAGCCGCGGGTCGGGCTCGAGCCGCTTTCGATCTGGTTGATCGCCCTTTACGGCCTCGCGCTTTTCACCGGAGGTGCTTATCTCGGCCGTTTTTCCGGAAATTTTTCCGGCGATGGCTTAGATCCAATGGGCGGACCGCCGCCGGCGAAAAAAGGCGGCGGAGCGCAAAGTCAACAACAGCAAGCTGAGCTTTCGCCGCGCGACCGCGGCAAAAAGATTTTCGCGGCCAACTGCCAGACGTGTCACCAAGCGAACGGTCTCGGTGTTCCCAGTCAATATCCGCCGCTGGCTGGCTCGGAATTTACCACTGGCGGATCGAAGCGACCGGCAATGATCGTGCTCAAAGGTTTGCAGGGTCCGGTCACGGTGAAAGGCCAAAAATTCGGCAGTGCGGTCATGCAACCTTGGGACAAAACATTGACCGACCAGAAAATCGCGGACGTTTTAACTTACGAACGAAGTGAGTGGGGGAACAACGCCAGTCCCGTGACCGCGGAGCAAATTGCGGCGTTGCGCAAAGAATTGGCGAATCATCCGGATTCGTACACCGAGCCCGATGTGTTAGCAGTCCCGGCCGAGGCAGAACTTCCTGGCGGTGCGCCAGCGGGGGCTGCGCCACCAAAACCGGGCGAAGCCGCGAAGCCAGCGCCTTCGCCCAAACCGCAAGGTTAGTTTTACTCGAGCGCGTCCGCGAGCAATTCGGCCATGTGCTTTGGCCGGACGCTGCTAAGATCGACAATCTGATGCCGGCAACTCGTGCCGGAAGCGACCACAACATCGGCTTGTTGATTGTCGATCTTGCGCAGTAAATCCGTCGCCACTTGTTTCGAAAGTTCGTATTTCTCGGCGAGGGCGCCGAACGCGCCCGCCATTCCGCAGCAGCCGGTGTCGAGCAAAGTCGCTTTGTGTCCGGGCAATCGCTCTACCAAACGCGCCATGAACGCGGGATTCATTATCGACTTGGCGTGACAGTGAGGGTGAATCGCGACACTCGCTTCGCGATCTTTGAAGCGGAGCGCGTCCGGTTCTCGCTCCAATAAGTCGTCCACGAATTTTTCGAAGAGGAAACAGCGCGCCGCGATTTTCTCAGCGTTCTCGATCTTCAGTTCGCGATAATCTTCGACAAACATCGACCAGCACGATGGTTCGAGAAAAATCATCGGCACTGAACTGTCGCTCGCGTTTGCAAGATCGACATTGTGTTGAGCAGCCTCGGCTGCCGCATCGAGATTTCCCTGACTGAACGCCGGCCGGCCGCAACATCTTCGATCTTGCAGTAGCTCAACCTCGAAACCGAGCGCGCTGAGGACTTTTACCGCCGCGATTCCGATATTCGGTTCATGATAGCGAACAAACGTGTCGTCCCATAGAATCACTTTGCCGCGCGGACGACCGGCGCCGTTTCGTTGCGTATTTCTTGCAAACCAGCGATCAAATCGCTTGCCCGTGTAGTGCGGCAGCGAACGCTTCGCTGAGATTCCGAGCGTCTTCTCCATCAAGCCGCGCAATGGCGCAAGATCGACAATTGCATTCGCCAGCCATGGCATCGTGCATCCGATTCGGCCGAGCAAATCGATGTTGCTGAAGAACCGTTCGCGTAATGGCAAGCCGTCGCGTTGGTAGCGGGCGTAAAGCATTTCGGCTTTGAGCAGCGCGAGATTGACGTTCGACGGGCATTCCGGCGTGCAACCTTTGCACGAAAGACAATTGGTCAGCGCGGCATCGAGCTCGGCCGATTTCAACGGATCATGTCCATTGCCGCGTAACTCGAGCGAGCGCCGGATAATGTTGGCGCGGCCGCGGGTCGACATGACCTCGTCGCCAGTGGCGATGAAGGTCGGACACATGATCGGCGTGTCTTTGCGGCAACCGCCGCAACCGTTGCATTGCTCGAGATTGCCGATGAACGAGCGGTCCTTGAAGGCGAAGGCGAGTCGTGATTCGAACGGCAGCTCGATCGGGTTCGTGAAATTGTTGCGGAGGTGATTGTCGATCTTGTGGGCGAAGCCGAAAATTTTTCCGGGATTAAAAATATTTTTCGGGTCGAAGGTGCGTTTGATTTCGCGCATGACGTTGAGGAGCGCATCGCCCAATTGCTCGCGCATGTACTCGGTGCGCGCGATCCCGACGCCGTGCTCGGCCGAGAGCGATCCTTTGAATTGCCGGACGAGCGCGGAAGTTTGATCGGCCACCAGCCTGAACTTTCGCAAATCGTCCGCGCTATGGAGATCGAGAACAGGCCGAACATGGAGCAAACCGCTGGCCGCATGTCCGTAGTAACTCGCTTCCAGTCCAAGCGATTTGATGATCGATTGCAAACCGCGGACGTAATCGGGCAATTGTGCCGGGCGCACCGCTGCGTCTTCAATGAACGCGACCGGTTTCGCCGGACCGACACGGCCGGTCAAAAGGGAAAGGCCGGCTTTCCGGACCGACCAGACGAGATCCATTTCGTCCGCCTCGCGGCAAAGTCTTGTGCGCAACCCGAGATATCTCGATTGCAAGATCGACAATCGCTCGGCCACGTCTTCGTAAAATTCGACAATTAGAATCGCTTCGCACGGTTGGGTATCGAGCTCGAGCAAATCGCGCGCGGCTTGGAAATGGAGCTGCCCTTTTGTTTGATCGAGCAACGGCCGATCGATGTGTTCGATCGCCGCGGGTTTGAGATCGAGCAGCGCGACGCTCGCTTGCATCGCCTCGGCGACCGATGCGAAAAAGACCAGGCCGAGTCCTTTCTCGCGCGGCAACGGCGAGATCTTCAGCTCAGCCGAAAAAATTGCGGCCAGGGTGCCTTCGCTCCCGGCGAGAATTTCGTTGAGATTGTTTGGCGCTCGCGAGAAACGCTCGATGCCGTAACCGGGCCAGCGCTTCAGTAGTCCCGGTGGCCAGCGCTCAGCCATTTCCGCCGCATGCCCGCGAACGAGATTGTCGATCTTGCGTTGTTCGTCGCGCAAAGATTCACTCGCCGGACCGACGGTGACAATTCGACCGTCGGCCAAAACGATTTCGGTCGAAAGAACGTGATCGGCGGTTGTCCCGTAAACCGGAACGTGCGCGCCGGAAGAATTGTTCGCGATCATGCCACCGATAGTCGCGCGCGAGCTGGTCGCGACGTCCGGTCCAAAACAAAATCCGTGCGGCTTGAGGAACGCATTGAGTTGATCGAGCACGACACCGGCGCCGACGCGGACGCTGCGCTTGTCGATGTCGAGATTGTCGATCTTGCGATTGTGGCGCGAGAAATCGACGATCAATCCTTCACCGACAGCGTTCCCAACCAGACTGGTGCCGGCGCCGCGCGGAGTGACAGAAATATTTTCATCGGCCGCGGCTTTGATGACCGCGCTTGCTTCCTGCGCGTTGGTGGGAAAGGCGACTCCAAGCGGCTCGATTTGGTAAATGGAAGCATCGGTGGCGTAAAGCTGGCGGGTGAGATTATCGAAACGCACGTCACAACCCGACGCGCGGATCCGTTGTTGAGCGGCGGTAATGGTCACTAGGCGGCTAATTTACCACAAGAACAAGGCCCGAGCGGGCGTGGCAAATGAAATGCTGTGATTGCCGACCAACGGTGAGCATTACGCTGAAAAGCAAGATTCGTTACAACGGAAAGGAATATTCCAGTCCGGCCGAATTGCCTCCCGACGTCCGCGCGGCTTACGAAAAAGCGTTGCACGACGGCGCGGTGAAGAAAAAGTTTACGTTCAACAGTGAGCAGTTCGCGAGTGAAGAGGCCATGCCGGCGGATGTTCGAAAGCTGTGCGACGACGTGATGGGCGTGATCGAGAACAATGGCGAGGTCACGATTCCAAATGGAAAATCCGAGCCGCTGTTAACAAAACGAGAGATCGTAGTCGTTTCTCTATTTGCCGGCGGAATTGTCGCGCTGGTCCTGGCGCGATTAGTCATGAGTTAGTTCGGCGCCTCGGAAAACAGCGGCATTTGCATTTCCTCGGCCGCGCTTTCGGCGAAACGCACACCAACTCCGATCAACCGCACTTTCTTGCCGGTGCGGGCAAAAGCTTCCGCCAGTAAACCGCGAAATGCGGAAAGCGAAGGCTCCAGACCGGCGCGCTCTGCCGTCGTCCGGGTAAAGTCCGCGAATTTTAGCTTCACAAAAATTTTTGTGACGCGCCGGGTGGTTTCTTTCTGAGCGAGATCGGCCATGAGATCTCGAAAAAGTTCGCCGAGGCGTTCCTCGCATTGTTCCAACGTTTCCAGATCGCTCGGGAAAGTCTCTTCGGTGCTAAGGGACTTACGCGGCCGGTCCGGCTCGACCGGTCGATCGTCGATTCCGCGACAAAGATCGAAGAGTTCACTCCCGAATTTGCCGAAAAGATCGACTAGCTCCGGACGCGAGAACCGCTGAAGGTCACCACAGGTTTTGACCCCGAGCTCTTGAAGTCTTCTTTCGGTCTTCTCGCCGATTCCCCAGATTTCGCGCGCGGGCAGGTTCTCCATGAATCCGGGAACTTCGGCCGCGCTGACTTCCAATTGTCCGTTCGGTTTTCGCAATGCGCTGGCGATTTTTGCGACCAACTTGTTCGGTCCGATGCCGGCGGACGAAGTGAGTTTCGTCTTTTGAAAAATTAAATCGCGGATCACCTGCGCGAGCGGTCCGGGCGCGCCACGGTGCGCTGTGACGTCGAGATACGCTTCATCGAGCGAAAGCGGTTCCACTAGCGGACTGAACCGGTGCAAGATTTCGCGGACGACGGCCGCTTCGCGTCGGTAAACATCGAAGCGCGTCGGCAAAACGATTAGATTCGGGCAACGCTGCAACGCCATGAACGTCGGCATGGCGGAGTGAACACCGAACGCGCGCGCTTCGTAATTGCACGTGGTCAGCACGCCGCGGCGATCGCGCGCGCCGCCGACACCGACCGGTTTTCCGCGCAGAGCGGGCCGGTCCCGCACTTCAATCGCCGCGTAAAAGCAATCCATGTCGAGGTGAATGATCGCCCGCGGCGTTGCATCGCTTGCCACTCGCCAATGTAGCTTCAAAAGATGGCAATCTCATGTGAAGCGGCCATTGACGTTTGGGTTGACGGCGAAAATGGAAATCGCTAAAAATGTGGTTCCCACCCGCAGGCCATGTCTCTCATCCCGAGCGAATCGTATAGTTTTCCCGATCACTTCACGACTACGGTGATTCCTTCACGCAGGCCGAAGAAGGAGGAGCCGGAGGCGGCGCCGGTCGAGATGCGGCGAAAAAGACCTTCGATTGTTGCGTTGCCCAATCCAAAGCCGCAGCCAGCACCGGCCACCAGTCCGGAAAATTCCGAAGCAGTGCGCAGCAAACCGACTGTGCCCGTGCCGAATCCAGCCCTGCGTCGGGCGAACGCGCCGCCACCGCGGATTCCAGAGACACCAGTCAGGAAGATTCCGCTTCTGGCCAGTTTGAAACCAAAACTCCGTTGGAACATGCGCGCACCGGCAATGGATCCTGCTCCAGTCGCCAAGAACGATGGAGAGCAAATTCCTCCCCCGCCGGCGGCGCCTGTGCGAAATATTATTCAAATGAAGCCGGTCCCGCCACTTGCGCGTCCGCCGCGGGTAATGCCTCCGCCAGAACGTCCGGTTCCGCAAAATCCTGCTCCACCACCGCCGCCAAAGCCAATTGCGGTTGCGAAAACAACCCGACCCGCTCAGGCTCCGGTTGGCGAAACTCCGCGGCCGGTGGCCGTACCCAATCCGCAAGCCGACTTTTTCGAAATGTTCGCGCAAGGCGGCGAGACCGCGCTTTCGAAGCGGCGTCGCAAAGCAAAAATGCGTCGATTCATTGCCTGCGAAAGCGTGGCATTGGCCGTCCTGCTGCCACTGGCAATCCTGGGGCTGGCACGGCATCCGGACAATGTCGCGCTGGTTTGGATCATGAACATTTTGACGATTGCGTCTGCCGTCGCGGCAGCCCTCATTCCGATCCTTTTCTTCGCCATCACGCCTACGCTGCCTGAAATCGAGCGCTAAAATCGATTCGATGCGGCAAGATCGACCCGCCTTCGCCCAAGCTGTGGCGTGGCAGGCATCGCACCGGCAGGATTGCGTTTTCGCGGAATTTACGCGATGACGATCGACGATTATGAAGCCGGCGGTCACGCGAGTGTTCATGGTGCGGCATGGCGCGACCGTATTGAGCGCTGAAGATCGCTTTGCCGGCGCGACCGACGTCGCTCTTTCAGATGAAGGTCGCGAACAAACGCGGCGATTGGCCGATCGCCTGAGTCACGAAAAAATCATGGCCGTCTATGCGTCACCTTTGGGTCGGACGGTTGAAACGGCGCAAATTTTGGCGGGACCGCACAAACTCGAGGTCCAGACGCGCGAAGGGTTTCGTGAAATTAACCATGGACGCTGGGAACAAATGACGCGACGCGAAGTGGAAGAAAAATTTCCGGAAGAAGCCGCCGAATGGGAAAAAGACCCGTACACGTTTGCGCCGGTGGGCGGCGAGAGTGGATTGGCGGTGACTGCGCGGGCGTTGCCGGCGTTAATCGAGCTTGTTCGAAAACATGCCGGCCAGAATATTTTGGTCGTCTCGCACAAAGCGACCATTCGGCTGCTACTCAGCTCGCTCCTTGGATTCGATCCGCGCCGTTATCGCGACAATCTGGATCAAAAACCCGCTGCGCTAAACGTGGTCGATTTTCGCGACGCCACGCGCGCGCGGCTCACTTTGTTCAACGACACTTCGCATTACGACAAAGCCGGAAGTGCGATTCCCGAAATTCCGGAATCGCGTTTGTCGAAGTGGTGGAACGAACGCAGCGGCGCGTAACGCGTTCGACCGAAGCTCACCCGTCCTGAGTTTGCGCGCGTCGATCGAGAAGCTTGCTCCTGAGTTCGGCGATTAAATCCTTGTGCTCTTTCCGACCAATCAGGTCTTCGAGTTCATGAGGATCTTTTTTGACGTCGAAAAATCGGTAGGGCTCGCTATCTCGGTTCAGCATCAGTTTCCAATCGGGGTCGAGATACATCATCTCAAGCGCGAATTCAGAAATCGCAAACGACCGGTGCTCGGGGTTTGCCTTTTGGAGCACGGGCGACAACGAACGCGCAAAATGAGTGTAATTAATTTTTGCGCCAGCGAAATCGCTCAGGGTTGGACCGGCATCAAACAACTCGACCGGCCTATCGATAATTTTGCCGGCGAGAGACGATTTTTTCATTTCCGGCGCGCTCACGATTAGCGGAATGCGCACCGCCGGATTTAAAAAGTTGGATTTATGAATTAGGTCGTAGTCGCCATTCATTTCACCGTGATCGGACGTGAATAAGATAACAGTCCGGTCCGATTCTCCTCTGGTTTCGATTTCCTTGAGAATCTGTCCGATCTGATCGTCGATCAGCGTTACTTTTCCGGCGTAACTGGCCCGCAGCTCCCGCGCATTGTCGATCTTGCCGGGCGACTCAGCGAACTTTTGATCCAGCTCTCCTTTCGGGCCGCGATCTCGAACTCGAGGTCGCTCGATCGGCTCCGGCATGTCGTCCGGGCGATACATGCTGGCGTAAGGCTCGGGTGTGTCCCACGGTTCGTGCGGCCCGGCAAAACTGACCCAGCAAAACCACGGCTCCGAGCGTTTGTAATCGCGAAGGTAATTTTTTGCCTGCTGACCCACATAAACATCGTAGTACTCCGCCAACGGAAGGGGCGACGGTCGAACGAGAGTTTTATTTTTTCCAGCACGCTCCTTGATGTCTTTCCGAAAGGCGTCGAGCAGGCCTAACGAATCCCAACGCGCCGTCATATGACAAATGGTGTCGACACTGGCGCGCGGCCCTCGGATTTCATCGACATCGTCCAGGCCGTAAGAATGCAAAACGTGCTCGACCTTGCGCAGGTCCGGTCCTCGCCGATGCAGCGCGCTTTTTCCGAACAAGCTCGTTCGATAACCGGCATCACGGATCGCAGCCATCCAGGTCGGAGTTCCCTCCGGCAATTCGTAGGGGCGATTGTCCCAGACGCCGGTGTTGTGCGGATAACGTCCTATTGCCAGTGAAAGCCGTGCCGGAAGGCAGACGGGAGAATTTGTCACGCAATTCGAAAACCGAACGCCGTCGCGCGCGATCCGATCGATGTTCGGAGTTTTGACCCAGTTTCCGGTGCAGCCGAGCGCGTCAGCGCGAAGCTGGTCGCACATGATGAACAAGATATTGGGCTTCACGAACAATCAGCGTTTGAACAGCGCCTTGAGACGGTGGCGGCGATTGCGCCGGGTGTAAATAGCATCCGCCAACTCCCGATAGCGCGCATACGATTCGGAAGCGTAAAATTCCTTCAGGTCACAGTACGAATTGGAATCTGAACTGACGTCCAATCGCAGCAGTGCTGAATTATTTCGTCCCAATGCCGTCATCAGGCGATGATTGGAGGCTTCGAATCGGTTGCGCAATCGCTCGAGGTCAGCATTGCTCAGAAGACTGCGAGTTTCATCTAGGCCGAGACGCCGTGAAGCTTTTTCGCTCGCAGACCGGCGATGCAGAAAATCCGCGTAGTCGATAGGAGTTTTCAAATCGAGCGAATAGGCCAGCTCGTAGACATTGAGCGACACCTGGGCACGATCGATGTCGATCAAATCCGGCACCGGTTCAAGCCCGGCTGCGGCGATGAACGCCCAGAACACATCCGACGCGACCTCGTCGTAGAAAACGACTTTGCAATCGCCAAACGCGTCGCGCCACGCTTCGTAATTTGCGAACCAATCGGGACGGCAAAAGCGCTCGCCGGCCGTGTCGCAAAGTCTCGCGACAAATTTGCTGATGTCTTCGGTGAGCTCGTTCGTCTTCACCATCTGATTGAAGTAGGAATCGATCCAACGGTCCTGTCGTCGCACAAAAAGGACAACGACGGCCGGCGCAGTTGTCGGAAGCAGCTCGCGTAATCGCCGGGTATGTTGCGGTCGAAAGTTCTCGGCCGAGAGCACGACTGACTCCGAATCTGGACGCCAATCCTGGAGAAGCTCGGCAACGAGCTTTGCCGGATCGAGCGTGCTCACATCAATTTCGGGAAAAGCGCGCTGGAAAGTCAGCGACGGGCGTCGGCTCAACGCGGTCGCCAGAAGCTTCGCGTTGCCCGCCATTTCGGCGACGACAGGCAGAACCGGCACGTAAATGCCGTGTTTGCGGAGGTACCCCGGATCCGCGCGCAACCGCCGTTGCAGATACGTCGACGCCGTCTTTGGAGCGCCGACGTGAAGAACAATTCGCGGACTGCTCGCCGCGATCACAGTGGAACTTTCACCGCCTTCACCAGTTTGCCTTTTTCGTATCGGTGAAGATAACCTTTTTCGAGTGAAGCGGCATTCGGTGGCAATGGCTCGTAGGAATGCCAGACGCGAATCGATCCGCTGATCAACTCCCCGAACCCCCGATAGTTGAAACTCGGGGAGAGCGTGTACGGATTAAAGTTCAGTAACTCCATCGCCAGCGACAGATAAGTTTGATCGCTCCACACCTTCTCCCGGTATTTTTGCGCTAACGCCAGCGTACGATCGAACACCGCGCGCACTTCCGGCTGGCGCGGCTTACAAAACATCACGCCCGAGTTGTAAATGATTTGGCCAAGTGGCGTGACTCCCTCGTTAAGCATCACCTGACGGAAATCGCGAAAATCGGCCAGTGAGTAATGCGGCGCCGGTACAATCGCGATGCCGTGCTGCTCCGCCTTTTCGAACCCGAGCGAGATGTCGGCGATTACGCGGGTGTCGGCATCGAGGAACAGAGCGGTCTCGATCTCTTCTGGCAAACAAGGGAAAAATTCGGTCTTTCTCGCCTTTCCTGAAAGGTGGCAATCGCGCCTTATGACTTCAATGCCCGCCGGTAAACTGCCGACATCTGTCGCCGCATCGGTGATCATGAATATCGGATACGGCGGCAGCTGACTTTCGCGGATACAACTCGTGACCCGATCCACCCATTCCGCGCCCCAGGCGGGAAAGACAATCGCGCGGTTGGTCTTCTTCATCGACATTCGGGAAATTGCGGCAGCGCAGGATATTGCTCATGAGGCTTCGCCGTGGCAAGTGTCCGCGTGACCCATTTGGCCCCATTAGTCATCGGTGCGACCGGTGGCTCCGGCACGCGAGTGATCGCGCGCATCGCCAAGCACGCCGGCTACAATCTCGGGAGCAGGTTGAATTCGTCCGAGGATGCGTTGGAATTTTATTCGTTTCACGACGCCTGGATTAATCCGTTCGTTTCCGCGCAGCGCCGGCGCGAAACAATGACGCCCTGGCAATCGGCGCGGATGAAAGAGGATTTTTACGCCGCTGTGGCGCGTCACATTCCGGAAGCGGAACGACGCGGAACGCGGTGGGGTTGGAAAGCGCCGCGCAGCATTTATCTACTGCCGTTCTTGTCCGCGCAATTCCCGCAATTGAAATTCATTCACTTGTTGCGTGACGGCCGCGACATGGCCCTTTCGCAAAATCAAAATCAGCTTCGCAAACATGGGCGCGCGGTGCTGAGCTTGCGCGAACGGCTGTTTCACTCGACGGCGGAGAATTCGATGTTGTTGTGGGCAAGCGTAAATCTGCGCGCTGCCGATTATGGCGAGTCCAGTCTTCGCGAAAACTATCTCCGTGTGCGATTCGAAGATCTTTGCGCCCAACCGCTGGAGACAACGGCCCGGATTGTGAACTTTCTGGAAGCGCCGATTGATCCCGCACCGATCGCGCAAGCGGAAATAACGGCACCGAAAACGCTCGGCCGCTGGCGTGACTGTTCGCCGCGAATCATTTCAAAGCTCGAAGCATTGGCCGCGACCTCGCTTCGCCGATTTGGGTATTTGAATTAGGAGAGCTGCCAGAAACGCGATGCTCTACGACCAGCGCAAGATCGACCCGCCTTCGTCCGGCAGCTGCCGGACTACGGCGCGGCAGGCAAACGAATCAAATTCGGACTTTGCAATGAGACTTTCCCTTTCAATATTGGGAGGCTAACTTTTCTCGAATGGACGCTTTCGAAACGCACCCGCCTTCGCCCGACTACGGTGCGGCAGGCCACGACCCACACACTCACGCCGGGGAACACGAACACCACGAGCTCGGTTGGTGGCGTAAATACATTTTTTCGACCGACCACAAAGTCATCGGCATTCAGTACGGGCTTTGCGGACTGGTTTTTCTCTTCTTCGGTTTTAGCCTGATGATGATCATGCGCTGGCAGCTGGCCTATCCCGGCCAGGCCCTGCCGGTGATTGGCAAGTGGTTGCCGTATTTCTTTGGGGCCAACACGATGCCAGACGGCAAAATGACGCCCGAGTTTTACAACTCCTTGGGCGCGATGCACGGCACGATCATGATCTTTTTGGGCGTCGTGCCGGTGGCGTTCGCCGCGTTCGGCAATTTTGTCGTGCCGCTCCAAATCGGTGCGCCGGACATGACCTTTCCAAAAGTGAACGCCGCCAGTTTCTGGGCGTTCGGCGTCGGCGGAGTGATCATGTTGACCAGTTTTTTTGTTCCCGGCGGCGCGGCCAAGGGCGGCTGGACTTCCTATACACCTTTGTCCGATATCTCTGACAAGGGCCCGGGGTTCCATCCATTTCTCAACGGCCAAACGTTGTGGCTCCTCGGATTCATTTTCCTGATCACGTCGTCATTGCTCGGTGCGGTCAATTTTATTACGACCATCATTCAACTGCGCGCCAAAGGGCTGACTTGGATGCGCCTCCCATTTTTCGTCTGGTCGCAATTTGTCACTGCATTTCTCTTGCTCCTCGCATTTCCACCGCTCGAAGCGGCGATCGTCATGCAACTGATGGACCGCACCGCGGCGACGAGCTTTTTTCTGCCCGCTGGAATGATCGTCAACGGTGCGCCGCTGCACATCAGCGGCGGCGGCAGTCCGCTTTTATGGCAACACTTGTTTTGGTTTCTCGGGCATCCGGAAGTTTACGTGTTGATCCTGCCCGCGTTTGGAATTGTGGCCGAAATTTTGGCTAACAATTCGCGCAAACCGCTTTGGGGTTACAAGTCGCTCGTGTTTTCCGTGCTCGTGATCGGCTTTTTGTCGTTCGTGGTTTGGGCGCATCACATGTGGCTCACCGGCATGGGCTCGACTGTGAGCGCGTTTTTCCAAACCACCACGCTGCTCATTTCAATTCCATCCGTGATCATTCTCAGCGCATTTTTCATTTCACTTTGGGGCGGCTCGATCCGCTTCACGGTGCCGATGTTATGGGCAACCGCGTTTCTTCCCATGTTCGGCATTGGCGGACTGACGGGTATACCGCTGGCGTTTAATTCAGCCGATCTTTACCTGCACGACACCTATTACATCATTGCGCATTTCCATTACATCGTCGCTCCGGGGACGATCTTCGGATTGTTTGCCGGCATTTATTACTGGTACCCAAAGGCGACGGGGCGCGTCATGAACGAGTTCTGGGGCAAGGTGCATTTCTGGCCGTCGCTCATTTGCATGAACGTAATCTTTCTGCCGATGTTTTTGCAGGGAATGCTCGGCATGCATCGCCGCTGGTACGATGGCGGCCAGGGCTGGACGCTTTCCGGCGAACACATTTGGGGGCTGACCGGTTTTCAGTGGAACACGCCGATCTCGTGGGCAGCGTGGATCATGGGGCTCGCCCAAATTCCATTCATCATCAATTTCTTTTGGAGCATTAAGCACGGCAAAAAAGTGAACGACAATCCGTGGGAAGCGACCACCCTGGAGTGGACCGCCCCTTCGCCGCCGCCACACGGAAACTTCGTTATTACGCCGGTCGCTTATCGCGGCCCCTACGAATACAGCCTGCCCGGTCGGGAAAAGGATTTCACCATGCAAAACGAACCGGTCGAACCGGCTGAGCGCTCACGACGAGCGGTCGCCGAACCGGCGCTGGTGCATTAACGAATGGAAATTCCGTACACCATCTCCACTCGACCGGACACCGGCCTGTGGAACGCGAAGATCGGCATCTGGTTGTTTCTTGCGTCCGAAGTGATGCTCTTCGGCGGACTTTTTTCCGCCTACGTTTTCCTTCGCCTCGACGCTCAGCCGGGTGAATGGCCGCACGGCCTGCTCAACGTTCCGGTCGGGACAATGAACACGGCGATCCTGATCCTGTCCTCGGTCACAGTCGTTCTCGCTTGGGCCGCGCTAAAAATGCGCCGTTACCGCGCCTATTGGTGGTACATGCTCGCCACCATTCTGTGCGGCATCATCTTTCTTTTCGTTAAGCTTTACTACGAGTGGCCGCAGAAGTTTGAGCATTACGGCATTTTCATCAAACCGGCTGCGCTCGAAAAATACGAGCAGTACCTCGGTAATAGTCGCCGAACCGAGAAGGGGATGGAGCCGCGGATCGAGATCAGTGGTCACTTGCACAATCCGGAAGCGCTCAAAGACGCGAACATCAAGGAATACGAAGTCGGTCTCGATCCGGTTTACGTGGATCCCAACAATCCGGCGAACGATCGTCCACACTTTCTTTACGTTCCGCCGACCGACCACGTCGCGACGATTGAGAAGGAAGACGTCGCCCGAGTCGATTCATTCGGGCCGTGGCACAGCGCGTATTTCGCCAGTTACTTCACCATCACCGGATTGCACGGGGCGCACGTGCTCGGCGGCGTCCTCGTTTTTATTTACATGTGGTTGCCGGTCAGCAAAAAAGTTTATCAACGCAATCCCGAGCATCTTGCCAATCGCGTCGAAGTGTCCGGACTTTTCTGGCACTTTGTCGATCTGGTCTGGATTTTTGTCTTCCCGCTTTTCTATTTGCTCTGACGCATGAACAATCCGCCAGATATTGCCCAAGACCCGGCCGAGCATGAGGAATACGCGCATGGCGTGCACCAACACGTCTCGCGGTATTTGATTGTTGGGGCGATACTGCTCTTCTTCACACTCCTTACTGTCGCGTTATCCTACGTCGATTTCGGCGGGTTCTTTTCATGGCTGTTTCATGTTCATATTTCGCCAAAAACAGGCGGAAAGTTGAACATTGCGGTCGCCCTTCTCGTCGCCGCTTTCAAAGTCAGCTTAGTTGGGCTGATCTTTATGCATCTCGCGGCGGAGAAACGTCTCATCTATCGCGTTTTGATTTTTACCGGCTTCTTCGTCCTTGGCCTTTTCTGGCTCACTTATCTCGCTTGGTACGATCCCATCCATC
>Ga0137396_10000239_pt1 | contig 24583 bp, 28 predicted proteins | sample czc16metaG_FD_108284 | JGI IMG/M metagenome (GOLD analysis project Ga0137396, IMG submission 108284) | Vadose zone soil microbial communities from Angelo Coast Range Reserve, California, USA - czcobulk3.16 metaG | ecosystem: Environmental > Terrestrial > Soil > Vadose zone | place: USA...
TCGAACCGGAAGACGTCAAGACCAGAGATCTGGTGCTGAGCGAGCTGGACTCGGCGGACCCCTACGTCAACCCGATCATCGGCCGCATCGACGCACGGGGCACGCCCCCGACCACGATAGACCCGTGGAAGATGCCCGTGACCGAGACTCCGAAGGCGGGCTCGGTCGAGATCTGGCGGCTCATCAACACCACGGGCGACGGCCATCCGATCCACATTCACCTCGTGCAGTTTCAGGTGCTCGATCGTCAGGCGTTTGCCGCCAATCAGATCGATACCAGCGTGTCCCCGCCCCAGGTCACCAAGCTCATGTTCACGGATCTTCGCCGGCAACCGAAGGATGAGACCGCGCGGCCGTACCTCAAGTACGAGCAGAATGCCCGCAAGGACACCGTCAAGGCGTTCCCGGGCGAGGTCACGCGGCTCATCATGCGATTCGACTTGCCCACGGGGACAAGCGTCAGCCGTGGCGAGAAGTTCAGGTATGTCTTCCACTGCCACATCCTGGAGCACGAAGACAACGACATGATGAGGCCGTACGATGTCGTAGGATAGCGCCAGAACAGGGGCGGAGGGTTCGCCTCCGCCCCATCCCTCATGGGTGCCGTGGCACGGGACCGGTGGTCACGCGTAGTGATAGGCGCCCTCGGTCTGGCCCTCACGAGCGCGATCGTGGCGACTGCAAGCGGTGTTTTGGCGCATGCGTTCGTGAGCCGTTCGGAGCCGCGGACGGGCGCCACGATCGTGGAATCACCGCCGCAGGTCCGCATTTGGTTCGATGGACCGATCGAGCCCCTGTTCGCCAAGATCTACGTCGAGGACCGCGACAAGCGTCGGGTTGACAAGGGCGACGGTCGGGTGAACCTGAACGACAATCGCCTCCTCGAGGTGGGGCTGCCGCCCCTGCCGCCGGGCCGCTACCGCGTGTTCTGGAGCGTGATCGCTCGCGACGGTCATCCGCGGGAGGGCGATTTCTCGTTCCTCCTCAGGTGACGCCCGTCGTCTCCGGGCTCGTGCACGGCCTCGGCCTCATGGTCTTGGCGACAGTCATCGGCGGGCTCGTCCTCGAGCAGATGATTCTCCCCGCAGGCCTACCCGAGCTCGCGATCGCGCGGGCACGCCTTCGCCGCTGGATTACGGGGTGTCTCGGCGTGCTCGTCCTGACGACGCTCGCTGAGCTCGTCATTCGCACGCAGGCGATGAGCCGCGGTCCACTCGCCGCCGCGGTCGCCAATCTTCCCGAGGTCGTACGCGGTACCCACCTGGGGGCGCTCCTGACGGCCCGCGTGGGGGCGGTCGTGCTCGCCGGGCTGTTGTCGCTCACGACGGTGGCCGTACTCAGGGCCCTCTGCCTGCTCATCGCCCTCGGCGTCGCGCTCACGCTCAGCCTCACGGGTCATGCCGCCAACTGGGGTGATGTGACTCCGAGCGTGGCCGTCGATTGGACCCACATGATAGCGGCGTCGGCCTGGACGGGCGGGCTCCTCGGCCTCGCGCTCGCGGTGCTCCCCGGGCATGCCGCGTTGTCGCCGCCGGTCCTCGGCGCCGTCGGGCGGCGCTTTTCGCGACTCGCCGGGCTCTGTCTGCTCGTCGTGGTCGCGACTGGGATCTATAACGCGTGGTCGCAGCTGGGCGTGGTCTCGCGGCTGTGGACCACCGCGTACGGTCGTGTGCTGCTCGCGAAGGTGGCTCTGGTCGTGGCGCTGCTCTGGGTGGGCGCCGTGAACCGCTATGTCGTCGTCCCCCAGCTGAGCGACGATCGCGCCAGGGCGAGATTCGGCATGCGGCTGTTCCGGGTAGCACGACTCGTGCTCCGGGGGCCACGGCGAGGCGTCCGAGCCGCGGCGGCGGCCGTTCGGCTATCCACGTACGTCACGCTAGAAGCTTCGATCGCACTTGCGGTGTTCATCTGCACCGCGGCCCTCGGCGAAGTCACGCCCGGCCGCCATACCGCCTTCGAGCGCAAGCCGGCAAGCCACGTGACGAACATCACGCCGAGCCAGGGCGACGGCGGCTCGAGGGTCACCGGCACCGTCACCCCACCACCGGGCGATGCGGCGCGGGGGCGGTCGGTGTTCGTGAAGCTGCAATGCTTCAGGTGTCACTCGGTGCGCGGCGAGCGTGTTCCCGCGCCGTCGCGGCCGGGCCCCGATCTGACCGAGGTCGGCCGCTATCATGCGGGCTACCTCCTCGAGTCCATCATGAATCCCAACGCCAGGATCGTGGACGGACCTGGCTACACCGACGCACGTGGGTTGTCGACGATGCCGGACTACCGCGAGAAGCTCACGGTCACCGAGCTCATCGACCTGGTGGCCTACCTGAAAGGCCTCGGCGGGGCGTCGGAGCCCGCCCGTAATTGAGGCCGTGGGCGGATCCCGCGATCCTTGACGACGTCCTGTCCCGAGAGCAAGATGACCGCGATCCGGATCAAGATCGGGTGGTCGCTCACGGTCGGCCACCGCATGGTCCTGGGGCGCGGAGTGGCAATTGATGTTGCCGACGGAGCCCATCGGAAGCATTCCGAGACCTGCGGCATTGATCGAGGGAGTCCAAGACTTCCGCGCCGGGCGCATCTCGCAACCTGAACTGAATGCGCTTTACGAGTCTGCCGTCCGCGACACTATTCGGTCTCTGGAAGCCACCGGATCGCCCGTCATCACGGATGGCGAGCAGGCCAAGGACAGCTTCGCCACCTATTCTATCTATGGTCTGGAGAACCTGTCGCCGGATGGCGTGCCGATTTCGTTCGCAGACGGGCACATCCGAAACCTTCCCCGACTAACCGCCGGACCGTTCAGGTACAAGACCCCGGCTGATGTTTACCTGGAAGTCGCCCAGCGGTATGCGCATGTGCCGCTCAAGCAAGCGGTCGTCTCGGCCTCGGCGTTGAGCCTCTTATATCCGCAAGGCGGCATCCGGGGCTATTCACGAGAGCAGTATCTTGACGCCCTGGTCGCTGAGCAGGAGGGAGAAATTCGGCGTTGTCTGAAAAAAGGCGCACACGTGGTTCAGATGGACTTCACGGAAGGACGGCTGTCGATCAAGCTGGACCCGACGCGGCGCCTCTTACACAGTTTCATCGACCTGAATAATCTGGTGCTGGAGCGCTTTTCCGCCGAGGAGCGGAAGCGGATAGGAGTGCACACCTGCCCGGGCGCCGATCGCCACTCGACCCACAGCGCGGATGTGGACTACGCCGAGCTCCTGCCGAGCTTGTTCGAGCTGCGGGCGACCAGCTTTTATGTGCAGCTGGCCAACGAACCTAACCGTACGCGTGTCCTGAAGATGATTCGGGAACATGCCAAGGATGAGCAACGGATCTTCGTGGGGGTGATTGATCCACTCAATCCGCGTGTCGAGACTCCAGAAGAGGTCAGGGACCATGTCCTTGAGGCCGCCGAATACATTCGGCCTGATCGATTGGGAACGACGGATGACTGCGGATTTGCGCCCTTCAGCGACGACACGTCGCGTACTCGGCAAACGGCGTTCGACAAGATTCGGGCCCGTGTCGCTGGGACGGCCTTGGCCAGCGCCGTGCTCGACCAGTGAGCCGAATGTCGATGCCCGAGCGGCGCGAAGCCTATGAGGAGATTCTGGGTCGGCTCAACCGAAGACTGCGAACTCTGTATCAGTGCACCGGTGCGCTCTTTCAGGCCGAGAGCGAACAGGAGCTGTTGCAGTCAATTTGCGAGATTCTGGTGGCAAGTGGCGAAGTTCGGCTGGCCTGGATCGGCTACTGCGAGGATGATGCCGAGAAGACCGTTCGGCCGGTGGCCCGGGCGGGATACGGCCTCGATTACCTGGAGCGCGTCAAGACTTCCTGGGGAGAGCTGGAAACCGGTCAGGGTCCAGTCGGCATCGCTGCTCGAACCGGCAACGCTTGTTGGGTCGATGATATCCGGACGGATCCGAGGTTCTCTCTGTGGAGAGAAGTCGCCCTCGCACGCGGCTACGCTTCGTGCGTTGCAGTCCCGTTGATCGCCAACGGCAAGAGCGCAGTGGATCTCCGTGGCACGCTCAATCTTTATTCCGCGGAGCGCAACGCCTTTGATGAGGGCGCGATCGAGCACTACACGGGTTTGGCGACGTCCGTCGCATATGCCGTGACGGCGCTCCGCGGCAGTCTGGCGGAGGACTTGGCACACGGGGTGACGGCGCTCCGCGCGAGCGCGGAGCGCAAGCGGGCCGAGGAGGCGCTGCACCAGGCGCGAGAGGAGCTCGCTCACGTCACTCGCGTGACGACGCTGGGCGAGCTGGCCGCCTCCATCGCCCACGAGATCAGCCAACCGCTGGCGGCCATCGGTGCCGACGCCAGCGCTTGCCTGCACTGGCTGGCTGCCGACAGACCCGATCTCGACAGCGTCCGGGAGGCGCTGGCGGCCATCGTGAAGGACGGCCACCGTGCGGGAGCGGTGATGACCCGGATTCGCGCCCTGCTGGCGCGCTCATCCGTCGCCCACGAGCCCTGTGACCTTACCGGTGTCATCCGCGACGTGCTTCTCCTGGTCAGTCCCGAGCTCGGGCGATACGGGACTGTCCTTCAAACATCACTGGCGACCGACCTGCCGCCGGTCATGGGCGATCGGGTCCAGCTCCAGCAGGTCCTCCTGAACTTGCTGCTGAATGCCGCTGAGGCCGTCCGGAAGGTCCCGCCCGACCGGCGCCGGTTGGTCGTGCGCTCGACCGTCGAACGTCGTGAGGACGGCCCCTGGGCGGTCGTCACGGTAGAGGATGCCGGCGTCGGCTTCAAGGAAGAGGAGGCGGTGCGCCTGTTCGAGGCGTTCTACACGACGAAGCCGGGCGGATTGGGCATGGGCCTGTCCATCAGCCGCTCGATCGTGGAAGGACACCGGGGACGACTCTGGGCGACGGCAAATCCGGGGCACGGCGCCACTTTCCACTTCGCCCTGCCGGGGGCGCCATGAGCTCAGAGGGCCCCGTCGTCTTTGTCGTCGACGACGACAAAGGCGTTCGCGATGCCCTCAGGCGACTGCTCACGTCCGTGGGACTGACCGTAGAGGTCTTCCCGTCCGCTCAGGCGTTCCTGAGCAGCCCCCGACGGGGCGCCCCGGGCTGCCTCGTGCTCGACGTGCGCCTCCCGGGGCTGAGCGGCCTCGACCTTCAGCGAGAACTTGTCAATACGGACGCACCCTTGCCGATCATCTTCCTCACCGGTCACGGCGACATCCCCATGTCGGTCCGGGCGATGAAGGCCGGCGCGGTCGAGTTCCTGACAAAACCGTTTCGCGAGCAGGATCTGCTCGACGCCATTCGACAGGCGATCGATCGCGATCGCGGGGCCCGCACCGAGCGGCAGGAGATCGCCGCGCTTCGTCGCCGGTATGACTCCCTCACCCCGCGCGAGCGGGACGTGATGGCCGGGATCGTCGCCGGCCTGCTCAACAAGCAGGTCGCCGCGGAGTTGGGGACCAGCGAGGCGACCGTCAAGGAACAACGCGGGCAGGTGATGCTCAAGATGCAGGCTGGGTCTCTGGCCGAGCTCGTCCGGACCGCCTCGCGCCTCGGGATTACCCCTGCCGGGAGTGGCCCGACCCCACCAAGGTAGGGTAGACGCGTCCCGCCCGGCGGACTAGCCTGGCCACAGATGGACTCGAGTCCTCGCTGATGGACGGGCAAGAACGCATGGGTCAGCACGATACGCGGGCGGTCTCGATCGTGGACGACGACGCGTCACTGCGTCGGTCCCTCAGAAATCTGCTGACGTCGGTCGGCCTCACAGTCGAGACGTTCGAGTCCGCGGAAGATTTTCTGAGGTCCGCTCAGCGCGAGACCACCGCCTGTCTGGTGCTCGATCTGCGAATGGCCGGGATGAACGGCCTCGACCTCCTCAGGCATCTCGCAGTCACAGGCTCTCGGATCCCTGTGGTCATTCTCACTGCTCACGGCGACGAAGAGGCGCGTCGGCGAGCCCTGGAGGCCGGCGCGGTCGCGTTCCTCACAAAGCCGTTCCAGGGCGATGCGCTGCTCGACGCGGTACAGACGGCCATGCATCAGGGTGGACGTGGCGATTGAGATGGTGACGAGATCTCGGAGGGAGAGCATGGAGATGAGTCTTCAAATGACGCTCGATCCGAAGCCCGGCACCGTGGTTCAGGGGCGGCGTGTCGATCGGGATCGTGAGCTCGTGGAAGCCCTCCGGCTGCACGAGCCGACCGCGGTGGAGCGTCTTGTCGCCGCATACGGCGACCGCGCGTACCGCTTGGCGTCGGGCATCACGGGAAACGCGCAAGATGCGGAGGAAGTCGTCCAGGACGTGTTCTGGACGGTGGTCCGAAAGATCCACACGTTCAGGGGTGAGTCGGCCTTCGGCTCTTGGTTCTACCGGATCGTGGCGAACGCGGCCTACCAGAAGGTCCGAGGCGGGCAGAGCCGGCGTGGAGACCTGTCCCTGGATGACGTGCTGCCGTTCTTCGATGAGCAGGGCCGACACGTCGCACCCATGACCGACTGGACGGCGCGTGTGGACGACCACGCCGTCCAGACTGAATTGCGGGTGGCGCTGACTTCCGCGATCGACGAATTGCCTCCCGACCATCGTACCGCGGTGCTGTTGCGCGATGTCGAGGGCCTGTCGCACCTCCAGATCGCCGACGTCTTGGGCGTCAGCGTCCCCACCGTGAAATCGCGGGTGCACCGCGCCCGGTTGTTGCTTCGCAAGCAGCTGGGCGCCGCCCTGACGACGTCGGATGCGACGACAGCGGCTCGAAGCGACGCGTGAGGCGATAGGCGCGGAGAGATGGAATCGATGGGAACCCTGGCGACGGACCGGCCCACGATGAGGGCCATTGCCGGCCGGCCGGTCGGCGACTTGCCGGCGTGCAGACTCCGACGTGTGACGCAGTACATCCAGGACAATCTGCACCGCACGCTCCGGCTCGCAGAGCTCAGTGCCCACGTGCACATGAGTCCCTACCACTTCGCGCGACTCTTCAAGCGAAGCACCGGAACGCCTCCACACCGATTCGTCCTCCGGCGGCGGATCGACCGAGCGACCACATTGCTCGCAACAAGGGAGCTCTCGATCGCCGACGTCGCACGGCTGGTAGGATTTCAAACGACGAGTCACTTCACGACGGTCTTTCGGCGCATCACCGGCATCACACCGAGCGTTTATCGGCTCGGTAGAGCGACCGCTCGCCCCCACGATCGCGCGACCTGACGCGAGTCCGCCATGCGGAGCCGCGATGCAATGCTCCTCGCGCTCACCTGCGTCGCGGGCCTCGTCGACGCGATCAGCTATCTGGAGCTCGGGCACGTGTTCACCGCCATGATGACCGGGAATACGGTGCTGCTGGCCCTGGCCATCGGTCAGGGCGAGGTCATGGCAGCGCTGCGGTCGATCCTCGCGCTGGCTGCCTTCAGCGCGGGCGCGGCCGTCGGCGCGATGGTCCTCGTGCGTGGGGAGAGGGGAGGCGAGTGGCCGCCGGTGGTGACCGGCGCCCTGGCTCTCGAGGGCGTCGTCCTAGGCGTCATGGGGGCCATGTGGCACGTGACGAGTGCCGCTCCCGACACCGGCATCCGTCTTGTCGTGCTCATCGCGCTGTCTGGCCTCGCGATGGGGGTCCAGGCCGCCGCGGTACGCCATCTCGGCGTCCCTGGCGTGGCGTCCACGTACATCACGGGCACGCTGACCAGCCTGATGGCGGAGCTCGTCAGCTGGCTGCGGCCACGAGGGGCGTCGTCCTCCGGCGAGACACCGAACGGCTGGCCGGCCGGCCCGGCCTCGAGGCACGTGGGACTGCTGGCCGCGGTCTTCCTCGTTTATGGAGCGGGCGCCCTGGCTGGCACTCTTCTGGAGGCGAGAGCGTCGACGCTGCTCGCGTGGCTGCCCTTCGTAGGCGTGGCGGCGGTGGTGGTGAACGGGTTCCTGCGTTACCGAGAGCCCGGCCGACCGCGTTACGTTCGCTAGCTTTCGGACTTAATCATAGTCTCTCGGACTCAGCCTGCAGGCGGGAGTAGTCCCACACGGTGACGCGGTAGTGGTCCGCGGCCCGTAGATGCGCGATCTCGAAGTACGCGCGCTCGAATCCACCGACGCCCTGGGGAACCCACGCGATCTGCTGGTCGACGACCGCACCGGTCGCATCCAGGGCCTGCGCGAGCAGGCGTACCGGCGCGGCAGGCTCCCCGTATTCGTTGGTGATGTAGCCGCTGATGCGCTTGCCCCCGCCTGACTCGGACTCGACCGACCAGTCGAGCTTGAACCAGTGATCCCAGCCTTGCATCAAAGTGGTCGTGGATCCGGACGGGGTCAGGGAAGCGCTCGCGGTTCCACACGCCGTCGCGCCGACGGCCGTCACCGCGAGCAGTGCGGCCGAAAGGATCGATCCGGCGTTCGTGGTCATGGTGCTTGCCTTTCGTTGACAGGCGGACGGGCACCGGCAGGGAAGTTGATGGTGTCGCCGTTCGGGGTTCGACCGGGCAGCGGCGGCGTGTACACCTCGTGGTCTGAGAGCCTGCGCTCCCAGTGCCCGGGCACGAGAACAGGACTGTCGGTTCCCGGCACTTGAACCTGGCGATCCGGGACCCACGTCGACTCAGGCGTCGGCACCGTCGGTGGCGGCACTTGCGGTACCGGGCGCGTCGTCGCGTCATGGAGGCGATCGAACATCGCGCCCGTCGGCGTCCTGCCACCCGGCGTTGACTTCATCTGACTTGACGCGACCTGAGGCACGGCGACATTCAGGAGCACCGCGCCACCGAGAAGCACCCTTCGCAACCACATGACCGTCCTCCCTTCCGTCACCTCTTATGATGGCGGCGGAGCGCCGGCGGGATGCTGGGACGCGTGGATGAGAAGATCTTATATGTAACCTCGAGGCGCCGATCGTCGTCCCAAGGTCGTGAGAACCGAAATCCGTCATGAGGGTGAAGTCTGTGGCGGTGCTGTGAACGAAGATCCCATCTGCGATATGTGCAGGGAGCCGATGGAACCTATCCCTCCGGTGGGCTGGATGTGCTGCGCCTGCCTGAATATCTCTCAGAACGTGTACTGAATCGCCGCGTAGAAGAAGTCGCTGTCCTTGTCGGGCCCAGTCTTCCGGATGAACTCGCCCGTGAAGAAGCGGCTGTAGCCCGCATACCCGAGCCAGTGACGCGTGAGGTTGTAATTGGCAAAGAGATCGAGCTCGGCGCCGACGTAGCGGGCACGGGTGGCGGTCCCCGGCCGGAACACGGCGCCGGCCTTGTTGTACAGCGCGTCGCGGTCCGACGCGCGCCAGAAGAAGTACTGCTGGAGCGAAAGCGTGAGCCCGGCGATCGGGCTGACGCTGATCCCGGCGTTGGGGCTGATGATGTTCTGTCGCCCTATGTAATCGATGTACCCCAGGTACGAGTGGGCGTTCGGGTAGAGTTGATTGAACGTCCCGACGTTCCCTCCGGGATTGTCGTCTCCGCTCGCGTAGTCGAACTCGAGGTAGACGCGGGGCGACAGCCGCGGGATCGGCAGAGCGTAACCGAGAACGATCGTGTACATCGAAGCCGCGATGTCGCCGCGGCCCACCGTCCCGAACTGGCCCGCCCCCTCCACTTCGAGGTCCAGGCCGGTGGCGCCGATCTTGCCCCAGAGGCGTCCGCCGAGGGTGTGTCGCCGCTCCCGTCCGGTGGTGCCGTCGAAGGTCGCGGTCCTGTTGTCGGCGTCCAGCCAGTAGAGGTCCAGGTTCATGGGCAGGACGTGAAGAGGCCCGGTGCCGAATACGCCGAACAACTGCAAATCCGAGGTCGACTTGTTGAATCGGTATTGGTCGATCACTACGGACTGGGTCCAAAACGGGGTGACGGCCCAGTCTGCGATCTGGGTGATTGCGGCGCCGCCCTCGAAGGCGCGAGGGACCTGCGTGAAGTCTCCCGGCCCGACGAGCCGCTGGGAACCGAAGATCAGCTCCTGACGCCCGCCGCGCAGCGTCACGTTAGCCTTCTGGCCGAAAGGAATCATGATGTCCGCGAAGCCGTTCATCAGATCGAGCTCGTCGACGAACGCGGTCGTCCGGCCCCCAACCAGGTCGCGGTCCAGCGCGAATGCGCTCCTCCCCTCGGCGAACATGCGGAAGTATTCGGTCACGTGGAGGTCGGCGTTCAGCCGGAACCGGGAGAGGAGATAGCCGTCGGATTCCTTGGGCACCGAGGCGCCGAACAGGAAGTGTCTGAAGTACTCCCCGCGCTCGCGGACCTGCCCGCCGATGGTCAGCCACACGTTCTGGTCGGGACTCAGGGAAATGAACTTCAGCCGGTCCCAGAAGTCATCGGTCCTGTTCAGGTCGACGCCTCTCAGCAGCGACCAGTCCTCGTTGAACCGCCCGGCTGATCCGAGCTGATACGCGGGGCGCTTCGGCTCACTCGCGTCGGGACTGGACTGTGCCCACGCCCCAGGCACGTCGTGGACGAAGAACGGCAAGTGGAGGACGAGATAGATGATGAGGGTGAGACCCAGGCGGCGCGCTTGTATGGCGGGGCACGAGGCACTCATGCGAGCCTCCCAGTCGGCGGCGTCGAGTCGATCGGCTCTTCGCGGCACTTTAGAGGGCGTAGGTGCGGCGAAAGTTACACCCGACGATCGGGCGCGTCAAATGGGGCGGCGCTTGAAAACGTAGAAGAGATAGACGAACGAGGGCAAGAGCACCACGGCACCCGCGAGCAGCGCCGACTTCAAGAGATAGAGTGTCTTCGGATCGGTCGCCGTGCCGACGAACGTGAGATCGGGGACGACTATGTAAGGCTGCTGCGCCAACCCCCAGCCGACGAGGATGCAGGTCACCTGACCGATCGCGGCCGCACGCGCCCAACGGAAACGTCCACACCACAAGGCGACGAGCGCCCCGATCGCACAGGCACTGGTCACCGTTACGAGGAGCGGCGCCCACCAGCTCGTCAGCCTCGCGAAGATCTGCGGCGCCCCATGTCGTGCAAGAAGAAATGCCAACGCCGCCGCGGGCGCCAGGAGCAGGCCGGAGGCGAGTGCCCGCTTGCGAAAGTCCTCCTGGAGGTCCGGCTCGCTTTCGGTATCCGCGGTCAGGTAGGTGGCCGCCAGGAACGCGAACAGCCCCTGGGCGAAGAGACCACAGGCGAGGGCGAAGGGTCCCGTCCAGCCCGCGAAGAAGCCGCTCGAGACCTTCCCATCGGTTACGCGGATCTCGCCCGAGGCCAGGGCGCCGAGGCACAGCCCCAGAAGAAACGGCGTGAAGAAGCTCGCCGCGCCGAACAGCGTGCTCCAGCGCCGGTGCACGGCGTCGTCACGGACGTCGTACCTCCGGAAGACAAAGGCCGAACCGCGTAGCACGATCCCGACGAGAATCGCCGTCATCGGGATATGCAGCGCCGTCATGATGACGGCGAAGGCGGTCGGGAAGCCCGTGAAGAGGACCACGATCACGAGGATGAGCCAGACGTGATTGGCCTCCCAGATCGGTCCGATCGCGTGCTCGATGGCCTCGCGCTGGCGCCGCGCCCTGGGGCCCGAGGCCAGCAGGTCCCACATTCCGCCGCCATAGTCGGCGCCACCCGAGAGGGCGTAGAGCACGAGCACGACCAGCGCGGCGGCTCCGAGCGTGAGCTCATCCGCCACGCGACACTCCCGGGGCCGCTCCCGAGCGACCCGGCGTCGTCTTCGGGTCGGTCTCGAGGAACTGCCGGCGAAGCACGTACACGAGGATGACTGACAGAAACACGTAGACGGCGGTGAATAACACGAAGGGCACGACCAGGCCGGGCATCGGGGTGACCGCGTCCGCCGTACGCATGACGCCGAAGATGATCCACGGCTGGCGGCCGACCTCGGTGACGAACCACCCCGCCTCGATCGCGATGAGGCCGAGAGGACCGGCGACGACCAGCGCGCGAAGGAACCACGGATCGTCGGGCAATCCCCGCCGCCACCCGAGCCACGCGGCCCAGCCGGCCATCGCGAGCATGGCGCACCCGGCGCCCACCATCAGGTCGAAGGCCCAGTGAACGATGCGCGTATTGGGCCATTCGTCTCGAGGTATGTCCTCGAGACCGATGACCGGCGCGGTCGGATCACCGTGGGCCAGCAGGCTCAAGCCCCGGGGGATCCGGAGGGCGTACCGGGTCGTCATGGCGGCGTCGTCCGGGATCCCGCCGATGGTGAGCGGCGCCCCGCGTTCCGTCCGGTAGTGGCCCTCCATCGCGGCGAACTTGGCCGGCTGCCGCTGAGCGACCATCCGGGCGATCATGTCTCCACTGACCATCTGAAGCGGGATGCCGACCGCCGCGACGGTGAGTGCGATGCCCAACGCCCGCCGATGGAACACGTTCCGTCGGTCCCGGAGCAGAAAGAATGCGTGAACCGCCGCGACGATGAAGCCGGTGGCCACGTAGGCGGCGAGCGTCATGTGGACGACCTGCTGCAGGCTGGCCGGGTTCAGCATGGCGGCGACCGGATCTATGTTCGTGACGCGGCCGTCGGTCAGCTCGAACCCGGCCGGCGCGTTCATCCAGGCATTGACCGTGACGACGAAGATCCCGGAGAGCATGCCACTGAGGGCGACGATGATTCCCGAGATCCAATGCATCAGGGGCGGAGTGCGGTCCCACCCGTAGAGATAGATCCCGAGGAAGATCGCCTCGGTGAAGAACGCGAATCCCTCGAGCGAAAACGGGAAGCCGATGATCCCGCCCGCGTACTCCATGAACCGCGGCCACAGGAGCCCCAGCTCGAAGGAGAGCACGGTGCCGGACACGGCGCCCACGGCGAAGAGGATGGCGGTGCCCCTCGCCCAGCGCTTGGAGAGGTCGAGGTAGACCGCCTCCCCGGTACGGAGGTGGAGGCCCTCCGCGACGACCATCAGTAGCGGCATGCCGATTCCGACGGCCGCGAAGATGATGTGGAAGGCGAGCGACAGCGCCATCTGAGAACGCGCGAAGAGGAAGTCAGTCACCGGTGCTGCGATCGCTCAGGCGCGGTCGACGACAACCGGAGGAGGACGCTTTCTCAGAATGACGAGCGAGCCGACGAGAGCCACGATCATCACCGTCAGCAGTCCCAGCTCGAGCATCGCACCCTGGAACGCGCCGTCGCCCTTCTCGATGAATCTCGCGAACTCGGCGGTGAGCACGAGCAGGCGGCGGACGGCTGCGATCAACCCGACGATCAGGAAGGGCTCCGGCACGAGCGCGTGCTCGCGGAAGGAGACCTGCACGGTGTAGAGGAGCTCGACGATCATCAGGATGAGGAGGATCCGGTCGAGTAGCTCCACCGTGTGGTCCGGCAGTGTGTCGCCGAGAAGCGCCCGCACGAACGCGACGGCCACCGCGACGAGCAGCACGAGCGCGATCGCTGCCAGGAGCGTTCCGAGGCCCGCGTAGACCGCGTCTTCGACCCGCATGAAGCCCTGCACGATCGATTCGCGCCAGGCCTGCGCCTCCAGCCGTGGCCGTCTGTCGCTCATAGCATGTGTTGTGACGGTCGTACTGGGGCGCTGGTTGCCAGGTGTCCGCCCGGACTTGCCCATTCTTGCTGAAAAACTCCCTGCGTGTCCCTGCCTGAGCCGGCGCCCCCCTCAAAAGGGGTGCGAGTGCAAAGGCCCTAGCGGTTTCACCAGGACGAGACGAGGATGCCATGGATCTGTCACGACGGGACCTATTCAAGGTGTCGGCCGGGGCCTTCACAGGGACCGCGCTCGGGGGGCTCGCGGGCCTCGGCGCCAGCCTGGCCCCGACGCTGGCCCAGGCTCAGGAGTTGCGGATCGCGCGCGCGAAAGCGGTCCCGAGCGTCTGCCCATACTGCTCCGTGGGGTGCGCCACGCTGGTGCACACCGTCGAGGGGAAGATCGTCAACATCGAGGGCGATCCGCGGAGCCCCCACAGCGAAGGGACCCTGTGCCCCAAGGGGGCGGCGATCTACCAGCTCCACGTGAACCCGAACCGCGCAACCAAGGTGCTCCACCGCGCTGCGGGCGCGTCCGAGTGGGAGGCATGGGATCTCGATCGCGCGATGGACCGCGTGGGGGAGCTGCTGAAGAAGACCCGCGACGAGACGTTCGTCGAGCGACTCGAGAACGGCAAGCGGGTCAACTCGACCACGGCCATCTTCTCACTCGGCGGCGCCACCCTCGACAACGAGTGGAACCACATCCAGCAGAAGCTGATGCGCGGCCTCGGGGTCGTGGCGATCGAGAACCAGGCACGCATCTGACACAGCTCGAGCGTCCCCGGGCTGGGGACTCGATTCGGCCGCGGAGCCGCGACCATGTATCCGCGGAGCATGGCGGATTCGGACTGCGTCGTGATCCAGGGATCCAACATGGCCGAGTGTCACCCGGTCGCGTTCCGGTGGCCGATGCAGGCCAAGCTCAAGGGGGCGAAGCTCATCCACGTCGATCCGCGCTTCACCCGTACCAGCGCCATGGCCGACATCCACGCGCCGATCCGGGCAGGGTCCGACGTCGCGTTCCTCGGTGGGCTCATCAACCACGTGCTCCGGAGTGAACGCTGGAACGGGGACCCGTTCTTCAGGGAATTCGTCGTCAGCTACACCAACGCGGCGACGATCGTCGGCGACGAGTTCAAGGACACGGAGGACCTCGACGGCGTCTTTTCCGGTCTCATGCGGTACACGCCGGGCATCAAGGAGTGGCCGCTCGACGGCTTCGTCGGGCAGTACGATACGCGGTCGTGGGGCTACGCGACAGCAGCTGCCGGCCGCCCCTCGCCGCCGCCGCCGGCCGGCCCGCCGTTCGAGCCGCTCGTGCGGTCCCTGCTCACTCCTCCGCCTCGGCGCGACGAGACCCTCCAACACCCGCACACTGTTTTCCAGATCGTGAAACGGCACTTCAGCCGATACACGCCAGAGATGGTCGAGCGGGTCACGGGCTGCCCGAAGGAGACCTTCCTCCAGGTGGCGGAGACGATCCTCGCCAATTCGGGCCGCGACCGCACCACCTCCTTCGCGTACGCCGTGGCCTGGACCCAGCACACCAACGGCCCCCAGACCATCGGATGCTGCGCGCTGCTCCAGCTGCTGCTCGGGAACATCGGCCGCCCCGGCGCCGGCGTGATGGCGCTCCGGGGGCACGCGTCGATTCAGGGCTCGACCGACGTCCCCACGCTCTACCACTCGATTCACGGATACATGAATCACCCGTCGGCCCTGAAGCGGCACGACTCCCTGCGCGACTGGCTCCTCACCGAGACGAGCCCGCGGGGTTACTGGGCCAACACGCCGAAGTTCATGGTCTCGTACCTCAAGTCCATGTACGGCGCGGCGGCCACGAAGGAAAACGACTTCGGCTACGACTGGCACCCGAAGATCATCGGCGATCACTCCCACCTGCCGATGTTCGTGGCCATGAACGAGGGCCGGGTGAAAGGGCTCTTGTGCGTCGGCCAGAACCCGGCGACCTCGCTCAACGCCAGCGTGGAGCGCAAGGGGCTCGCCAGGCTCCAGTGGATCGTGGTCAAGGACAACTGGCTCACGGAGACCGCAACGTTCTGGCAAAACAGCCCGGAGATAAAGAGCGGTCAGCTCCGCAGCCAGGACATCAAGACGGAGGTCTTCTTCTTTCCCTCGGCGCAGGTCGCGGAGTACGACGGCAGCTTCACGAACACTCAGCGGATGCTGCAGTGGCACTTCAAGGCGGCCGATCCGCCGGGCGACTGCCGCACGGATCTGTGGTTCACCCATCAGCTCGCCGGGCGGCTCAAGAAGATGTACGCGCCGTCGACGCTGGGGCGAGACCAGGGATTCAAGAACCTAGTCTGGGAGTACGATTCGGACGACCCGCACGAGCGCGAGCGCGGCGAGCCCGACGCCCACAAGATCCTCAAGGAGATCAACGGGTACTACACCGACGAGCCGAGCCGCCATCTCGCCGGCTTCGGCGACCTCAAGGACGACGGATCCACGACGTGCGCCTCCTGGATCTACTGCGGCGTATTTCCCTCCCCGGACCGGAACCTCGCCGCACGTAAGCAGGCCGATCCCCCGGGAACGACGGGGGCGCAGCTCAACTGGGGTTGGGCGTGGCCGGCCAACCGCCGCATCCTCTATAACCGCGCCTCGGCCGACCGAGAGGGACGCCCGTGGAGCGAGCGCAAGAAGTGGGTGTGGTGGGACGGGGCCAAGTGGACGGGCCACGACGTACCGGACTTTGCACCGACCAAGGCGCCGCTGTCGAAGGCTGCACTGGACGCCATCGGGCTCGACGCGCTGTCCGGCAGTGAGCCGTTCATCATGAAACCCGATGGCGTCGGCTGGCTCTACGTGCCCAATGGCCTCGTCGACGGGCCACTGCCCACGCACTACGAGCCGGCGGAGTCGCCCGTACCGAACCCGCTCTACCGCCAGCAGTCGAGCCCGGTGCTCAAGTACTGGAAGCTCGACGGCAACGCGCTCGCGCCGCTCGGCGATCAGCGGTTCCCGCACATCATGACGACGTACCGGCTCACGGAGCACTATCTGTCGGGCGCGATGAGCCGCTGGAGCCCATGGCTCACCGAGCTTCAGCCGGAGTTGTTCGTCGAGATCAGCCCGGAGCTGGCCGCCGAGAAAGGCATCGGCAACACGGACTGGATCACGGTCTCGACGCCGCGGGGCCGTATCCGCGCCAAGGCCCTCGTGACGCGGCGGATGCGCGCGTTCACGATAGACGGCCGCACCGTCCACCACGTCGGTATGCCGTTTCACTGGGGCTATCAGGGGCTGAGCACGGGTGATGCCGGCAACGAGCTCACGGCCCTGGTGGGAGATCCCAACGTCTCGATCCACGAGGGAAAGGCCTTCGTGTGCAACGTGGAGAAGGCGTGATGGCGGAGCCGATGGGCTTCTTCACCGATACGACAGTGTGCATCGGGTGCAAGGCCTGCGAGGTCGCCTGCAAGGAATGGAATCAGCTCCCGGCGACGGACGGCGGTCACGGCACGCTCTCCGGGGACAGCTACGACAACACGCGCCGGCTCGACGGCATCCACTGGCGCCATGTGAAGTTCATCGAGCAGTTCAGCCCCGACCGCAGCCAGGGGCGATGGCTGATGATGAGCGACGTCTGCAAGCATTGCGTCCGGGCCGGCTGCCTCGAGGTGTGTCCGACGGGCGCCATCATCCGAACCGAGTTCGACACGGTCGTGATCCAGTCGGACATGTGCAACGGCTGCCGCGACTGTATCGGCGCCTGCCCGTTCGGAGTGATCGGCGTCAACCCGGTGTCGGGCACAGCCCAGAAGTGCACGCTCTGCTACGACCGGATGAAGGTGGGGCTCGAGCCCGCGTGCGCCAAAGCCTGCCCGACCAAGTCCATCAACTTCGGCACTATCGTCGATCTCAAGAAGCTGGCACAGGCCCGGCTGGGTCAGCTGCAACAGGCGGGGGAGAGCCGAGCCTACCTGTACGGCGACGACGAGAACATGCTCGGCGGGCTCAACTCCTTCTATCTGCTGGTGGACAAGCCGGAAGTCTACGGGCTACCGCCGGATCCAAAGCTCCCGTCACGGAACCTCAAGCCGTCCGCCGCGTGGTCCGTGGTCGGCGCTGTCGTCGTGAGCCTCATGAGCGTGTTCAGCTTCCGGAACCGCGGAGGTCGCGATGCCTAGCACCTTCTTCACCGCCACCCCCCACTGGCGTTGGCTGATCGTCGCCTACTTTTTCCTGGGCGGTCTCGCCGGCGGCAGCTACTTCCTCGCCACCCTGATGGATCTCTTCGGAAACAGCGAGGATCGACCCCTCGTCCGCCTTGCGTATCTGATCGCCTTCCCGGCCGTCTGCGTTTGCGGGCTTCTTCTGACCGCCGACCTCGGACGGCCTGAGCGCTTCTGGCACATGCTGGTGCAGGCCCAGACCTTCCGGCCGATGGTCAAGGCGTACTCTCCGATGTCGATCGGCTCATGGGCGCTGCTTCTGTTCGGCGGGTGCGCCTTCCTGTCGTTCGTCGCCGTGCTCGCCGAGCGCGGCTGGCTCCCGTGGCCGGCCCTTCGCCGGCTGAGCCCACCGGCCCCCCTGGGCCGGCTTGTGACAGCGGTCGGCGCGCTCCTCGGTTTCTATCTGGCGGGCTACACCGGGGTGCTCCTCGCCGTCACGAACCGCCCGATCTGGGCGGACACAACGCTGCTCGGACTGACCTTCCTGATCTCGGCGGCGTCCACCTCGGCGGCGCTCCTGATCCTTCTCGGTTCCTTCTGGGGTGGGTCGCGGGACGGCATACGCGCGCTCGAGCGCCTCGACGCATCCGTGCTGGTCCTCGAAGTCCTGGCGATCGCGGCGCTGATCGCGTCCCTGGGGCGAGTCGCCATGGTCTGGTTGAATGGCTGGGGCCTCCTCCTCGCCGCCATGCTGCTGGGGGGGATCGGGCTTCCTCTGTTACTGCGCTGGCGACGGCCGACCAGGGATTCCGGGTGGTGGATCGGTCCGGCGCTGGTCCTCCTCGGTGGGCTGATCCTTCGTGTGGTGGTCGTCTTCTCTTCGGACGGGCTGTGACCAGGCGCTGGCGGCGGTCTCTCGTCGTTCTCGTCGTTGCCGGGACCACCCTCGGGTGCACCAGCCCCGAGGCCACCCGGACTCGTGCGGGCGGGCCCGGGGCCGATGTCGGCAATCACCCGCGGGGGCCAGTCCAGCTCCACGCCGGTGCCCGCATGTACTACGGGACCCGCATTGACGGCGACGCGATTGGCCAGCACGCCTTGATCGGCGGCGTCGCGGAAGGCGAGACACGATAAAGATATGTTCCCAGAGGCATCCGGCCGAGCTCTGCTCACCGTTCTGAACGCCGAGCATGCAGAGTGGAGACCGCTGCTCGCGCTCATCGAGGAGGCGCTCCCGGAAATCGAGCGTCCAGCCTGGACACAATCGGTGCCGTCGCTCGAGCGTTCCCGTTCCGATCCCGAGCCGCTACTCTCGGGCGCCGTGATCAATGTCGCCCCACGATTGGTCGAGCGCTGGATCCGTCGGGTCATGGCGATCGCGGCCGCCGGGGTGACGGAGGAGCCTTTCGTTGCCGCGGTGACAGCCGGACGGCTCGACACGCTCGCCCTCTTCGAGGCCGCGGTGTCCCGGGATGTCGATCGCCTCGATGACCTCGCGCAGGTCGCGGGGGACGACCGCGGCGTGCTGAGGGTCCTGGCGCCGATGATCGTGATGCCGATGCTCCACGCGTGCCGGCGGGCGTGGGCTGACCACGTGCCCACAGGCTGGGCGTACGGCCATTGCCCGATCTGTGGCGGCTGGCCTGTGCTCGCCGAGATTCGCGGGCTCGATAGCAGCCGGCATCTTCGGTGCGGAGACTGTGGTGGGGACTGGGAGACCGAATGGCTGCGCTGTCCCTTCTGCGGCGAGCGCGACCATGAAAACCTCGGCTCCCTGGTGTCGCCGCACAAGCTCGAGCGGCAGAAGGTCGAAGTCTGCGAGGGCTGCGGTGGTTACCTCAAGACGATCACCACCCTTGTCCCGATCCCGTCCGAGTATGTGGTGCTGCAGGATCTCGCCACTCTCGTCCTGGACGTGGCGACGCTCGAGAAAGGGTACCGCCGCCCGAGCCCGAGAGGACCGCTCACGGTCAACGTCGTCGCCCGGCCCCGGCACCTGCTAGGCGCGCTGCGCCGGCTTCGGTCGTGACACCGCCGCGGCCCGCGCTCATCTGTCGCGCACTGCTCGCGGCGCTCGATGCCTCGGAGGGCCGACGCCGGCGCCGCAAGCGCGACACCACGCCCGATGCCATCGGGATGTCGCTCAAACGCCAGCTCCTCGCCGAGGCGATCGACGACGATCCCGATCCTGAGGCCTTCGACACCTGGCTCCTGGGACGCTGTCTCACGAGAGCCGAAAGTGTCCCGATCGGGGCGATGCGCGCCATGGCGCGAGATGTGCTCGAGGAGTGGCGGCTCGCTGCCGCCTCCGCCGACTTTCAACGCTGGCTCGAGGCGGGCGCCCCGTCCGAGGATCGCGGATGATTGGCGACGCTAGGGCCCGGGGTCGAAGCACGTCGACAGGGTTCCCCCGACGCAGACGCACTCGACCCGTTCGCCGGCCGGGCCCTTGACGATCACGACCCGACTGATGCAGTCGGGCCACGGCCGCGCCCGATTGGCGCTCAGGAGCACGGCAATCAGGACAGCCGCCGCGAACAGGAAGGCCAGAATCCCGCCTGCCAGTTTCATCTCTCTCCTTTCGAGTGCGACGAACACCCGCATCGATTCGCTCGATAGTCCAGATTCTGGCGCGCGCAAGCGCTGACAACTCGCCGCACGGGCGGGGCCGGCGCCCGCAAGAACGCCGCAAGACCGGCGTGTTACCGCGCAGGGCGACGGGAATTTCGCACATCGCGTGAAACGCCACGCGTGTGTCCGCCATCCAAAGAGGTGAGAACAGAAAAGAAGGGAGGGATAGCAGATGAAGCGTGCAATCGTCCTCGCACTGATGCTCGCGGCCGTTCTGGTCCCGCTGGCGGGCGTAGCCTACGCGGACCTGAAGGGCGACGAGACCATCACCCAGGCCCCGTAACGTTGTGAGCCCGCACGGGGCCGGCGCGTGCGGCAGATCTCGCGGTCTGCTGCACGCGTCGGCGCCGCGCCGAAGGCGAAGCGCCATGATCAAGAGACGCAGAGGAGTCCGCGGCTTCGACGAGCCGCTCGTGGAGAGCCGATCATGAGCGAGCTGACCACGAGTCACCTTGCGCTGTATGCCGTGGTCATCATCGCCACGATGGCCGCGCTCGACTGGCTCGAGTCGAGGCGATCGCGGATTGCCCGCGCGTTCCGACAGCGTCGCGAGCAGGTGCAGACGGGGCCAGCGATACGGCTTCCGGAGCACCCGTTGGCGCACCACCACCGCCGCACGACCGCGACGAGGAGAACAGCATGAAGAGCCTACTGGCGGCCATCGCCGGCCTTGCCATCGTGGCGTCCGCCAATACTGCGATGGCGTACGTGGTCGAGGTCGCCACGTCGATCCCCGTGACGAGCGCCGGAGACGACGCGCAGCTCAGTCACGCGATCAGGTCGGCGATCGACGACGTGCTCAACCACGCGATCGGGTTCGTCCCGACCGTCGTGACGGTACAGAACGCGCGAATCCTCGGGGACCGGATCTACATCCTGCTGCTGATCGCGGATGGCGACGGCGAGGAGACGATGAAGAAGCTCTCGGCCGACGAGCCCGGTCCAGCCGGCGACGCCGGCGGCGAGGGAGTGAGGATCAGACCATGACGACCACAGGCACCATGGATCGCGAACGCCGCGCTGGCCTCGTTGTCCTCTCCGCGGCGGCTCTCTTCGCTGTCGCGTTGCTGGCACTGTCCGGCTGCGCGGCGATACGCCGACAAGACGTGGCCAGTACCGCACAGCTTCTGGCGGCGGCGGGGTTCCAGATGCGACCGGCGAACAGTCCCGAGCAGCTCCGGGACCTCACGACGATGCCACCGTTCAAGATCGTCGCGCGGAGCCAGGACGGCGAGGTCGCGTACACCTTTGCGGATCCTGAGAACTGCCACTGCTTCTACGTCGGGGGACCGAAGGAATACTCGGAGTATCAGCGTCTGGTGAGGGAGCGCGTGACCGCGCAGGGGCGGCGATGGGCCGAGGACGCCGCGACGAACTCGGGGCTCTGGGGGGGCGGCTGGTGGTGAGAGTCTCCCTCGCGCTCGGTCTGGTCCTCGTTCTGCTGACGACTGCGGCGCGGGGACAGGACCGCGCTCAGCCGGGGAGCGATTGGTTTCGCGTGAGCTGGGCACCGCAGGCGGATGGTTTGACTCCGACTCCCAGGATCGAGGTGTACGTCCATAACGACTCGTCTTACCGGGTGACGGACGTGCGGCTGCGGGTCGAGGGTCTCAATGCCGAGAGCCATCCGGTGGGCCAGCAGTTCACCTGGGCACTCGGTGACATCGTTCCAGGCGGCGAAACGTCATTCGTCATCGAGACCATGCCCGGAGCGGCCACCTACCGGATCGCGGTCGTCTCGTTCGACCTCGTATCGCTGGGCCAGGCTCCCTAGCCCTCGGCGGAAGCGAAGCTCACTTGGAGTCCGAGTTCTCCTCGGATGGGTTCCACCCGCCGCCGAGCGCCTTGATCAGACGAATGCTGGCGCCCATCTGCCGATTGACGACTTGGGCCAGCGACAGCTGGTTGGTGAGGAGCGTCCGCTCCGCGTCGATGACGATCAGGTAATCGGCCAAGCCCTGCTTGTACTGCACGTCGGCCAGGCGAAGGTAGTTCCGAGATGCACCTACCGCGTCGCGCAGGGTTCCGGCCTCATCGGTGAGCGCATGCAGGTCGGTCAGGGCGTCCTCGACGTCGCCGTAGGCGACCAGCACTTGGTTCACGTACGCGGCGACGGCCTGCTGATACCGGGCCTTGGTTGCCTCGAGATTGGCCCGGAGTCGGCCCCCTTGGAAGATCGGAAACGAGATGCTGGGGGCGATGGACGCGACGCGGCTCTGCCAGCTGAACAGCGTCTCGACGTTGGCGCTCTCGAATCCGGCGGAGCTCAGCAACAGGAACCGGGGATAGAACTCCGCCGTGGCCACACCGATCTGTGCGTTGGCGGCGACGACGACCTGCTCCGCCTCGGCGACGTCCGGCCGGCGCGCCAAGAGCTGCGCTGGTAGGCCCGGCGGCACGGCGGGGAGCGACGCCTCGTGCAGGGGATTGGCGCCGATGCCGAACGACGGTGCCGGCCGTCCGCAGAGAATCGCCAGCGCGTGCTCCATGTTCGCACGGGCGCGCTCCACGTCCCGTCGCTGGGCCAGTGTGGCCTGCAGTTGCGCCTGGGCTTGATTCAAAACGATCGCGCTCACGAGCCCAGTCTTGAGCTGCACCGAGAGCACACGGACCTGCTCCTGGTATGCCGCGACGTTTTCCGTCAGGATCTGCACCTGGGCGTCCAGCGAGCGAAGCGTGTAGTAGAACTGGGCCACGTCCGTCGCGACCGTGAGCCGGACCACTCCGACGTCAACGGCGGTGGCCGCGGCCTGGGCCCTGGCGGATTCGAACGACCGGCGAACGCGGCCCCACACGTCGATCTCGTACGTGAGATCGAACGGGATCAGCCAGTCGTCGACGTTGACACCCCGCTGCACCCTGTTGCCCGTCACCGTGCTCTGGCGGTTCCCTGACGTGCGCAGGCGCGTGTAGCCGGGATTGGCCGAGACGGTCGGGTAGAGAAAACTGCCGGCAACGCGGGCGAGGGCGCGAGCCTCGTCGACGCGGGCCACGGCCTGTCGGAGGGTCTGATTCGATTCATTGGCGCTCGCGATGAGCCGATCGAGCTGAGGATCGAGATAGAGTCGCCACCACTCCGTCGGGACGGCCGGAGCCAGCTCGCTGTCCGCCTGCGACTTGAAGCGCTCCGGCTGCTCGACTTCCGGCCGCACGTAGTCAGGTCCGACCATACAGCCGCCCGCCATCACACTCACGATCGCGAGGGCGGCCGGGACGAGGTATGGTCGTCCGAGAGGCTGGCGGGATCGCGCGCGGCGGTCAGCCACCGGACGGGTTCTTGGGCTCGACGGGCGTAACACGTTGGCCCTCCTGGAGCGACACCGTGGGCTGCTTCACGATCGTCTCGTTACCCTGAAGTCCGGCCTGGATGTCGATTGCCGTCCCGAAGTCGCGGCCGACCACCACCTCTTGAAAGTGCAGTTTGTTTCCCGACCCCACGATCGCGACCTGGGCGCCCTGCGCGTTGAAGACGACGGCGGTGGCCGGAACCCGCCAGTGCGCTCCGGTGGGCGCGATCTTGAAGCTGACGTAGACGAACATTCCGGGGAACAGCCGGCGCGACTGGTTGGGGATGTCGACCTGCGTCAGGAGGGTCCGCGTGCCGGGATCGAGCGCGCCGGCCGTGCGGGTGACCTTGCCCGTGACCGGTTCCATGAGCTGCCCGCGGACGGTCACCTGGACCGGCAGACCGACGGTCATGTTCGCCGCGTAGACCTGGGGGACGTTGACGAACACGCGCAGCGCGTCGAGTTGGGCGACCTCGAACAGTCCGTTCGCGCCGCCGGTGACGCTGGAGGGCGCGACGGCGGTGTTGTTGACGGGGCTGCCAGCGGTGATCAGTGCGCCGACATCCACGTTTCGCTGGATCACCGTGCCGCTGAACGGGGCGAGGACGCGCTGGAATGAAATCAGCTCTTGGAGCCGCTGGACGTTGGCTCGGTTCGACTCGACATTGGCCTCGGCCGCGGCCACGGCCGCTTGCGCGGTTCGGTGACCCGAGACGCTCTGGTCGAGCGCTTGCTTGGCGACCGCTCCTTCCGCGTCGGCTGCCTGGTAGCGTGCCATCGTGGTGCGCGCGAGATCGAGGTTGGCCTCCTGAAGATCGCGGTTCTTCTCGGACTGCAGGAGGTCGGCCCGGGCCTGCCTCATCTGCTGGTCGATCTCGGGCGACGCGATCTCCGCGAGGAGCTGGCCGGCTGTGACCTGGTCGCCGATGTCGACGTAACGCTTCCGGACGTAGCCGCTGGTCCGGGCGTAGATGATCGCGTCTTGAATGGCCTGGGTCGTGGCGGCCAGTGACAGATCCGCTGCGGCCGCCGGCTCCGGGCGGATGACGTACACCTCCGCCGAGGTGGTCTGGACCTTCTTCGCGGCGCTGGCCAGCTCCCGTTGATTGCGCA
>Ga0137396_10000240_pt1 | contig 24546 bp, 26 predicted proteins | sample czc16metaG_FD_108284 | JGI IMG/M metagenome (GOLD analysis project Ga0137396, IMG submission 108284) | Vadose zone soil microbial communities from Angelo Coast Range Reserve, California, USA - czcobulk3.16 metaG | ecosystem: Environmental > Terrestrial > Soil > Vadose zone | place: USA...
ACCGTGGAGGCGTACGCCTACACCTGCCTCGATTTTCCCGCGCTGGCGGCGCGGTACGGCCGGATGGGCGGCTACGCGCACCTCGCGACGCTCGTCAAACGGATCCGGGACGAACGCGGTGGGCGCACGCTCTTGCTCGACGGCGGCGACACGATCCAGGGCTCGGCGACCGCCCTCTGGAGCCGGGGCGAAGACATGGTGCGCGTTTCCAATCAGCTCGGCGTGGACGTCTTCACGCCGCACTGGGAGTTCGTGTACGGCCTCGACCGCGTCAAGGAGCTGTTCGGCGATCGCGAGCGGAAAGGGCTCTTCGCCGGCGCGTTCGTCGCGCACAACGTGACGGAGCTCGGATGGGGTGAACGCCTGTTCCATCCCTACGCGATCCGCGAAGTCGGCGGCGCGCGGGTCGGCGTCATCGGCCAGGCGTTTCCGTACACTCCCGTCTCCCACCCCCGGCGCTTCGTGCCCGACCTCACGTTCGGCATCCGTGAAGACGGCGTCCAGGGGCTGGTCAACGAGCTCAGAGACGACAAGAAGGTCGACCTGGTGGTCTTGCTCTCGCACAACGGCGTCGCCGTCGACCTGAAGCTCGCGAGCCGGGTCCACGGTCTCGACGTCATTCTCGGCGGTCACACCCACGACGCGCTACCGCAGCCGATCCTCGTGGGTCGCACGCTCGTCGTGAATTCGGGCTCCCACGGAAAGTTCTTGAGTCGGCTCGATCTGGACGTCCAGCGCGGGCGCGTCGGCAGCTATCGCTATCGCTTGATTCCGGTTCTGGCCCAGGACATCCCCGCCGATCCGGACATGGCGCAGCTGATCGACGAGATCCGCCGCCCCTACGAGGCGAAGCTGGGCGAGCGGCTCGCGGTATCGGAGTCGCTGCTCTACCGGCGCGGCAACTTCAACGGGACGTTCGACGAGGTGATCCTGGACGCGCTCCTGCGCGGCGCCGACGCCCAGATCGCGTTCTCGCCGGGCTTTCGCTGGGGGATCACGATCGTGCCGGGGCAGGAGATCACCCTGGAGGACGTGTACGCTCACACGGCCCTGACGTATCCGAACACCTGGGTGCGAGAGATGACCGGGACCGAGATCCATGCGCTCATGGAGGACGTCGCCGACAATCTGTTCCATCCCGACCCGTATTACCGTCAGGGCGGTGACATGGTCCGGCCGGGCGGACTGACCTATACAATCGATCCCTCGAAGCGAGTCGGCCGGCGCATTCGCGACATCCGCGTGGCTGGTCGCTCCCTCGAACCGACCCGGCGCTACAAGGCGACGGGCTGGGCGAGCCTCGCCGAGGTCGACGGCCCTCCGGCGTGGGACGTGGTGGCCGCTCACCTGCGAAGCCTCGGGCGGGTGAAGCTCGTGCCCCGCGCGCGCGTGCGGGTGGTGTCAGGCAGGTAGGTCGTGTCAGGCAAAGGAGAATGGCGATAGGGCTCCAGGAGGCGGGCTACGCCTACATCAAGCCATAAGCTGGCGCTCGTGTTGGTGGTGCTCGGGCTCTCGCTGCTGCCGGCGGCCGCGGCGGATGACAGGCTCGACGATCTTCTCTCGGCGTTTCAAATCATGCCGCTCGGCGACCAGCGCCCGGCGCCGTTCACGCTCGAATCGCTCGACCGCAAGCCCGTCTCGCTGGCCGAGCTGCGCGGCCACGCCGCGCTTCTCTATTTCTGGGACAGCACCTGTCGCTACTGCGCGCGGGAGCTGCCCTCGACGATCGAGCGAGTCCATCAGGAGTTCAAGGACCAGGGGCTCGTCGTGCTGGCGGTCAACCTCGGTGAGAAACGCGACCTGGTCGCCGGGTGGGCGAAGAGCCGCGGCGTGACGTCAACGGTGCTGCTCGACGCGACGGGCGAGGTCTCGAAGAAGTACGAGATCGCGTACACGCCCACGGTGTTTCTCGTCGATCGGGGAGGCAAGCTGGTCGGCAAGGCGATCGGCGAGCGCCAGTGGACGGGCGAGCAGGGGCGGGCGCTCCTCCGCGCCCTGCTGGCGCGCAAGAGCTAGCGGCGCCGGCGCGGCGGGCCGCCGGCCTCGCTCAAGGTCGAGCGCAGCGCCTGCAGCAGCGCCCGCGCAGCCGGCGAGAGCGGGCGAGGACGCGGGTGGATCACGTCGAGGCTCCGGCTGATCGGCTCGGCGTCCACGATCTCGATCGCCACCAGGCTCCGCCGGCGTAGCTCGCGACCGACCGCCAGGTGCGGGAGGAACGCGAGCCCCATCGCGCGCTCGACCATCCGCTTGGCCGTCTCGATCGTCTCGACCTCGAGCGCCACGTTCGGGACGAGTCCCGCGCGTCGGAAGAGGCCCTGGGTCAAGGTCCAGTCGCTCGAGCCGCGATCGAAGAAGATCAGCGGCCGATCGGCGATCTCTTCCAGGCGCGCCCGACGCTCGCGTGTGGGCCACGCGGTCGCTCGGCCGACCAGGACGAGGGGGTCGTCGCGAAGGCTCACCGTCTCGACCTCGGGGTGGTGCAGCGACCGGGCGAGCCCGATCTCGGCGTCCCCGCGCAGCACCATCTCCAGCACCTCCTTCGAGTGGCCGGAGCGCACGGTGATCATCACGTCCGGGTGGGCGGTCTGGAATCGCTTGAGGACGTCGGGCAAGAGATAGGTGCAGATCGACAGCACCGAGGCGATCTGGATCGCGCCGCCGCTCGCCGGCCGGATGTCGTGCACCGCCTGCCGCGCGAGCGCGACCGCCTGCAGCAGCTGCTCGGCGTGAGGGCGCAACGCGCGGCCGGCCGCCGACAGCGCGAGCCCGTGGCCCTGCCGTCCGCGCTCGAAGAGCCGCACGCTCAACGAGTCCTCGAGCGCGCGGATGCGCGCGCTCACCGCGGGCTGGGTCAGCCTGAGCGCCGCGGCGGCTCGGCGAAAACCGCCGAACGTGCCGACCGCCAGGAACGCTTCGACCTGCGGGATGTCCATGAATGCCCCTTCCGGAATCTCCCTGAGTGATAAAAGTAATTTATCTGGGATATAAAAACAATCACGTTGATTTGTTGTCCCGACGACCGCACTCTTGAACTCACCGGGACGGAACACGCGGAACGCGAAACGCGGGAGGAGGCGACGATGTCGACGACGTGCGAGTGCGGAGTGACGCTCGAGCAGCCGGGCCGGACGGCGCGCTGCCAGGAGTGCGACGTGGCGGCCTGCCCGAGCTGCGTCATCACCGTGGAGACCATCACCTATTGCCGATGGTGCGCGACGGTGCTCGCGCGCCACCGTGTCGCCTGAGGAGGGGTCGATGCCGGAGAGCAAAGGACGACAGTTCCGACGCCTGTTGAAGGACGAGCCCTATCTGTTCACGGGCGGTGTCTACGAGCCGCTCGGCGCCCAGATCGCCGAGCGCGTGGGTATGAAGTCGATCTACCTGAGCGGCTACTCGATGGCCCTGCACAACGCGTGGCCGGACATGGGCTTTCTCACGCAGACGGAAGTGGCGCGGATCGCGTCGATGGTGGCCTCCGCCACGAACCTGCCGGTCATCGCCGACGCCGACGACGGCTACGGCAATGCGCTCTCCACGATCCGGACCGTGCAGGAGTTCATGAAGACGGGCGTCGCCGGGATCCATCTGGAGGACCAGCGGTTCCCGAAGCGGTGCGGCCACATCGCCGGCAAGACGATCGTGAGCCTCGAAGAGGCCCTGGGTAAGTACCGGGCCGCGATCGACACGCGCGACCGGCTCGACCCCGACTTCGTGATCATCGCGCGGACGGATGCCTACGGCGCCGTGGGCGGCAGCCTCGAGGAAGCGATCCGCCGCGGCCGCGCCTACGCCGACGCGGGCGTCGACAGCGTGTGGTGCGAGCTGTCGAACGCCTCGCGCGAGCCCGCGGTGGCCTTCGCCAAGGCGATGCGCGAGACGCATCCGGATCTGCCGCTGTCGTTCAACTACTCGTCGTCCTTCCGCTGGCATCAGGACCCGAACCCCTTCACGTTCAAGGAGCTCGGCGAGCTCGGCTACAAGTTCATCTTCATCACGCTCTTCGCCTCCCACGCGGCGACCTACGCCACCTGGAACGCGATGGAGGAGCTGGTGCGTGACGAGGAGCAGGCGCAGTGGATGCTCGAGAAAGCCAAGGTCGGTCATCCGACCGAGAGCCACCACGTGATGGCGCGGGTCTCCTACTACCAGGAGCTCGAGAAGAAGTACATTCCGGGCACCGAGGACCGGATCAAGTCCTCGGCCGGCTTCGACGACCACCGGATGCACTAGGCTTCACATCGGGGGGAGCTCGCCGCTCCCCCCGATTCGAGTCTATTTCTCCGGCCGTTCTTGCGGCCGCTCGTTGGAACGCTGCGAGGGCTGGCCGTGCTTGGCCTCGGGTCGGCGACGCTGGTCCGGCCCTTGAGGGCGCCCCTGGCGTGACTCGGCAGAGGTGTGCGCCGGCGGCGGCGGTGGCGGGCTCAGTTTCCCGGTGTGCTCGCGTTCATCGGCGGGTGGCCGCGTGCCTTGCCTCGATTCCGGCTGTGCGCCAGCATCTCGCGGGCGGGACCGGGGCGCGCCGGCTCCGGGGCTCGGCGCGGAGCTCGGAGCCGACCGGCGGGCGTTCGGCGTCTCACTCGGAGGTGGCCGTTGACTCGAGCCAGGGCCCTGCGCGGGCGGCGCGGCCGCAGTCGTGCGCTTCGGAGCGGGCACGATCCGCGAGGCGGCCGACGGCGTCGCCTCGCGTTCTGCGCCGAGGCCCTGAGCGCGCAGTGTCGGCGAGAAATCTCGCGGTGTACGCGTCGCCACGACGTTGCGGTCGCGAATCGCCGCCGGAGGCGTCAAGGCCGCGCGGTCCGCGCTCATCACGCTGGTCGCGACGGGTTTGACGTCGAGAGCGCCACGGACCGGCGTGAGCTCGCGCACGCGCGCGTCGTCGACGCGCGCGGTCTGGACAGACCCGCGGCCGAAGCGATCCTCCGAGACGCCCACGACTGCGTTGTGCACGTGCACGTTGCTGTACACGTTGATGTTGGTGACGTTCACCGTGGTGGTGCGATTCACGACGACGTTGTTCACCACGCGAGGGCCGCCCCAGCCTCCCCACCAGGCGACGCCCACGAAGCCCGGACGACCCCACCACGGGACGACCGGCTCGCCCCATCCCAGAGGCGCCCAGTGGAGGGGACGGGCGGCGACCGCCACCCCGACGGGGCCGCCGAGGAACACGACAAGAGCCGGCGCGTACACGGGCCGAACGATGACGGGACCCGGCGCCCACCCCCAGTATCGGCCGACGAACACCCAGCGACCGTAGTGGTAAGGCGCCCAACCCCACGGCGCCGCGTCGAGCCACGTCCACCCGAAGCGCGGATCCCAGATCCAACGGCCTGAGCTGTACGGCACCCATCCGGGGGCGACACTCGCCGGCACCCAGACAGGGCCGTACGTCTCCGCCGTGCGCCAGTTTCCGTGCTGGGCGAGCTCTTCGGTTCCATACATCGAAGGCGAGACGTTCTGCGCGTTGCTCGGCTGCAGGAGGTAGGCCGTACGCTGGTAATTCCAGCGATCCCACGCGCTGAGCGGCGGGGCACCGCCGGTCTCCACGCTCGCCGTCTCGGCGCCCGCGATCACGATTTGCTTGTTGGGCGCGACCGGCGTGGCCGCTCCCGCGGTCGGGGTCACGGTGGCGCTGCCTCCGCGATAAGTCGAAAAGGTGGTCGTGTCCTCGGAGAGCTGGACGTGGTAATAGCCTTTGTTCTCGATCGTGAACGCCGCGTTGGGCGTGTCGATCTCCACCGTGTGGCCGGCCGGAATCTCGCGGACGTCCAACGCGGCGTGGCCGGCCGTGACGCGGAACTGCGTGTAGTCGGGTTCCTCGTTGTCCAGGCCGATCTGCGTGGCGTTGCCGGCTCGCACGAAGGCGCGGGGCCCGATCTGCAGCTCGACGTTGCCGTCCTGCCCCGTGTACAGAACGTCACCGGGCGCCAGCGGTGTGTTGGCCTTCGCCTCCGCCCACTCCTGCGCGCCGGGGCGCCAGAAGGACACTTCGCCGTGGAGATAGCTCACGCGGGTCGGCGTGATCTCGCTCGATTGCTCCGGGGACGGCGGGTCGGCGGCCGGGATCGAGCCCGGTCCACTCGCCGCGACGGCCAGTGCCAGAAGCGCTACGACGACTCGTCGAGTCCGCATGCCGACTCCTTCCTATTCGTCGGGCCTGGACCGGCGGGGGAGCCTCGACAGAGCCCTCCCGGAGGACTTCGTGGTAAGACCTGATCCACAGGTCGAATGTTTACATCGTTGCACGGAATTCGGGATTGGCGATCACTCCATGCCTCGATACCATCCCGGCGGTGGATTCACGTGCTGCTCGCGCTTCCACCCGCCCCGGACAGGCAGGCCCGGTAGAGCTGGTCGTAGACGATGCCGTAATCAGCGGCAGTCGGGGTCGGCGCCGCCTCTTTCACGCACTCGCGGTTGTCGCGAACGAACTGCTCCTGGGTCGCGCCGGGCTGACCCCAGTAGAACTTCCCGCAACCGGCGAGCCCGGCGACGGCGAGCACGGCAACCATCAGGACGCGCGCGATACGAGACGAGCCCATGACCACCTCCACTCGGGTCTTCGTCCAACGTCGGCCCATTGTGATACCCATAGGTCAGTGGAACAAGACGAGGGCAAGGGGCGGGTCATGGTACGACGCGACGCATGGCGAGGGACGTTTCTCGTGATCGCGCTGTCGATGATGGTGGCGGGCTGCAGCAGCCTGGGGGCCGCCCAGCAGGCGCCGGTGGATCCGGTTGGAACGGGCGATCTCAAGCCCACCCAACGCGACCGCGACGCGGGGGTCGTCGCCATCCGCTCTGGATTCGATCTGAAGAAGTACTCCACCCTCGCGGTCGTGTCGTTCCCGGTGACCGACTCCGGCGTCATGAGCAAGGAGGAGGTCAAACTGTTGTTGACGATGCCGGCTTACTTCCAGGCTCAGCTGGTCGGGCGGCTCCGCGGGACGAACATGTTCACGCGCGTCGACCCCGTGGCGGAAGGGAACACGCCCCCGACCGGTGCGGGCCTCCTGCGACTCGAGGGACGGATCACACGCCTCGCGGCCGGCGATGACACCTCGGCGTGGGTCCCGTTCTCCGGATACAGCCGGCTCGGAGACCGGATGAAGGCGCAGATCGAGACGAGCCTGGTGGACACGCAGACGGGCCAGGTCATGGTCGTCACCGCCGATCGTCGCGAGGCGCCGAACTCGGGCTTTCAGAGCGCCGAGTCGTACGTGCAGGATTCGTTCGAGGCGATGGCGCGCGATCTCGTGCGATTCCTCGAGCGCCTCGGCAAAGGCGAGGCAGCCCCAACCAGGTAGGACGAGCTAGAATGGCGCCACTGTGATCGACCGCGTCGAGACCGACATCCTGATCCTCGGCGCGGGCGGCGCCGGGCTCTGCGCCGCGCTCCACGCCGCTGACCGATCGCCGAGCCTCTCCGTCACCCTGGTCGTCAAGGGATTGCTGGGCCGCGCCGGCTGTACGCGCATGGTGCAGGGCGGCTACAACGCCGTGCTCACCGAGCCCGACTCGCTCGACGCGCACTTTCTCGATACGCTCGCCGGCGGCGGCTGGATCAACGACCAGGAGCTCGTGTGGACCCTCGTCGTGGAAGCCCCGGCGCGGGTGCTCGAGCTCGAATCGCGCTACGGCTGCCTCTTCGATCGGACGCCCGAGGGACGGATCCATCAGAAGCCCTTCGCCGGTCAGACGCACGATCGGACGATCCACAAGGGCGATCTCACCGGGATCGAGATCATGAATCGGTTGTCCGAGCAGGTGCTGAGACGCGACAACGTCCGGGCTCTGGAAGAGTGTCGCGCCGTCGAGCTCCTGCTCGACGGCGCGGGACGGTGCGCGGGCGCGCTCGTGCTCGACGTCCGGACCGGCCGCTTCGTCGTCGTGACCGCGCGCGCGACCCTCCTGGCGATGGGCGGCGGGCCGACCATGTACAAGGTCGTCGCGTGCTCCGCGGACAAGGCCGCCGACGGCATCGCGCTCGCGTATCGCGCCGGGCTCCCGCTCCGCGACATGGAGATGATCCAGTTCCATCCCACGGGGCTCGTGATCCCCGATTCCTTGATGACGGGCGCGCTCCTCGAGGAGGGACTGCGAGGCGCCGGCGGACACCTTCGCAACGGGCGCGGCGAGCGCTACATGGAGCGCTACGATCCGGCGCGGATGGAGCGCTCCACGCGCGATCTGGTCGCGCGCGCCTCGTTCCTGGAGGTGACGGAAGGGCGGGGAACGCCCAACGGCGGGGTGTGGATCGACGTCTCGCATCTCGGCGCCGAGGTCGTCGAACGGAACTTCCGCGGCATGGTGCGGCGATGCCGCGACTTCGGCCGCGACCTCGCGCGCGGGCCGGTCGAGGTGGGACCGACGACCCATTTCATGATGGGCGGCGTCGTGGTCGACACGGCCTGCCGAACCGCGATCGAGGGGCTCTTCGCGGCCGGGGAGGACACGGGCGGCGTCCACGGCGCCAACCGCCTCGGCGGCAACGGCGTCGCGGAGTCGACCGTGTTCGGCGGCATCGCCGGTGACGTCATGGTCGACTTCGTCGCCGGGCGTTCGACGTCGCGCAATGACGGTGCGGCCGTGGGAGACGTCATCGAACGAATCACGGCGCCGCTCGCGCGGCGCGGCGGGGATCTCTACGCGCTGCAGCGCGAGCTGTGCGAGGTCATGTGGGACCGAGCGGGGCTCGTTCGCGACGGCGAAGGCCTGAAGGCTGCCGCGGCCACGGTCGAGAAGATCGCCGGGGAGCTCGGGCGCGTCGGAGTCCCGGGCGGCGCGGCGTTCAACCTTGCGTGGCAGGACTGGCTGAACCTGACCAGCCAGACGACCGTCGCGCGCCTGATCGTCACCAGCGCGCTGGCGCGTACCGAGAGCCGCGGCGCCCACTACCGGAGCGATTTCTCCGGGCCGTCGACGGCGCCGCTCTACACCGTGCGCGTGCAGTCTCGGGCGGGCGAGGCGTCGGTGTCGATGGAGCCGGTCGCGCTGACCCGCGCGACACCATCCGGTGCGGCGCGGGTCTCGTCGATGGTAGAAATTGGTGACTGAGGAGGAGAGGGCGATGGCATTCGACGGTGAGGCGTTCGTGGATCGATTCAACACCGTGTGGAACGGGCACGACATCGAGGGAATTCTCGCCATGATGACCGACGACGTGATCTTCGAGGCGTCGTTCGGCAAGGACCCGTGGGGCGCGCGCGCCGTCGGCAAGCCGGCGGTCCGCGAGTTCCTCGAGGAGATGTTTCAGCGGGTGCCGGACATCCGCTGGGACGAGATACGTCATTTCGCCTGCCCCGAGCTCGCCGTGGTCGAGTGGCTGACGACCGGGACGCCGCGTGGCTCGACGCGCTTCGAGGTCCAGGGCTGTGATCTTCTGGCCCTGCACAACGGGAAGATCGCGGCCAAGCGCTCGTACCGGAAGGGACAGCTCTAGCTTGGCGGCGCCGTGAGCCGCGTCCTCAAACGCGAGTGGACCACCGCCGAGGGCTGGCGCGACACGAAGGCCGGCATGTGGGCGTGGCTCATCCAGCGTGCCGCGGCCGTGGCGCTCCTGCTCGTGATCGCGCTCCATCTGACGAACCCGTTCCGGCGCGGCGTGCAGGCTGCGCTCCTCGCCCTCGTGCTCGTCCACGCGCTGCTCGGCGTCCGCGCGATCCTGCTGGATTTCGGCCTCGCTCACCGCTGGCACCGCGCGCTGTTCGCGCTCGCGCTGATCCTCGCGATCGCGGTGTTCGGCGTGGTCTGGGTGTGGAGGTGGTACTGAGCCCGCCGGGCTACATCGGCCGCGACGACACGATCGCGGCGTAGAGCGCGATCTGGCGGTAGAAGTGCCGGAGCACGTAGTGCTCGTTGATGTCGTGCTGCTGGTTACCGCTGTTGGCCGCCGGGATCCACAAGCACGGGATGCCCAGGACGTCGGTGAAGACGTGGAGCGGCAACGTCCCGCCGAGGATCGGCAGCGCCACCGGCTCTTCTCCGCCGTGCTCTTCCAGCAGGCGTAATAGCCAGCCGAACTCCGGGCGCGCGGGCGACGTGTAGCTGGCGGGCTGGCCGTCGGCCTCGGCCGAGAACGTGATACCCGGCGTCCGGCTCTGATGGTCCGCGACCGCGCGCTCGACGATGTCGCGCATCGCCGCCAGGGGCGTGTCGGGGGTCAGCCGGATGTCCAGGCGCGCGTGGGCCGTGCGCGGGATGATGGTCCGGCGAAGCGCCAGCGAAGCGCCGTCGGACAGGAAGCTGTTGATGTTCACGGTCGGGTTCAAGAAAGGCGTCCAGACCGCCTTGTCCTCCCACTTCGCGAAGACCTCGCGCGCCTCGCGCCGGAACGCCTCGTGCCCGGCGGCCCATGCTCGCACGCGGTCCTCGATGTCGGCGATCAGCCGGGCGAGGGGAAGGACCGGGTTCGGCACGATGTTGCCGTAGTTACCGGAGTGGACCGATGCGGGCTGGCCGTTGTCGGCGACGATGTCGACGGTGAGCAGGCCGCGCACGCCCATGACCAGCGTGGGCTCGTTCTTCTGCTTGGGCCCGTCGGAGCCGATCAGCACGTCGGCCACGAGCTTCGCCCGATGGGCCCGGGCGATCGCTTCGAGGTTCGGGCTGCCGTGCTCTTCCTCGCCGTCGAGGATGATCTTGACCTTCCAGCAGGCGGTGCCGGCTCGCCCCGCGTCCATCGCGCCGAGAATGTTCGAGAGGTGCTGGCCCTTGTTGTCGGCGCCGCCGCGGGCGACCACGACGTCGCTCTCGAGAGCCTGATCGTCGAGGGCGCGCGGCTCGACCACGCGCCCATCGACGAAGTACGCCGGCACGAACGGCTCGCATTTGACGCCCTGCCACTGCCAACGCGCGACGTCACCCGTAGGCTGGACGTCGTAGTGACCGTAGAGCAGAAGCGTCGGCGCGTCCTCGGGCCCCGGCAGCTCACCGTAGAGGGCGGGAGTGCCCCGGCCGTCGGGCGTCGCCAGCGACGTGAGCTCGAGGCCGAGTCCGCGCCAGAGACCGCGGACGGCTTCGATCATCTCCGGGGTCACCTGGCGGCTGATCGTCGGGATGCGCAGGTAGCGATCGAGGAGTGCGAGCCGGTCGTGACGGGCGGACATGAAAGTGGCGGTAGTATAGCGCCGACGATGGCGTCGTCCGTCACGCTCCGCGCTTTTCGCTGGACACCCGACGGGCCCGAGCGCGTTCAGGAATACCGGGTCACCGCCGCCGCCGACTCGACCGTGCTCGACGCGCTCGTCGAGATCCAGCGCACCCAGGACCCGACGCTCGCCTTCCGCTATGCGTGTCGGGTGGGGATGTGCGGCTCGTGCGCGATGGTCGTGAACGGTCGGGAGCGCTGGGCCTGCCGTACGCGCCTCGAATCGCTCGGCCCCGGGCCGGTGAGCGTCCGCCCGCTCTATCACTTCCCGCTGCTGCGCGACCTGGTCGTCGACATGGCGCCGTTCGCCGCGAAGCTCCGCGATGTGCGCGCGGCGCTCACGCCGAACGAGGGAGCCGCGAGCTACGCGCTGGTGTCCGGTCTTTCCGCCGAACGCCGCGCGATCGACCTGGCGGTCGAGTGCATCGGCTGCGGGATGTGCGTCTCGGCGTGCACGATGGTCGGGCACAACGAGCGATTCCCCGGGCCGGCGGCGCTCAACCGGGCCTTCACCTTGCAGCTCGATCATCGCGACGCCGGTCGCGCCGAGCGCTGGCACGTCCTTCTCGCCGACGACGCGCTGGCGCGCTGTCACGGCCAGGGTAACTGCACCGAGGTCTGCCCGATGGGGCTCGCGCCCGCCGACTCGATTCGCGGACTCCGCCGGCGAGCCGTCGTCCGGCTGCTCGGTCTGGCCGGTCGCGAATGAACGCGGGCTCCGTGCTTTCGCTTCGATGATTCGCCTGGCTGGCCTGACCGCGCCCGAAGCCGGGAAGCTCGCGCGTGATCCTCGAGCCGTTGTTGTCCTGCCACTCGGCGCGATCGAGCAACATGGCCCGCACCTGCCGCTCCTGGTCGACTGGCGAGGCGCCGAGGAGCTCGCGCGCAGAATCGCGCCGCATCTTCGCCGCGCCGGATGGCGGCCGATCCTCGCGCCGTCGATCCCGTACGGCGTTAGCACCCTGGCGGTCGGCTGGCCGGGCACGGTCTCGCTCTCGATTCCAACCTTGCGCCGGCTCATCGTCGAGATCGTCAACGGGCTCGTCGGCCACGGCTTTCGTCGAATCGTCTTGGCGAACTATCAGGCGGACCCGGATCACCTGAGGGCGATTGCCGCCGCGCGGCGAGAGCTCGGCCGGCGACGGCAGTTGCGCGTGCTCGTGGCGGGCTTCGAGCCGGGAGCCCGACCTCCGACGCCGATGGTGAACCGCCGAATCCAGGCCCTGATGCGCAGCCCGAACCCTGGCGCGGAGTGGCACTCCGGCGAGCTCGAGACCGCGCTCATGCTGTCGCTCGACCGGGAGCTAGTACGGGAGCGCATCGCCCGGCGGCTGGCGCCGGCCTGGGTCGACGTCCGCCACGAGCGCGCCCGCGGGGCGCGCAATTTTCGCGAGCTCGGTCCCGGCGGGGCGGGCTACTTCGGCTGGCCCGCGGCGGCGCGAGCGCGGACGGGCCGCGCCGTGATGGCGCTGCGCGGCCGGTTGATCGCCCGAAAGCTCCTCGAAACGCTCGGGAAGGCGCCGCGTTCTTGACCCTGTCGGCGCGGCGCGTTAGAGTGATGCGGCGTCATTGAAATCGACGAGATCGGCGGCAAATGGCTCGCCGGTAGCCTCATGATCGAGCACATCGGGTGGTTCAGGGTCTACTCGGCGGCGACCGCCGCGCGGTAGGAGACAAAGACTGATGGCCAGCATCGTGAAGATCCCGAAGGGCGACAAGATCACGATCAACATGGCGAAGCTCTAGTGGCTTCCGGCAGGCCGAAGATCACGGTCGTCGGCGCCGGTAACGTCGGCGCCTCCGTCGCCCAGTACACGGTCGAGAAGGAGCTGGGCGACGTCGTTCTGGTCGACGTGATCGACGGCGTCCCGCAAGGCAAGTCGCTCGATCTGGCGCAGGCCGGTCCCATTCATCGGTACGACTCGACGCTCGTCGGCTCCAACGGCTACGACGAGACGGCCGATTCCGACATCGTCGTCATCACCGCGGGGCTCGCCCGCAAGCCGGGGATGACCCGCGACGATCTGCTCTTCAAGAATGCCGAGATCGTCGGTGGGGTCGTCGAGAAGATCGTCGCCCTCTCGCGCAATGCGATCCTGATCCTCGTCACGAATCCGCTCGACGCGATGGTGCAGCTCGCGTGGAAGAAGTCGGGCTTTCCGAGCAAGCGCGTGGTCGGCATGGCGGGCATCCTCGACTCGGCGCGATTCCGCCAGTTCATCGCCCGCGAGCTCCACGTATCGGTCGAGAACGTCACCGCGTTCGTGCTGGGCGGCCACGGCGACACGATGGTCCCGCTGCCGCGCTACTCGACGGTGGCGGGCATTCCGATCACCGAGCTCCTGTCGAAGGAGAAGATCGAGGCGCTCGTGCAGCGCACGGCCAACGGCGGCGCGGAGATCGTCGCGCTGTTGAAGACCGGGAGCGCCTACTATGCGCCGGCGGCTTCCGCGGTCGAGATGGTCGAGGCGATTCTGAAGGACAAGAAGAAGATCCTGCCGTGCGCGGCCTACCTCGAGGGGCAGTACGGGGTCAACGGCCTCTACGTCGGCGTGCCCGTGAAGCTCGGCCGCTCGGGCGTCGAGCAGGTCATCGAGATCACGCTGACGCCAGACGAGCAGGCGGCCTTCAAGAAATCGGCCGATGCGGTGCGGGAGCTCGTCGACAAGCTGAAGCTGTAGCTCAGGGAGGCGGAAGTGAAGCGAGCGAAGGCGAGGCAGAAGAAGAAGTCCGCCGCCCGGAGGCCCCCCGATCGGGTCAAGCCGATCCCAGCCGGCTACCACACCGTCACCGCCCACCTCACCGTGCGCGACGTGGACAGCGCCGTCGAGCGCGCGGCCGATGCGGCAAGCAAGGTACTCAAGGCGCCCGAGGAGGACGACGTGCCGCCCAGGGAAATGGCGCGGCGCGCCCACGTCGCGATGGCGAACATGCCGGGAGCCGCGTCGTGAGAGACGTCCACGTCAGCGCGATCGTCGACGCGGTCAAGAAGCTCTGCATCGACGCCAACCTCGAGCTCGAGCCCGACATGCTGCGCGCCTTCGACCGGGCGCTGACGACCGAGCGCTCGCCGGCCGGCAAGCACGTGCTGCAGATCCTGAAGGACAACGCGCAGATGGCGCGAACCCGGCGCATCCCGTACTGCCAGGACACCGGCTTCGTCGTGTGCTTCGTCGAGCTCGGCCAGGACGTGCACGTCACGGGCGGCGGGCTCTACGACGCGATCAACGAGGGCGTGCGCCAGGGTTACCGCGAGGGCTATCTGCGCGCCTCGATCGTACGGTCGCCGCTCGACCGCGTGAACACCGGCGACAACACGCCGGCGGTGATCCATGTCGACGTGGTGCCGGGCGCCGAGTTCAAGCTCGCGATCATGGCCAAAGGCGGCGGCTGCGAAAACCGGTCGAAGTACACGATGCTGACGCCGGCCGCGGGCATCGAGGGCGTGAAGGACTTCGTCATCGATTGCGTGAAGACGGCGGGCCCGGACGCATGCCCCCCGCTCATCCTGGGCGTGGGCCTCGGCGGCACGTTCGAGAAGGCCGCGCTTCTGTCGAAGAGGGCGCTGTTCCGCGAGGTCGGCTCCGCCAACCCGGATCCCACGCTCGACGCGTTGGAGAAGGAGCTGCTCGCGCGCGCCAACCGGCTCGGCATCGGCCCGCAGGGCTATGGGGGCGACACGACGTCGCTCGGCGTCCACGTGCTCGCGTATCCCTGCCACATCACGTCGCTGCCGGTGGCGGTCACGATCGAGTGCCATGCGCATCGTCACAAGGAAGCCATCCTGTGACAGGGGCAGGCGAAAGGACAGGCATGCCGACCGATCCAGGGAAGATCGTGTGGACGGAAATCGACGAGGCGCCCGCGCTGGCCACCTACTCGCTGCTGCCGATCATCCGAAAATTCATCGGGGGCACCGGCATCACCATCGAAACGGCGGACATCTCTCTCGCGGGAAGAATTCTGGCCAATTTCCCCGAAGGCCTGAGCCCGGCTCAACGGGTGCCGGACTGGCTGACGCAGCTGGGCGAGCTGGCGAAGCGGCCCGAAGCCAACATCGTGAAGCTGCCGAACATCAGCGCGTCGGTCCCGCAGCTCAAGGCCGCGATCAGGGAGCTTCAGGGACACGGCTACAAGGTTCCGGACTACCCCGAAAATCCGACGAGCCCGGCGGAAGAGGCGATCAAGACGCGCTACGCGAAGGTCCTGGGAAGCGCCGTGAATCCCGTGCTGCGCGAAGGAAACTCCGACCGCCGGGCTGCCGCCGCGGTGAAGCAATACGCGAAGAAGCACCCGCACAGGATGGGCAAATGGACGAAGGACGCGAAAGCGCACGTCGCCACCATGAGCCGCGGCGATTTCGCGACCAACGAGAAATCGGTGACCGTCCCCGAGGCGACGACCGTCCGGATCGAGTTCACCGACACGAAAGGAGCCGTCAAGGTTCTGAAGGACAAGATCGCCCTCAAGGCCGGCGAGGTGATCGACGGCACCTTCATGAGCCGCGCGGCGCTGGTGAGCTTCCTCGACCAGCAGATCGAGGACGCCAGGAAGCAGGGCGTGCTCTTCTCGATTCACCTCAAAGCCACGATGATGAAGGTCTCCGATCCGATCATCTTCGGCTACGCCGTGCGGACGTTCTTCCGGGACGTCTTCGACAAGCATGCGGCCGTCTTCAAAGAGATCGACGTCGATCCGAACAACGGCCTGGGAGATCTCTACGCCGCGATCAAGCGCCTGCCGCAGGCCAAGCAGGCGGAGATCGAAGCGGATATCCAGGCGAGCTACGCCAAGCGGCCCGCCCTGGCGATGGTCAACGCCGACAAGGGCATCACCAACCTGCACGTGCCGAGCGACGTGATCATCGATGCGTCGATCCCACCGATGATCCGCGACTCCGGGCAGATGTGGGGGCCGGACGGCAAGCTCAACGCAGCGAAGGCGGTCATTCCCGATCATAGCTACGCGCCGCTCTATCACGAGGCGATCGAGAACTGTAAGCAGCACGGCGCGTTCGACCCGGCGACCATGGGGACCGTACCGAACGTCGGGTTGATGGCCCAGCAGGCCGAAGAGTACGGGTCCCACGACAAGACCTTCCAGGTCCCGGCGGCCGGCACGGTTCGCGTCGTCGACGCGCAGGGCAGGACGCTGATCGAGCACGCCGTCGAAGAGGGCGATATCTGGCGTGCCTGTCAGGTGAAGGACGCGCCGATCCGCGACTGGGTGAAGCTCGCCGTCACCCGGGCGAGGATCACCGGCGCGCCGGCGGTGTTCTGGCTCGACAAGAACCGGGCACACGACGCGCAGCTCATCGAAAAGGTCACCCGGTACCTTCGAGACCACGACACCAGCGGACTCGACATCCGCATCCTGTCCGTCGCCGAAGCCGCGCGCTTCTCGCTGGAGCGGATGAGAGCCGGCCAGGACACGATCTCGGTGACCGGCAACGTCCTGCGCGACTACAATACGGACCTGTTTCCGATCCTCGAGCTCGGCACCAGCGCGAAGATGCTCTCCATCGTGCCGCTCATGGACGGCGGCGCCCTCTTCGAGACCGGTGCCGGCGGGTCGGCGCCCAAGCATGTCGAGCAGTTCCTGGAAGAGGGGCATCTGCGGTGGGATTCCCTCGGCGAGTTCCTTGCCCTCGCGGAGTCGTTCGATCACCTGGCCCGCGCGTCCAACAACACAAGGGCGAAGGTGTTCGCCGAAGCACTCCACACGGCCAACACCAAGTTCCTGGACAGCGATAAGTCGCCGTCCCGCAAGGTGGGCGAGCTCGACACACGCGGGAGCCACTTCTACCTCGCCCTGTACTGGGCGGAGGCGCTGGCGGCCCAGACTCAGGACAAGGAGCTTCAGGCGCGCTTCGCCAAGGTGGCCAAGCAGCTCAAGGAGAACGAGGCCAAGATCCTCGCCGAGCTGAACGCCGCGCAGGGAAGACCGGTCGAGATCGGCGGTTACTTCCGGCCCAATCCCGAACTGGTGTCGAAGGCGATGCGGCCCAGCCCGGCGTTCAATGCCATCGTGGACGCCATCTCCTGACGATGAGCGTCACGACCGCTGCCGACGGCCTCAAAGACGTCACGACGCCGCTCAGCGACGCCGACGTCGAGGCACTGAAGACCGGTGATCGCGTCCGGATCACCGGCGTGGTCTACACGGCGCGCGACGCGGCGCACGGGCGGCTGTGGCCGCTGATCCAGGACGGCCAGCCGCTGCCGATCGACGTCCGCGGCCAGATCATCTACTACACCGGGCCGTCGCCGACGCGGCCGGGCGACGTCGTCGGGTCGATCGGTCCCACCACCGGCAGTCGCATGGACACGTTCACGCCCGCGCTGATCAAGCTCGGGCTCAAGGCCACCATGGGCAAGGGCGCACGCTCGCAGCCGGTCAAGGATGCATTCAAGCAGCACAAGGGGGTGTACTTCGGCGCCATCGGCGGAGCCGGCGCTGTGCTGTCCCGGTTCGTGACACGCGTCGAGATCGTCGCCTACGAAGACCTCGGCACGGAGGCGATCCGCCGGCTGGAGGTCGAGGGGTTTCCGGCCATCGTGGTCAACGACTGCTACGGCGGAGATCTCTACCAGGACGGCATGAAGGCCTACGCGCGGGAGGAGCCATGAGCAGCCGGGTGATCGGGCAATCGCGGCCCCCCATCGCGGCGCCGCACCTGAGAACGGATCCGTGGTGGGCGCTGCCGCTCACGGTCGTGATCGTGCTGGGCTCGTTCATCGTCTACTCGACGTGGGCGGCCTTCCAGAACGCGCACTACTTCGCGCCGCCCTATCTCTCGCCGTTCTATTCGCCGTGTCTCTACCGCTCATGTCTGCATCCGAGCTTCGCCTTCGGGCTGCCCGACATCCACCTGCCGATCATCGGCCTGCTCTCGCCGGCGTTCTTGATCCTCGCGGGGCCGGGGCTGTTCCGGCTGACCTGTTACTACTACCGCAAGGCGTACTACCGCTCGTTCTGGCTGGCACCGCCCGCGTGCGCGGTGCCGGACGTGAAGCGCGGCTACACCGGTGAGACGCGGTTCCCGCTGATCCTCCAGGCCTTCCATCGGTACACCTGGTACCTCGCGGTGCTCTTCATCGTGATGCTGACGTGGGACGCGATCCTCGCGTTCCGGTTTCCGAACGGGTTCGGGATCGGCGTGGGCACCCTCGTCATGTGCATCAACGTGATCTGCCTGGCCGCCTACACGTTTTCCTGTCATTCCTGCCGCCACGTCTGCGGCGGCTACGTGAACGTGTTCTCGAAGGCGCCCGGGCGCTATCGCGCCTGGCATTTCTTGACGCGCCTGAACGAGCGCCATCCCGTCTACGCCTGGCTCTCGCTCTTCAGCGTCGGATTGACCGACCTCTACATCCGGCTCGTCTCGATGGGGATCATCCGAGACCTGAGGATCATCTGATGGCGAACGCGGACTACGAGACACACGAGCACGACGTTCTGGTGATCGGCGCCGGCGGCGCCGGGCTGCGCGCGGCGATCGAGGCCGCGGCGCAGGGCGTGTCGGTGGGCCTCGTCTGCAAGTCGCTCCTGGGCAAGGCCCACACGGTCATGGCCGAGGGCGGGATCGCCGCCGCGCTCGGCAATGTCTGGCCGGAGGACAACTGGCAGGTCCATTTCCGCGACACGATGCGCGGCGGCAAGATGCTCAACAACTGGCGGATGGCGCAGCTGCACGCTCAGGAAGCGCCCGAGCGCGTGCTCGAGCTCGAGCGCTGGGGCGCCTTGTTCGATCGCACCAAGGACGGGCGCATCCTCCAGCGCGACTTCGGCGGCCATCGCTACGCGCGCCTGGCTCACGTCGGCGACCGCACCGGCCTCGAGATGATCCGGACGCTCCAGTACCACGGCATCCACCAGGGCATCGACGTCTACATGGAGTGCAAGGTCGAGCGGCTCCTGACGGAGGGCGATCGCGTCTGCGGCGCCTTCGGGTACTGGCGCAACACCGGCAAGTTCGTCCTCTTCAAGGCCAAGGCCGTCGTGCTCGCGACGGGCGGCGTCGGCAAGGCGTGGAAGGTCACGTCGAACTCGTGGGAGTACACGGGCGACGGCCAGTCGCTGGCGCTCTGGGCGGGCGCCGACCTGATCGACATGGAGTTCGTCCAGTTCCACCCGACCGGGATGGTCTGGCCGCCGGCGGTGCGCGGCATCCTCGTCACCGAGGGCGTGCGCGGCGACGGCGGGACCTTGAAGAACACCAAGGGTGAGCGCTTCATGTTCAATTACATCCCGGAGTTCTTCAAGGGCGAGACGGCCGACAACGAGCCCGAAGCCGACCGCTGGTACGCGGACAAGAAGAACAACCGGCGCACGCCCGACCTGCTCCCGCGCGACGAGGTCGCGCGGGCGATCAACGCCGAGATCAAGGGCGGACGGGGCACCCCGCACGGCGGCGTCTTCCTCGACATCTGCACGCGTCGCGCGGCCGACTACATCCGCAAGCGCCTGCCGTCGATGTATCACCAGTTCAAGGAGCTGGCCGGCGTCGACATCACGAAGGAGCCGATGGAGGTGGGGCCCACCTGCCACTACATCATGGGCGGCGTTCGCGTCGACGCGGACACGACCGCGGCGACCGTGAAGGGGTTGTTCGCGGCGGGCGAGGTGGCCGGCGGCATGCACGGCTCGAACCGGCTCGGCGGCAACTCGCTCTCCGACCTCCTGGTGTTCGGCCGGCGTGCCGGGCTCTACGCCGCGCTCTACGCCAAGGACTTCGGCGGCTCGCTGACGGTCGACTCGAGCCAGGTGGAGTCGCTCGCCGGCGAGGTGCTCGAGCCGTTCACGCGCAGCGGCGGCGAGAACCCCTACGCCATCCAGGCCGACCTTCAGGAGACCATGCAAACCCTGGTCGGCCTGATCCGCACCGAGCACGAGCTCCGGGAAGCCTTGAAGCGGATCGAGTCGTTCAAGCACCGCGCGGCGCGAACGCACGTCGATGGCGGGCGCACCTACAACCCGGGCTGGCACACGGCGCTCGATCTCGCCTCGCTGCTGACCGTGGCCGAGTGCTGCACCCTGGCCGCGCTCGAGCGGCGGGAGAGCCGCGGCGGCCACACGCGCGACGACCACCCGTACACCGACGACTCGTGGGGGAAGATCAACGTGGTCATGCGCCAGAGGCAGGGGGCACTGGCCCTCAGCCGGGAGCCGCTGCCGGAGATGCCGGCCGAGCTCAGGGCGCTCTTCCAGGAGAGGAAGTAGCGATGGCCCAGTTCACGATGCGCGTGTTCCGCGGTGAGGCCTCGGCCGGCGGCTTCAAGGACTATCGCGTCGAGCCCGAGGAAGGCATGGTCGTCCTCGACGTCATCCACCGGATCCAGGCGACCCAGGCCAACGACCTCGCCTGCCGATGGAACTGCAAGGCCGGCAAGTGCGGCTCGTGCAGCGCCGAGATCAACGGCAAGCCCCGGCTCATGTGCATGACGCGGATGGACCTGTTCCGGCCGGGCGACACGATCACGGTGGCGCCGATCCGGACCTTCCCGCTGATTCGCGACCTCGTGACCGACGTGTCCTTCAACTACGAGAAGGCCAAGCAGGTGCCGCCGCTTCGTCTCAAGCCACCGGAGCCCGACGGCACCTACCGGATGATGCAGGAAGACATCGATCGCATTCAGGAGTTCCACAAGTGCATCGAGTGCTTCCTGTGCCAGGACGTCTGCCACGTGATTCGCGACCACGAGGACAAGAAGCGGGTGTTCTCCGGGCCGCGCTTTTTCATCAAGGTCGCGAGCCTCGACATGCATCCGCTGGACACCCGCGACCGCGCGAGCTTCATCCAGCAGGATACCGGTGTCGGGCTCTGCAACATCACCAAGTGCTGCACCGAAGTGTGTCCCGAGCACATCCACATCACCGACAACGGGATCATCCCGCTCAAGGAGCGGGCGGCCGACGCGCTCGATCCCATCGTGTGGCTCCTGCGCAAGTTCAGGGGCCAGAAGAGCCGACAGGCCTGATCTCGCGTCAGTGAAAATCCACGAACACCAGGCCAAGGCCCTGCTGCGCGAGTTCGGCGTGCCGGTGCCGGCCGGCGACGTCGCCGCGACGCCGGCGCAGGCGCGGGCGGTCGCGACGCGGCTGGGCGGCCGGGTCGTCGTGAAGGCGCAGGTGCACGCCGGAGGCCGCGGCAAGGCCGGCGGGATCAAGCTGGCCGACGACGCGGATGGGGCCGAGCGCGCCGCGCGTCAGATCCTCGGCATGAAGCTCAAGACCCCTCAGACGCCGCCGGACGGCATCCTGGTGCACTCGGTGCTCGTCGAGGAAGCCTCGGCGGTCGAGCGCGAGCTCTATCTCTCGATCACGCTCGACCGCGCGCGCGCCACCCACGTCGTCATGGCCTCCCGGGCCGGCGGCATGGAGATCGAGGAAGTCGCGGCTCGGACGCCCGAGCGGATCGTCCGCGAGTGGGCGCACCCGGCGCTCGGGATCCAGGACTACCAGGCGCGCCGCCTCGCCTACGGGCTCGGGCTCGCCGGCGATCAGTTCAAGCAGGCGGTCGCTCTGATCCGGAGCCTCTTCGGTCTCTACCTCGCGCGCGACTGCTCGCTGGTGGAGATCAACCCGCTGGTCGTCACGAAGGACGGCCGCGTGATGGCCCTCGACGCCAAGCTCAACTTCGACGACAACGCGCTCGTGCGCCACAAGGAGATCGTCGCGCTGCGCGACGTCAACGAAGAGGATCCGCTCGACGTCGAGGCGTCGAAATACGGCCTGAACTACATCAAGCTCGACGGCAACGTGGGCTGCATGGTCAACGGCGCCGGGCTGGCCATGGCGACGATGGACATCGTGAAACTCGCCGGCGGCGAGCCCGCCAATTTCCTCGACGTGGGCGGCGGCGCCTCGCCCGAGCAGATCGAGAACGCGTTCCGGATCCTCTCGTCCGATCCGAGCGTGAAGGCGGTGTTCATCAACGTCTTCGGCGGCATCCTGCGCTGCGACCGGCTGGCCGCCGGCGTGATCGCCGCCGTGCGCAAGCTCGGCCTTCGCCTGCCGGTCGTGGTGCGGATGGAAGGGACCAACGTGGAGCTGGGCAAGCAGATGCTCGCCGAGTCGGGCCTGGCGTTGACCAACGCCGACGACATGGGTGATGGCGCGAAGAAGGCGGTGGCCCTCGCGCGGGGCTAGCCGGTGGCTCCCGTTCCTTCTCCTTCTGGCTTGCGCTGTCGCGAGCATCGGCTGCCGGCGGGGCGACGAGCGAGCCTACGAAGAGGCCGTCGCGACGATGTCGATGGTGAAGGCCAAGGCCTTCTTCGAGAAGTACCCGCAGAGCCCGTACCGGGATCGGCTCGTCGAGGACATGATCCGATGGTGCCGGCGTGAGGATACCGACGCGTGCTATGAGATCATCGTGCACACGATGCCGACCGACCACCGACGCTACCGGGAAATCGCGGACCTCGTCGAGCAGCGGCGCGCCGACAGGCGGCGGAAGCGCTGAATGAGCATCCTCGTCGATCGAGCCACCCGCGTGGTCGTGCAGGGCATCACGGGCCGCGAGGGCGCGTTCCACGCCGCGCGGTGCAAGGAGTACGGCACGACCGTCATCGGCGGGGTGACGCCGGGCAAGGGCGGCACGACGCACGAGGGGTTCCCCGTCTGGAACACGGTCGCCGAAGCGGTGGCGAGCGAGGGCGCGACCTGCGCCCTGATCTTCGTCCCGCCGCCGGCGGCGGCCGACGCGATCATGGAGGCGGCCGCGGCGGAGGTCCCGCTGGTGGTCTGCATCACCGAAGGGATCCCGGTCACCGACATGGTGCGGGCGAAGCACTTCCTGGCTGGCAGCACGAGCCGCCTGATCGGGCCGAACTGCCCCGGCGTCATCACGCCGGACCAGGCCAAGATCGGCATCATGCCCGGCCACATCCACAAGTCGGGACCGGTCGGCGTCGTCTCGCGCAGCGGCACCCTGACCTACGAGGTCGTCGGCCAGCTCACCGGCCGCGGCATCGGGCAGTCGACGTGCGTGGGCATCGGCGGCGATCCCGTCAACGGAACGAGCTTCGTCGAGGTCCTGCGCCTGTTCAACGACGATGCGGAGACGCGCGCGATCATGATGATCGGCGAGATCGGCGGCACCGCCGAGGAAGAGGCGGCCGCGTTCGTGAAGGCTCGCGTGACGAAGCCGGTGGTCGCGTTCATCTGCGGCCAGACGGCGCCGCCCGGGCGCCGGATGGGCCACGCCGGCGCGATCATCGCGGGCGGCAAGGGGACGGCGGCGGAGAAAATGAAAGCACTCGAGGAGGCCGGCGCGACCTTGGTCACGAGCCCGGCCGACATGGGAGCCACGATGGCGAAGGTGATCGGACGATGAGCGCGCAGCGCACTCTCGCCATCGTCAAGCCCGACGCGGTGGCCAAGCGAGTCGTCGGGAGGATTCTCACGCGGATCGAGGAGGGCGGCTTCACGATCCTCGGGGCCAAGCTCGCGCACCTCTCGCTTGCGGAGGCCCGCGGCTTCTACGACGTCCACCGGGAGCGGCCCTTCTATCAGAGCCTCTGCACGTTCATGACCGAAGGGCCGTGCTTCTTGATGGTGCTCGAGGGGGACCACGCGATCCAGCGCTGGCGCGACCTCATGGGCGCCACCGATCCGGCCAAGGCGGCGGCCGGAACGATCCGCAAGGACTTCGCCTCGTCGATCGAGGCCAACGCGGTGCACGGCTCGGATTCGCCGGAGTCGGCGTCGATCGAGATCCCGTACTTCTTCTCGAGCCTCGAGCTCTACCCGCGATAGCGCGGGACCTGTCGGTCCGGAGGGACGCGCATGACCTACGCGACGTTGAAGTACGAGCTCAGCGACGGCATCGCGACCGTCACCATCAATCGCCCGGAGAAGAACAACGCGATCTCGATGGAGATGCGCGCCGACTTCCGCGCCCTGGCCGACGAGCTGTACGGAACCGAGGCGGTCCGCGTGGCGGTGTTCACGGGTACCGGCAAGACCTTCTGCGTCGGCGCGGACGTGTCGACGTTCGAGACTGACTGGAACACGCCGGTCTTCCGCGCCAACACGCGGCTCCTCACCAGCTTCTTCAACGATCTCGAGGCGCTCGAGAAGCCGCTCATCGCGGCGATCAACGGCACCTGCGTCGGCGGCGGCCTCGAGCTGGCGCTGGCGTGCGATCTGCGGATCACCGCGCGCTCGGCGCGGTTCGTCCTGCCCGAGAACAACCTCGGGCTGATCCCGGGCATCGGCGGCTGCTCGCGCCTGGTCAAGCTCGTCGGCTTGGACGCGCCAAGGAGCTCGTGCTGACCGGCGAGATCATCGACGCCGACGAGGCGCTGCGGGTCGGGCTCGTCAACCGTGTGGTGGACGACGCCGAGCTCGCGAGCGAAGCGCGCGCGCTCGCGTCGCGCCTGGCCGCCAAGGCG
>Ga0137396_10000241_pt1 | contig 24524 bp, 19 predicted proteins | sample czc16metaG_FD_108284 | JGI IMG/M metagenome (GOLD analysis project Ga0137396, IMG submission 108284) | Vadose zone soil microbial communities from Angelo Coast Range Reserve, California, USA - czcobulk3.16 metaG | ecosystem: Environmental > Terrestrial > Soil > Vadose zone | place: USA...
CTCCGGTTCATTCGTCCGCGGTGGAAGCCCCGGGCCCCTCGGCCGAGCAGTGGTTCCATCTCGCGTGCGAGCTCGAAGACACATCCCCGCTCGAGGCGCGGCACGCGTATCTCCAATCGCTCGCCCGGAACCCCGACTTCGCCGACGCGCACCTGAATCTGGGAAGGCTCGACCACGAAGCCGGCGAGTACGTGACGGCGGAGGCGCACTACCGCGACGCCGTGCGGTGCGCCCCGGAAGACGCGACCTGTCACTTCAATCTCGCGGTGCTCCTCGAGGACCTGGGCCGTCCGGACGAGGCGATCCAGGTGTACATGCACGCGATCGCCCGAGACCCCGACGCCGCCGACGCCCACTACAACCTCGGACTCTTGCTGGAATCGCGGGGGCGCCGTCCCGACGCCATGCGGCACCTGATGACCGCGCGCCGGCTGTACGAGCCGGCGAAGAATCCGGGCTAGTACTCCACGTACGCTTCATCCGGGTAGCAGTACATCCACCGCTCCCCGACCTCGGCCGATGCGACCACCGGATGGCTGCTCGAGCGGGCGTGCTTGCTCGCGTGACGGTTCGGAGAGGAGTCGCAGCAGAGCGTCGCCCCACAAGTTTGGCAGGTCCGCAGATGGAGCCACCGCGATCCGGTCTTCACGCACTCTTCGCATTCAGGTCTCTTGGCGCGCTTCACATCCTTGACCCCCTCGATGTGCGCGCAGGTCTCACCTTCCATGGCTACCTCCGTTCCAGCTCCTCCCGGTTCCAGTTCGCGAGCGTGGCGCCCGCGTCGTACGTGCTGTTCAAGAACTCCGTCAGGGCCGCCACCGGATCCTCCGCCGTCCGCACGGCCTCGTAGGGAAGAATGAATATCGAGAAATCCGTGTTGTAGGACGCGGCGGCGGGCAGCACCGATGCGGTCTTGAAACCCGGCGGCTCCGGGGCGACATAGGCAAAGAATGCCGGCTCCTTCACCGAGCCGCTTCCGGGCCAGAATCCGTGGCTGATCACCTCGTGCGAATACGACTCGCGGGTGATGAGGTCCGCGCCGGGCCGCTCCGGCGCGCGGCGACCGGAAAAGCGGGACACCGCGAGGTCGAAGCTGCCCCAGAAAAAATGCACCGGGCTGCACTTGCCGATGAAGCGGCAGCGGAAGCTCTCGAAAATGGGCTTGATCGTGACGAGCGTGCGCCAGAAGGCGTTCGCCCTCGCGGGATCATACGATCGGTGCGTCACATCCTTGTCGAACCGGATCGGGTCCGGCACCTCGACCGGCATGGGCCAGATCCGAACCGGTACACCCATGCGATGCATCGTGTCCATGACGAGCCGGTAGAAATCGGCGACCGTCCGAGGTTCGAGCGGGATCGTTTCGGTGACACCGTCCGAGCTCTGGATGACGAGCTTGTGGGCCACGAAGTCGAACACGATGGTGAAGGCGCGGTCGCCCGCCATCATGGTGGGCGTCGAGAGCCCACGTGCCGTCACCTGGAACGCGATGTTCCAGAAGTGATTCGTCCTCGGCGTGAGCGCGAGGCAGACCTTGCCTACGATCTGCGTCCACATGTGAAGCGTGCCGTACGTGTCCCGCCACTGTTCGAGCGAAAGCTCGGGCCACTTCCCCGCAGCCACAGGCGTGAGCGCCATGATTTTGCCCCTCCTCGGCCCCCAAGGTACCAGAGGCGCGTGACGGGTAGCTTCTCCATCGCTTTAGGCTACATCACTAACGAATTGTGAATACGTCTGTTCCACTGTACTGTGCGGGGCTGCAGAAGCGCCTGCTCCACGCCGATAACAACTTACGCATCGCGCCCTTCGGGGGAGCCTCGGCGCAGACGTCACGCACGTCCGCAAAACCAGCACAACGGAGCGCACTTGGGGAAGAAGCGCCGTCCGTACTTCAGCGCGCAGGTCGTTTCGGCCGCCAAACCGGTAGCCAAGATCATACTCAAGAGCAAACTCTTGATGGTGCTCCTGGTGCTGTGCGGCGTGGGATTCTGGGCCGGCAAGCACGCGCGCCACGATCCCACCGAGATTCCCTTCGAGGAGCTCTTCGAGAATATGAGCGTGCTGTCGTATCGGGAGTCTCCCTCCGACACGAGCGCGCGCTTTGTGGTCGAGCTTTCCGCCCGCGGACGAGTATTCCAGCAGTACGACGTGGATTCGCGGAGCTTCACGGCGCCCGTGCGGGGCCATGATTACGGACGCACGATCAGCGGCACGCGGTACCGTCCGCTCAAGATCCGCGGCCACGTGGATCGCGGTTTCTGGCTCGAGCTTCCCGACTCCTCGGAGCACGCGCTCCTCCCCGACCAGTTCGAGGAGCTCTACCGGTCGACCCTCGATTTCGTGAAGCCGGTGTCGGCCGTCTCCGTGGTGCTCGGAACGCTTTCAGGCTATTCGATCGGATACCGCGCGGCCACGTGGAGCACCTCGCTCGCCAACCCGGCGGTGCAGAGACATGTGCTGGCGATCCCGAACATGGGTCGCGCGATCGCGCGGGAGGCGTGGCGTCGTGTGCTCCTCGAGCCGGTCGTGATGACCCGCGAGAGCGACGCGGACCGGTTCGCCGCCGTCCGGGGAATGCAGCGCCTCTACACGAACTTCTTCAGACTCGCCCTCGCCGACAGCGACCGGTTCATCCCTCAGGAGGCCACCCGTCTGGATTCGCTCGGGCGCGGCCGCGACGCGCGGGTGATGCTCGCGTTCGCCGAGTCGGTGAGGCGCGCGGCTTCGGACAGCCAGCTGACGAGCACGGACTTCCGGGCGATCGAAGACTGGGCGAGCCTGCTCGACCGGCGAGGCCACTGGTCCCGCGGGGCAACGCCGCAGCCACGCGAGGAGCGCATGCGCTACTACGGCACGCTGGCCTGGTACGGGCTCGCGCCCACGAGCTCGGACGAGCAGCGGATCTGGATGGGACCCCGCTTTCTCGTGCGCGAGGGGGACATGGAAGGCTTCGTCGCCGACGAGCTCCCGATGACTGGGGTCGGGTGTCCGGTCGCCTGGCGCAACTGGCTCCGCCGTGACAACGGAACTCTGGCCGGGAACACCTGGACCGCGCAGTGGGTGCGGGAGTCGCGGCAGGTGGCCCAGGCCGTGGATTTCGGACGCGAGGTCGCGCGCAGGCTTCAGGGAAGACAGTAGGCGCGAACGCCTATCGCGCCGTGATGGTGAAATCCTTCGAGCCGACGACCTGGCCGTCGACGAGGATCTCCACCTTGTAGGACCCCTGAGGGATTCCCGTGGGCTCCACGAGGTGGAACATCGTGGCGGTCTCGCCCTCTCCCACCGCCACCGTCTCAGTCGTCTCGCCCAAGACCTGGCCGTCCGCGGATGACCAGCGCGCGATCACCTGGGTCGGAGCACCGGGACCGGTGAGTACGACCGCCGCGAACACCGTGTCTCCCGGGGCGAATGAGTTGTTCCAGCTGACGACCCTCCTGTCCGAAGTCAATTCCCGCCCAAGGTCGATGCGTGTGACCTTGACGCCGTGCGTCGTGGTCATCGTAGATTGCTTGGTCGTATCGGCTTCCGGGCTCTTCTTCGTGCAGGAGATGAGTGCTGTGGCGAGGAGCGCTGTGGCGATTGAAATCGCCAGGAAGGAGCGCGTGCGGCGATGGCTGGAGCTCGTATCGATGGAGAAGCTCATGACGAACCTCGTTGGGGCTCGAGAAACGTGGGCTCGGGGGCTCGACTCATTTCCGCGGAGCGCGCGAGCCCAACCGTCCGAACGCCGGCAATAATGGTCCCCCTTCCCAAAGGGGAGTGTCAATGTCCGTCGCTGGGCTCCTGCCCACGTTCGCCCTGCGCTCCATCAACCTCTGATATTCTCTGATCGTGGAGAAACCGCGAGGGAAATCCCCCCAGAAGAGAGAGCAGACGAAGCACCGGTCCTTCCACGGCAAATGGCTGCTCTGGCTGGGCGCCATCCTCGTCCTCACGTTCGCGGTGTATCTCCCCAGCCTGGACAATGACTTCACCAGCTGGGACGACAATGGGTACGTCGCGGAAAACGCCGCGGTCACGCACTCAGACCTCAGGGCGCTGCTGACCGTCCCCTTGGGCGGCAACTACCACCCGCTCACCATGCTGTCCCTGGCGCTGAACTACAAGATATCCGGGCTCAACGCCGCTTCGTATCACTGGCTCAATTTGTTGCTTCACCTCGCGAATACGGCGCTGGTGTTTCTCTTCGTCCGAAGACTCTCCGGCGGGAGGTTCTGGACCACGGTCGCGACGGCGCTCTTTTTCGGCATCCATCCCATGCATGTGGAGTCGGTCGCATGGGTCGCGGAGCGCAAGGACGTGCTCTACGCATTCTTCTACCTTCTGGCGCTCATCGCCTACCTGGCATATCTCGACACGCGCCGGCGGGTGTGGCTCGGCGCCACCCTCCTCGCGTTCGTCCTATCCGCGGCGTCCAAACCCGCGGCCGTCGTACTGCCGCTCATGCTCCTGGCGATCGACTACTTCCGCCGACGCCCCATGAGTCCTTCCGTCGTGCTGGAAAAGGTTCCGTTCTTCGCGGTATCGATCGCCGCCGGCCTCTTGACCATGAGCGCGCAGGGACACGCTGGGGCGATCGTCAATCCTCATCTGTGGAGCCTTCCCCAGAAGGTGTTGTTCGCCTCGTATGCAACGATCATGTACATCGTGAAACTGTTCGTCCCTACGAAGCTCTCCGTGGTGTATCCCTACCCCAACGTGTCGGCGGGAGAGCCGCTCTCCCCGATCTTCTACGCCGCGTTCCTTGCGCTCGCGATCCTTCTCCCGGTGGTCGCGTATCTGTCTCGCCGCGTACCGGCCGTCCTCTTCGGCCTCGGGTTCTTCTTCATCAACATCATCCTCGTGCTTCAGCTCCTGCCGGTGGGGAGCGCCATCGTGTCGGAGCGTTACACCTACCTGCCCTACATCGGCCTCTTCTTCGCGCTCACGTGGTGGCTGGACGAACCCAAGGGCACGAAGCCGGCCCGGCTGCTGAAACCCCTCGTAGCGGGAAGTCTGCTCCTTCTTCTACCGGTATCCGTTGTTCAAACCTGGACCCGCTGCGATGTGTGGCGGAACGACGAGACTCTGTTGAACGACACGATTCAAAAGTATCCACATCGGATCTGGTATGTGTACTGGCATCGCGGATACTACTATTTCGAGAGGGATCGATTCGATCGCGCCCTTGCCGATTTCAATGAGGCGCTGGCTCTCAATTCCGGAGTCGCGTCGGTATGGATGCACAAGGGCAGCCTCCTGGCGATGATGAATCGCAATGACTCCGCCTTCGTCTGCACGGAACGCGCGATCGAGCTCAAGCCGGATTACACCGAAGCTCTGAGCAACCGGGGCGGGCTCAAGGTCCGGATGGGGGATCTCGCCGGGGCGCTGGACGATTTCGCGCGCGCGATCGCGCTGGACCCGAGGTTCCGGGATGCGTACACCAATCGCGCCGCCGCGTACGCCGTGATGAAGGACTACGATAAAGCCAACGCGGATCGCCGCCGGGCGATCGAGCTGGATCCGACGAATCCCGCGAATTACCGGCTGTTCGGCGCCATCGGTGTGACTCTGCAAAAACTGAACCGCGACCGGGAGGCGATTCCCGCGTACGACGAGGCGATTCGAAGAGCCCCGCGCGGCGACGGGCGACTGGGCGAGTACTACCTCAACCGCAGCCGCGCCTGGTGGGCGCTGCACGACCCGACCAGGGCCAGGGACGACGCTCGGGAGGCCGTACGGCTGGGCGCCCGGGTGCCGCCGGCGTACTTGCAGGAATTGGGCGGATGAGGTCCGGGCCGCTCCGTGGAATGCCCCGGCGCCTCGGCTAGCGCCCCATCAACCTCAGATATTCCCGGTCCCAGGCGGCAGGGACGCTCTCCCGCGGCGAGTAGGGCCCAGGCACGTAGCGGCGGGATGAAATTCCGAGCTGGCTCTGCTCCACGATGTCCCAGTCCTGACGGTTCGTGAGGTCCCAGAACTCGATCCCATCGTTGATGTTGTTGCCCGGGTCCGCGAGCGTATCCGGATGGAAGAGCCACTCCGACTCGACGATCGTCCGGTCCACCGCCATCGGCCGTAGCATGTAGTAGTTCACGTAGTCGGGGTGAAGGCTCAAGAGCATGTTCGGCATCAGCGTGTAATAGAAGCCTCTATGCCGGTCCTCTTCGGGAAGGGCTCCGCTGACGAGACGCCCGCACGAACGCCCGCTCATGGTCGCGCTCTCATTGGGAGACTTGATTTCCATATAGCCGCCGAGGAAGGGACCCTCGACGAGGTCGTTGGCCCCGCTCTGATACGGGAGCACCGACGCGAGCTTCGGGTGGATCGTGGGGCAGTGCAGGCACTCGGAGTAGTTCTGGAACACGAGCTTCCAGTTCGCGCGGACGTCGTACACGACGCGGTGCCCTACCGCGAGGCCGGGCAGGCCGTAGCGCGCGAAGCGCTCCTGGACCGCGCCCCACGCGGTCTCGAACGGCACTACGTCTTCGCCCACGTTCACGAAAAGGAACCCCTCCCATTCGGCGAGGGCCGCCTCGTGCAGCGGGTAGTCGGCCTTGTCGAAGCCGGGTACCTCCTGCATCGATGGCGCGCCGACGAGGCGCCCGTCCGTGGTGTAGGTCCACGCGTGGTAGCCGCACTGGATCGTCTCGCCGAAGCGGCCGCATTCCTCGCGGCAGAGCCGGGTGCCGCGGTGCCGGCAGACGTTGAAGAACGCGCGTAACGCGGCGTTCCGGTCGCGGAGCACGATGATCGACTCCCCGGCGATCTCGCGGATGAAGAAGTCCCCGGCCTTCGTCAAGCGCGATGCGCGCCCGACGCAATTCCACCCGCGCGCGAAGATCTTCTCCCGCTCCTCGGCGAGGATGGCCTCGGAGGTGTAGGTTTCCCCGGGGAGCGTCCTGGCGCCCGGCTGGTAGCTTGTGGTGGTGCGTTGGTAGGTCGCCATGGTTCCCTGCCGGCGCATGGGCGTCCCGCCCACGCCCCGGTTCCCCTACGGTCGTTTCCGCCGATCCTCGAGAATTCTCCGGGCCGCGAGCCACCCCGGTCCACCCAGGATGCCGGGGCCCGGATGGCTCCCCGCGCCTCCCAAATATAGCCCAGCGATCGGCGTATTGTGGCGGCCCCATCCCGCCACGGGACGCATGAAGAGGATCTGATCGAGGCCCAGCTCCCCCTGGGACGTTGCTCCCTCCCGCAGCCCGAACCGCTCCTCCAGGTCGCGGGGAGAGAAGGCTGCCTGACCTACGATGCGCGACGTGAAGCACGGCGCCACCGCTTCGATCGCCGCGGTCACGCGCTTCGCCAACGCATCGCGGCGCGCCACATCCCACGTCGCGCCCTCCCGCATACGGTACGGCGCGTATTGGGCACGCGCGACCAGGACATGCCGGCCGCCCGCCGCGAGCCCGGGCCAGAGCAGGGTGGGCACGGTGATCTCGACGTGCGGATGCTCCGAGACCGCTCCGTACTTCGCGGCGTCGGCTGCCTTCTCGAGCGACGCGAGACTCGGCGTGAGGGAGACGACTCCCTTGAGCGCCTCCGATGCGTCGAGCCCCGGGATCTCGGGAAGCGACTCGAGAGCGTAGAGCACGACCGCGGTAGAGCCGCGGTGACGGATGTTCCCCACCTCGCGGAGAAACTCGGGGTCGAGCCACACGGGATCGATCCAGTCCAGGAGCGTGTGGGCGGGATTCGCGGTCGAGAGCACCGTCCGGACGGGAATCTCTTCTCCATCGTTCAGGACGACCCCGGCCACAGTGTCGTCGTGCACGAGGATCCGGGCCACTCCCGCGCCCGCGCGAATCGCGGCGCCGGAGCGCCGGGCCGCGCCCTCGGCCGCGAGCGCGAATGCATCGGGACCCGCGCGCCACGGAGCGCGCCCGCGCACGGCGCCCGCCGGCGCGCCGACGAGGTGGTGAAGGAGCACGAAGCCTGTGCCGCCCGAGCGGGGCCCCTGTTGATGATCCTGGATCCCCCCCGCCGCGACCGCCGCCTTGAGCGGAGCGCATTCGAACCAGTCGTCGAGCAGCTCCCAAACCGAAAGCGGGAGCGTGCGCAGGAACTCGATCATGTCCCGGCGCCCGAGCGCGCGGAACTTCCACCCGAGGCCGGCGAGCGGCAGGAGCTCGCGGAGCGAGGAGGCGCTGATGTCGGGCGCGGGAGCCATGTAGAGCGCCTCGAGGAGACCCGCGAGCTTCCGGAGCCGCGCCGTAAACTCCGGCCACTTCGCGGCGTCTCCGCGCGAGTGCACTCCGATGGCGTCCGCGGCCCGCGCCGGGTCGCGCGGCAAGGCGAGGAAGCGGCCGGGCTCGACGGCCACCGCGAGGCGCAGGTCGGCGCTTACGCGCTCGAGTCCTTCGAGGCCGAGCTGACGGGCGATCGGCTCCGGCAGCCAGCCGGGATCCGCGCCCAGCGGCGAGGCGCGGAACCCGGGGGCGAACTCCACGACGCGTCCCTGACCGCCGAGCGCCCCCTCGCGCTCGAGGAGCAGCACGCGCAGGCCGGCGCGGCCGAGCTTCGCCGCGGACACGAGGCCGTTCGCTCCCGCGCCGATCACGACGACGTCGTAGGCGGGCGTGCTCATGCCGCGGCCTTCAAGATCTCGAGCGCCGCGAGCCGCCCCGACGCGCCCATGATGCCGCCCCCCGGATGGGTTCCCGCGCCGCATTGCCAGTAGCCGTGAATCGGCGTGCGGTACTTCGCCCACCGCGGTACCGGACGTAGAAAGAAGAGCTGTTGCAGGGCGAGCTCGCCCTGGAAGATGTTCCCCTCGGAAAGCCCGGTGACGCGCTCGATGTCGTCGGGGGTGAGCACCTGCTTGTGCAAGATCAGCGACTCGATATTGGGAGCGTAGCGGGCGAGCGTCTTCACCACCGCGTCCCCGAACGCCTCGCGTCTCGCGTCGGTCCAGCCGCCGTTCAGATGATACGGCGCGTACTGGACGAAGATGCTCATCACGTGCTTCCCCGGCGGCGCCATCTGGGGATCGATCATCGAGGGAATGACGATGTCCATGTACGGGTTCCTCGAGAACTCGCCGTACTTGGCGTCGTCGTAGGCCCTCTCGAGATAATCGATGCTCGGGCTGATCGACATCGCGCCGCGCAGGTGCGGGCCCACGCCCGGCATGCAGGTGAAATTGGGCAACCCCGCGAGCGCGAGGTTCACCTTCCCCGACGATCCGCGGAACTTGTATCGGCGGATGCCGTCGACCAGCTCCCCCGGAAGCTCCTTCGGATCGACCAGCCGGGTGAACGTGAGGCGCGGATCGAGGCCCGAGAGGACCAGGTTCGCGGCGATCTCCTCTCCGTTCGCGAGCGCCACGCCGGTCGCGCGGCCGTTGCGCACGAGGACGCGCTCCACGGCGGCGCCGGTCCGCATCTCGGCGCCGTGCGCGCGCGCCGCGTCCGCGATCGTATTGCTGATCGCGCCCGTGCCCCCCTTCTGGAATCCCCAGGCCCGGAATGCGCCGTCGAGCTCCCCCATGTAATGGTGGAGGAGCACGTAGGCCGACCCCGGCGAGCGAGGCCCCAGGAACGTGCCGATGATCCCGCTCGCCGACTTGGTGGCCTTGAGCGCGTCGAGCTCGAACCACTCGTCGAGGTAATCCGCGCTGCTCATCGTCATGAGCTTGTGGAGGGCGTGGAAGCGCTCGGGTCCGAGCGACCGGAAGTGCCCGCCGAGTTTGAGAAGTCCGGCGAGATCCCCGGGTGAAAGGGACGCCGGGTCGGGTGGCACCATGCCGAGGATGGGCTTCACCGCCATCGCCATATGGTGCATGAGCCGTCCGAATACGACCGCCGCGTCCGCGTCGCGCGGCGAGTGCCGGCACAGTTCCCGGCGCGTCTCGTCGGGGTCGGACCACGAGGCGAGGTAATCGCCGTTGTCGAGCGGCGTGACGGTGCTCTCGAGCGGAAGGATCTGGAGTCCGTGCCGTGGCAGATCCAGGTCGCGGATGATCTCCGGGCGGAGCAGGCTCACCACGTAGGAGAAGACCGAGAACTTGAATCCCGGAAAGATCTCTTCGGTGACCGCGGCGCCCCCCAGCAGCGGCCGGCGCTCGAGCACGAGGGTCTTCTTGCCCGCGCGCGCGAGGTAGGCGGCGGCCACGAGGCCGTTGTGCCCGCCGCCGACGACGATGGCGTCGTAGCGAGAAGCGCTCATGCCTTCTTTCGCTCCGGGTCGAAGAAGGGGAGCTTTCGCACCACGGCGTCGGCCCACTCGCGGCGGTGTTCCACCGTGACCTCGAGCTTCAACCGGGTGCCTGCCTCGAAGTGCGGCGCCCTGAGGTGCGCGAGCGCGAGCGATTTCTTGAGGAGCGGCGACCAGCACCCGCTCGTCGCGTAGCCCACCTGGCGCCCCTCGCGGGTTACCGGAGCGCTCACGCGCCACGCGATGTTCGGGATCTTCGGCGGCAGCTTGTGGACGGCGTAGAGGCGCTCGAAGGAATCCCAGCTCACCTCGAGCCCCACGAAGCCCCACGCCGGGCCGCGCTTCCGCTCGGCCTCGAGCGCCCGGCGTCCGTTGAAGGGCCCCTTCTCCGCGCTCACCGCCCAGCCGAGGTTGATCTCGTAGGGCGTGGACTTGCGCGCCTCGATCAGGGCGTGATGCGAGGAGAAGTAGTCCACATCCAGCATGATGAGTCCTGCCTCGATGCGCGCGATGTCCATCGCCCAGACCCCCGCGGGCGTGATGCCGTAGGGCGTGCCGGTTTCGATCAGAGCGTCCCAGAGCGCCACGGCGGACCCCGCGTCCACCCAGATCTCGTAACCGAGATCGCCGGTGTAGCCCGTGCGCGAGACCGCGACCGGGATGTCGCGGATCTTGGCCTCGATCATCCGGAAGTACTTGAGCGAGGCGAGGTCCACCCCCGTCGCCTGCGAGAGGATGGCGCGTGACAGTGGCCCCTGGAGCGAAAGCGCTCCCATCTTCTCCGAGATGTCCTCGATCGAGACCTCCATGCCCACGGCGTTCATGTGAAGCCAGCGGAGCGAGGAATCCGCGCTCGTGAACCGGTAGGCGCTCTCCCCCAGCCTCGTCACGGTGCCGTCGTCGATCACCTTCCCCGCGGCGTCACACCAGGGCGTGTAGTAGACCTGCCCGGTCCTCAGCTTGGCCATGTCGCGGGTGATCATCCGGTCGAGCAGGCGCAGAGCGTCCTTTCCGGTGATCCGGTACTTGTAGAGCGGCGAAACGTCGATGAGGGCGGCCGAGCTCCGGATCGCGGCGTACTCGCGGTCCGGATGGGGATCGTAGGCGCTCGCCATCTGATATCCGGACCAGCGACGCCACGTCTGCGCCCGCACCAGGGGCGCGGTGCGGGGATGAAAGGGAGAGGTTTTTAGCATGGGAGCGGCGATTTTACGCGGGATTCAGGCGATAGACAATCGGTGTCTCCGCGGGCCCGAGGGACCTGCTCGGATTGCATGGCACGAAAAGAAAGCGCCCCAGGCGAACCACCACCTGGGGCGCGATCGATGACGCCGAGTCTTGGCGACCTACTTCACCGGCTCGATCGAGATCTTCCCTCCCACAACGCTGACCTCGGCGTCGATCCCCTGTTGCTTGAGCTGCGAGGAGATGGCATCCGTGAGCGCGGCGTCGCTCATGGAGTCCGAGTTCGAAACCTCGACCTTCGCGCTCTTTCCGTTCAACGTCACGTCCACGACAAGCGCGGTGGCGCCGTCGATCTTTGTCTTCTGGACCTTGACCGCGATCCCTTCTCCGCCGGCGAGCGGAGCGCCGTCCTTCGTGAGGACGACCTGAGGCATGGGCTCGGGCGGCGCGGACGATGCGTCCCCCTCATGCTGGCGCTCCACCGTCAGCCGGATCTCGCGCCCCCCCTCCGGACGATCGGTGACCGAGACCTGAGCGTCGGGAACTCCCGCCTGCGCGAGCCTGTCCCGGATCTCCTGTTCGAGCGCGACCGCCGATTTCCCGTCGACGTTGATCCTGATCATCTGGTCGAACGCATACGCGACGGCCGGATACCGCACACGCTCGCGGCGCGGTGTCACCTGGACCGAGGCCGAGTAGCCCTTCGCGGCCAGCTCACGGGCTAAGTCCATGGTGGCTTGCTGCGCCTCGGCGCCGGAACGCTTCGGCAGGGTGGTATGGAGCACGAACCGCGGGCCCGCATTGTCCGAGACCGCTTCGACCGAGACGCCCTTCGAGCCCAAGGCCCCCTGGAGTCCCCGGGCGACGGTCGAGATCTCCCGCGACCCAATCCCCATTCCGGTGACCGTCAGGGCGACGTCCTGCCCCACGACGCGTTCGTAGGAGACCGGCACAACCATCGCGACCAGCACCGCGAGCGCTCCGACGACGACCGCCGCGACCGCTGGGCGGGTGCGGACCGAATGAAGTACTGCCATGAGATTCCTCCTCAGTTTCCAAATCGCCGGGCGCGAGTCGAGCCCGCGCCGGCGAGCCGTTTGAATTGTCGTGTCCAGATCCGGGATGTCTCGAGCGCTGACCTTTCTCAACGCCTCGAGGTCCCGGTCCAGGTTGGATTCATCGCTCATGGGATCTCTCCTTCGCCGGCCAGGCCATGGTCCCGGCCGTCCGTGATTCCCGATTCGGCGCCGCTTCGTTCTCCCGCGCGTGGCGGAGATAGAAGCGACGGAGTTTCTCCCGGCCCCGGGTGAGGCGCGACTTCACCGCAGAGACCGTTACGCCCTGGATTTCCGCGACCTCTTCCACCGAGAACCCCTCGATCTCGTGCAACACGATGGCCTCGCGCTGGACCGGCGCCAGTCCGGCCAGGGCGCGCGCCGCACGCTGCGCCCGCCGGCGCTCCTCCTCCCAGGAGGTCCCATCCTCCCCCACCGGCTCGTTCCCGCGATCGAGCGTCTCTTCGATCGGCACCCCGGTGCGCCGCGGGCGCCTCAGGTGGGAGCGATGTCGGGTCAGGAGTATTGCGAAGAACCAGGATCGGAACCGGGACTCCTCACGCAGGCCGTCCAGCTTGTCGTACGCGCGCAGCACGGCATCCTGATAGAGGTCGTCGCCGTCGTCGACCGACCGGCACAGCCGGCGGGCGGTGCCCACGGCTTGCTCGTGGAGGGGCCCGAGAAGCCGAGTCAGTCTGCTCCAGCGGGCCGTGTCTGCGCGCGAGTCCATGTTCCTTCTTGCCGCTCCTCCTTGGTTACCCAAACCGGAGACGCTTCGAGGGGGTGGGATGGTTGCAGGAAAATCAGGCCTGTCGGCGAAACCCCGAGAATGTCTTAGAGTGTTGCCCTCCGAGCCGGACGGTCGTCAGGCGTGATCCGGCGCCGCCGTAACGTTCGTCATCCAACATGGGGGTCATGATGAGACGATCGATCGTCCTCGCGCTGCTTCTCGCCTTTGCGGTTCAATCCTTCGATCCGGCCTACGCCGGTCCCCGCCGGCGCGCCGCGCGCCGCGTCGCGCGCCACCGGACCGTCGTGGTCGTGCCTCACGGCTGGCCGCTCCGCCGGCCGCTCCGCCAGGTCTGGGTCGTTCCCGCGCGGGCGCCGGTGCGGAGAATCCCCGCCGTCTTCCTGGCCCCGATCGTCTTCACGGGCGTGGCCGTTGCGGCCGCTTCCGCCCCGGCGCGCGACATTCTGGTTTGGGAAGACGGCGAAACACTCGAACGGGACAACGATTGGACCGAGTTTACGCTGAACTGTGATAGCCGCGGCACCAAGCTCTGGCTCGAGATCGCGGGCGGGAAGGTACAGGTGGACTGGGCTGAGGTCGCCTTCGAGAACGGAGAAACCCGGGTCGTCGATTTCAGTGAGAAGACCTACGGTCCGGGGATCTATGCGCTGCTCGACTTCCGGGACGGACGCAAGGTGGACCATGTCCGGATGGTGGCAAGGGCGAAGAGCGACGCGGCCCGGGTGGTGCTCCGGATGGAGAAGTAGCCGCGTCGCGCTCGGCGCCGGAGGATGCGCGCAAGCTTCACCGCGGCGAGAGAGGAATGCCCCGCCCGAGGACGAAAACGAACGTCACCGCGACCAGGAGGGCGCAGGCGACCCACGCCCGGCTGGCGCGAAGCCCTGGGACGGCAGGAGCGCCATCCGACGTGCGCCGTTCCACGATCGCGGGCAGGAACAGGAGCCCGGCCATGGCTCCGAATCCGCTGCTCGCGCCGGAAAGCAGGATCAGGTTCGGGCTGATCGGATTCAGCGCCGCCCCGGCGACGAAGAGCAGCCCGCCCGACACATAGGCCGGGAAGGTCAGTCGGCGCACGTCACGCCGATCCAGGAGGCCGCTCCGCACCAGCGACGTCAACGATGCCGCCGAAGCAGAGGCGGCGAGCGCATAGGTGACGAGCCCGCTGATCGCGAGCACTCCCCGCCAGGCCCCGTACGGCTTAAGGCCCGCGATGACGGCGGCCCAGTCGCCGACGTCCAGGAGCCCGGAAAAGAGGAGATACCCGGTTCCGTTGAACAGGTTGAGCGTCGCGAGAAGCCACAAGAAATAGCCCATCGAATCGAACCGCTTCCGCCGGCGCGACAGCGCGAGGAGCAGGATGCCGGCAAGCGCATTCGCGATCGAGCCGGCGGCGGCGACCAGACGGCTCTCGGTCGAAGTCTGCAAGGCCACGGTGGAAATCGACAGCGCCCTGACTCCGGGGATCAGGGCGCAGGCCAGGCCGTGCCCGAGCGCCTCGTGAATCATGTCGCAGGCGGCGTAGGCCACGACCGCCACGGAGGTCACCGTGGCGAGGCTGGAATGACGGGAATCGCCGCTGGTGGATCCCACTTCCCGCGCCTCCTATCGCGTCCCGCTCAACTGCTTGGCGCGGGCGAGATATCGCTCCGACTTCGCTCGATCTCCGAGCCGGTCCCAGGCCACGGCGAGGTTCCACTGTAGTAGATACGTATCTCCGAACCGGGCGACCCCATGTTCCAGCGTCTGGACGGCGGCCCGGGGCTGCTTGCTGAGAAGCTGCGTGCTGCCGAGGTTCTCGTAGAAAGCCACCTTGCTGGAGTCGATGCTGATCGCGCGCTCGAGATATTCGATCGCCCTCGTGTAGTCGTGGACGCTCCTGGCAAAGAACAGGCCGGTCTCCCCCCAAGCCTGGGCGTTCCGCGGCTGGGCCCGGAGAAACCCCTCGTAGACCTTGATGGCATCGTCGACTCGACCGGTCTTCTCCAGATAGCCGGCCTCCAGCAGGGCCGCTTCCGTGTCGTCGGGCTTGAGCGAGCGGTAATGGCGAATGCTCTGGAGCGCGGTCTCGTGGTCGCCGGTCTGATCGGCGGCCAGCGCGAGGTTCCGATACGCGAGCGCCTTGTCCGGCTCGAAGGTTACGACCCGCCGATAGCACTCCATCGCCTCGGCCGCCCTGTCCTTTCCCCGCTTGATCAACAGGTTGCCCAGCCCAAACCAGGCGAGGCTGTGCCCCGGATAGATCGCGACCGCCCGCTTGAAGTGCCACTCGGCGCCGTCCAGCAACCGCCGATGCGCGGCCGGGTCCTTCTCCTTCCCCGCCATCTCCTCCAGCGTGGACCCGAGGGCCGCCTGGATCTTCGCCGAATGAGGAGAGACCTTCACGTCCGTCGAGAACAAGGTGTAGTTGTCCTTCCATGCGGCGTTTCGAAGGACCGTCTTCGCCGAAAACCCCGCGGACACGAGGATCAGGAGGACGGCTGCTACGCGCGACCCTCCCTTCCCCATCAGCTTCTCGGACAGGGCTCGGAGGGCGATGACGACCGAGATCGCCAGCCCGAGGGAGGGAATGTAGAGGAAGCGCTCCGCCAAGGTCGTGCCGATGGAGAAGAACAGGTTGGAGACGATCGAGAAGCTGATCGCGAAGAAAAGCAGCCCGAAGGCGATCGGGTTCTTGCCGCGGATTCCGGCAACCGCGAAGACCGCGAGTCCCACCGTGAGGACGGCGGGGAAGAAGCTCGACGGATCTCCGAACTGGGTGAGCGGAACCTGGTTGTAGTAGTAGTCGCTGGAGAGGGGGTGCGGGAAGAAGAAAAGCCTCAGGTAGATCCCGAGCGTCTTGAATATCGTGGCCACGCGCTCCGGCAAGGACGCCAGCGCGAACGGGTCGTTGAGGAGATCCGACGTGCGGACGATCTTCATCGGTCCGGCGAAAGCTCCGCGGATCACGAAATAGATGGCGAAGGGAACCACCAGGGCGCCGAAGACGGTCCCGAGACGCCGTGAATCCACGCTTCGAAAGAACCAGATACCGAGCGGAATGATCACGAGAAACGGGATCAGGGTCTCCTTGGATAGAAGGCCCAGCAGGATGAACAGGCCCCCGGCCACGAGGTGCGGAATTCCCCGGGCGCCCGGGCGCTCGCCGAAGCTCAGAAACGCGTGGAACGCCGAGAGGCCGAAGATCAGCGCCATGATTTCGTCCCGCCCTTTGACGTTCGCCACGACCTCGGTGTGGATGGGATGCGCCATGAAGAGGAGCGTGATCAGGAACGGCGGCGCGGTCCACCAGCGGGCCCTCGCGTCGGGCTGGAAAAACCGGACGAGGAGTAGGTACAGGAGGGCGCCGCTCAAGCCGTAGAGAAGCAAATTGATCAAGTGCCCCAGCGCGGGGTCGGACCCGGCGACCTGGTATTCGAGCGCGAATGTGGCGATGGAGAGCGGGCGGTACCTACCCCCGCTCACCAGACTCTTCTGCTCCAGGAAGAATCCCTGGAAGCTGTCGTGAGCGAAGATATCGGGAATGCCGCGAATTCCGCTCTTGGTGTAGGCGTTATCGGTGATGAACAGGGCATCGTCCACCGCATAGTCGTTGGCGAGCGTGTTTGCGTAGAGCGGGATCGCCAGGAGAAAGAAGAACAGCGCGATGAGCCAGGGGCGGGGTGCGCCTCGGACGGAGCTCGGGGGACGTGGCGGCGTTCGGGGATCGCGCGTTTGGGCCATTGGATGAAAAGCTATTCTCGAACCTCATCCAATGCAACGGGCCAGTCGTCTCGCGTCCCCGCGCGCCCCCGCGGAGGCGCGCCCAAGCCCCCCCTACGCCCGCTTCCTCTTCCGGGTCTCCAAGACGAGGCGCACCGCGAAGCGGCCCAGCGGCCCGGACTTCTCGAGCTGCGCCTGAATCGCCGCGAGCTCGGCCTCGCGAGCCTCGGGGGTCGTCCGGTCCTCGAAGGGAACGCTCCCCGCGCGCGCGAGGTAGGCGCCGAGGCGGCGCGGAATCGTGGCGTCATGCGTCACCGAGGTGATGCGGCGGCGGTTCTTCATCCGTCTACGCGAGAAGGAATCCGGAGCCATGATGCCGGCCGCATCCGATACGGCCTCGAGCGAGAACCACTCGCTGGTGTCGCTCGAGTCGTGGGTCGTGATCAGCTCGAAACGCCGAGCCTCGAAGACGTCCCGCGCGTTCGGCCCGAAGCGGCGGCGAAGCGTCAGCACTCCGTTTCCGATCCGCCATTCCATGCGCCCGCGGCCGAGCCAGACGGCGCCGCATACCAACGCGATCGTGGCGAGCACGAGATTGAGCGCGATCGCCAGCAGCTCCGGTTTCTTGAGCGATTCCTGAACGACAATCAGCGCGATTGCCCCGATCCCCAGGGCGCCCACGCCGGCTGCGCGTGCCTGAATCTTGCGCATCGCCCTGTCCGGAACGACCGCGCGATCCCCTTCGGGCGTGATGATCTCTTCCCAGCCCTTTGGCAAGCGCTCGCCCGCGGGCACGAGTGCCACGTCCGGAATCCCGAGCTCCGACCGGAGCGCCGCCGCCGCCGCTTCGCGTTCCTCGCGTGTGCCGAGACGCGACAGCTCGACCGTCGCCTGGCGGGTCTCGATGGCGAGAGCGCGGTTCCCGGGCGAAAGAAAGATTCGCCGCAGCGTGTCCCTCGGGAACTCCCGCCTCATGCGAAGGGGCCCGAGCCGGCGCAGGAGGACGAGCCCGCCGGCCTCCGCGGAGAGCCGATCCTCCGACCAGAGGAGCCGCAACAATTCCCGGGTGGCGGCGAGGCCGCCGAGGGTCCAGAGGGCGAGCCAAAAGAGGAGGAACGCGCCGACGGCGAGTGCGGGTCCTGTCTGGAGAGGGGCGTGTCCGGACCCGAGCGGCGTACCGGACATCAAAGCGCACGCGCCGTTCGCGAGGATCCAGAGCGCGAAGCCCTCTCCGGCGGCCCAGCCGCACAGCCAGAAGAGCAGGAACCCCGCAGTGAAGAAACGGCCGATGCCGCATGGCCTCAGGCTCACCATCTCTGCCACCTCCCTGCGGAGACTATCGGCCCCGGGATGACCCTTCCTTAGCGGAAAGCAAGCCGCGGCGGGAGATAAGCGCTTGAGGAACAGCCGTTTGCGGGCGCGGCCTGTCGGGCGGCCGGCCCCCGACTATCTGCCTACGACTTGCTTCTCACGGGGGTTCACGTGCCGGCGCACGTTCTCCTCCCTGCCCGAGCCGACGGAGACGAGCCGGATCGGCACGCCCGCGAACTCCTCGAGACGGTCGAGGTAACGACGCGCTTCGCGGGGCAGGTCATCCCACTGCCGCGCGGCGCTGGTGGGCGCGCTCCACCCCGAGAACGCCTCGCAGATCGGCCGCGCCGCCTTCAGGTCGGCGAGCGACTCCGGCATCTCCGAGACGCGCCGGTGTCCGATCTCGTAGTCCACCACGATCTTGATCTCGGGCATCGCGTCGAGCACGTCGAGCTTCGTGATCACGAGCTGTGTGAGCCCGTTCACACGCACCGCGTGCCGGATCCCCACGACATCGAACCAGCCGCAGCGCCGCGGGCGGCCCGTGGTCGCGCCGTATTCGTTCCCTTCCTCGCGGAGCTTCTCCGCCAGCTCCCCTTCGAGCTCGGATGGGAAAGGACCGTTCCCGACGCGCGTGGCGTAGGCCTTGGCGACCCCGATCACGTCGGTGATCTTGGTGGGCCCGATTCCGACTCCGGTGCACGCGCCGCCCGACGTGGCGCTCGAAGAGGTCACGTAGGGGTACGTCCCGTGGTCGAGATCGAGATGGGTGCCCTGCGCGCCTTCGAGCAGCACCCGCTTTCCGCCGCGGATCGCGGCATCGATCGCGTGTGAGACATTGACCGCCATGGAGCGGAGGAGCTCGTCGTCCTTCGCGCAGCGCGCGAGGACCGCCTCGATGGGCTCGAGTGGTGCGCCGGGACCCAGAAGCTTCAACGTCCGCTCACGCAGGCGCCTCACGCGCTCCTCGCGGATATCGGGATCCAGGAGATCCGCGACCCGCAGGCCGACCCGTCCGGCCTTGTCGGTATAGGCCGGGCCGATGCCCCGTCCGGTCGTTCCGATGCGCGCGCTCGCCGGGCCGCTCTCGGTGAGCTGCTCGAGCGCCTTGTGGTCGGGCAGGATGATGTGCGCCGAGAGCGAAACGAAGAGCCGGCCCTCCACGTGGATCCCCTGCGTAAGAAGCGTGTCCCGCTCGTGGCGGAGCGCGTCGCAGTCCACCACGACGCCATTTCCGATGTAGCAGAGGGTGTTCCGGCGCAGGATGCCCGACGGGATGAGATGAAGGACGAAGGTCTGATCGCCCACGACCACGGTGTGTCCGGCATTCGGCCCGCCCTGGTAGCGGGCCACCACGTCGGCGTCCTCGCTCAGGAGGTCGACGATCTTCCCTTTTCCCTCATCGCCCCACTGGGCGCCGACCACGACACGGCACGACATGGCGCTAGCTTCCTCCAAACGAAAAGACCGCGAGGTTCGCGCTCGCGGCTAGGGTTGGATCAGCGAACGAAAGAGAATATCAAAGCGAATGGTTCGCGTCAACGCGGGCGGCCTCGTCCCGGAAAATGTCCGGAGGCGCGTCTCGTCTAGGATCCGCGGGACTTCCGGCCCATCGTCCGTCGAGCGCGGCTTTCCTTCTCAACCGGACCTCCCCGCGCGTGACGGCGCAGAGGCGGACGACCGGCGCGGATCTCACGCTCCAGCGCGCGGGTTTCCTCCTCGGGGCCCACCCCAAGCTCGCTCTGGAGCAATTCCACGCACCGCTCGTACTGCCGGAGCGCGGAGGCGCGATCCCCGGAGAGCCGATAGAGCCTCATGAGGCCTCGATGGGTGCATTCGCGCGCCGGATCGGTCCGCAGGGTAAGTTGAGCGTACGCGACACCGGCATCCACGTTGTGTTCGCCTTCGAAGTGAGCGAACAGCTTGTCGAGCACTTCGAGATAGATCCGCCTGAGACGCTCCCGCTCCTCGAGACACCAGTCCTGATACCACCCCTGGAGCAGCTCCCCTCGATAGAGCTCGGCGGCCTGCACGAGCTGTCTCACGTCCCTGGGAGGAAACGCCCGCTCGTCGGTGGGCGCGGGGGGACCCGCCGCTTTCTCGAATTCCGCAACGTCCAGCCAGACTCGATCGTCCATCACGAGCTCTACCCAACCTCCGTCGACACTCAGGACGCGTGCGTCTTCGGGGTTCCTGCGAGAGAGATCGGCCCGGATCTGCCAAAGCGCCTGCCGCAGCGCCTTCTTCGACCGATCGACGGACGTCTCGCGTGTGATCAGCTGTGCGAGGGTCTCGCGGGGGACCGGCGCGCGCCTGTTCAAGGCGAGATAGGCGAGAATCTCCTTGGCGTTGGTTGCGGAACGGTAGAGCACGTCGTCCTTGCCGCACCGAACAGACACCCTTCCGAAGAGGCGGATCGTGATCCTGGATTTCATGCCGATTCCCTCGTGGGGCGGGAATGCCCACGCAACCGCTTCCGCGCGTGGAGGGGATTCGAAGGGAGGAGCGAGCGGAAATCGACGAAGGACGCAGCTCACCACTCCCAATTCCGTGGCGAACCAGCGATCCGGAGGGTCAGAAGGAACGCGGATGTTGCGCTCTACACGCTGCGGGCGAACGCGTGCGTGTGGCTTCCAGGAGCGAGGTCGGATCATTGATCCGTGGAGGAGCCGGGTCAAGGCAAATCTGGGTGCCTCAAGGGTGTCCCGTGCCGGTGGGGAGCATCTGTTCGAGGCGCGCTCTCAATCGCGAGGGATCCGAAAAATCGCCCTCGAGAATTCCGTCCTGATTGACCAGGAAGACCGTTCCCGCGTTTTCGGCTCGGAACGCCCGGCCGATCGGGTTGTACCAGAATGCCCGACCTGTGAATTCGACCGGCCATTCGATTTGAAACTCGTGTTGGAAGCTCGCTGCCGCGGTTCGATCCGTGTCGTACGAGACCCCGAGAATCTCGAGACCTCGATCGTGGTAGGCGGCGTAAATCGCGGCAAGCTGTGGCGCCTTTTCCCTGCACTCGTCGCACCAAGAGACCCAGAAGCTCAGGAGGACGACCCTTCCCCGCAGGGATGAGAGCCGGATGACGCGACCATCCATTCCCTGCACAAGGAAATCCGGCGCCCGGGCTCCCACGCTCGCCGGCTGGATGGGCTCACGAGTCGCGCGCTCCTCCCGGACGAAGATTGCACGACCGCTCGCTTCGACCGAATCGACCTGGAACACGGCGGACCCGATCTGGAACGGAGCCTCGAGCGGGCAATATTCCCTCGACCAGCGATCGGCCTCGAAGATGCCATCGTCGTCCAGGTCGACGAGGATCGCGTCTCCGAGCTTCCGCTCGATCCGGCTGTCTCGGTTGCCGTCGTAAAGGACGGCTTCGTGCCACACGCCATCAACGTTCCATCGCGACACGGGAGTTTCAAGACTGGCCGTTCGAGCCTCCTGGGCCTCCGAGCCTGGATCGGCGGCGATACGCAGGGTGACCGGCAAGGCCCGATCGAACGCGATCCGTGGGACCCGAGGAAGTCCATGGGCCGCGCTCGAAGACCCCGTGAGTCCGAACAGGACGGCTGGCAGGAAGCCAATGCCCACGATGAGGGCGGGATGTCGCCAAATCCTGCTCACGGGACCTCGGGGCACGCGCGGCAATCGGATGTGGGGCGGCGGTGCCACCGCCCCATGCGAAGGCCGGTGCCTAAAGAGCAAACGTCAGAAACAAGGCAGCCTCTTGCACACGCCGCCCTGTACACAACAACCGATGGCCTCTCCCACCGGGACACAGGGGCCACTTGGGCCGGGACAATCTTTGAAATTACAGGGGCAGGCTTCGGCGGTGCTCACGGCGAGACTGGACAGGGTCGAGTAATACGGAGAGGCCTGAGGTCCGGTAGGAACGATCCCACCGAACGCGGCCACGACGAAGCCAACGATGAGCACGATTCGCAACGCGAACCAGAGAGCTCGGACCATGGAACGTTCTCCTCTAGGGCCGATAGTTGGTTCCACCGGTCCGCACGGCCAGGCGCGACCGGAGTCGGCGGCACCACCGAAATCAACGCGACGTCACTTGCTCCCGAGAGCGATGCACCACGAGCGGGAGTCGCTGCGCGTACACGAATCCGCTGGAATGCTCGGGGTTGTGGCACTCCAGGCAGACCTGTTCCGGAACTTTCCTGCGAATGTTCGAGGGGCTCGGAGCGGACGCGTGCTCCGCGCCGGGGCCGTGACAGATCTCGCACTGAACGTTGCCGTAAGGGTGCTCCCCCTGACCCATGACATAGCCGTACTTCGAGCCATATCCCACGACGTGGCAGGAAATGCACACGGGCTGGTAGTGGCGGTGCCTCTGGAGGAGCGTCTTGTAGGCACCGGCGTGCCCCGTCGACATCCACTGCTCGTATTCGGCGACGTGGCATCCGCGGCACGTCCCGGAGCCGGCATATCGTTTTCCCTGCCAGTACGGGTCTCCCGAGAGCGGAGGACGCACGCTTGCTTGCGCCTCCGGCAGGGCCCCGACCTGGTCGTAGAAGCGGTTCATCGCACGACGCACGGCGTCCTGGTCCGGAATGGAATCGGTGAGCCAGGAGTCTCGGATCGTCGCGGCAACGATCTGGCCCGCGCGATCCAGGTCCAGCGTCGCGATCGAAAGCCCGTACTGACCAAGCTTGGTGTAGAGCACGAGGGTCTTGTCGAGGAAGCCGGGCCGGTCCTCTTCCAGGATCACCTTGGGGTTCGAGGGATCCGCCCACTGCGGCGCGCTGTTGTCGGTGGAAATGATGACATCGACATCGGGGCACGTCCGGACGATGCGCCGGATCGTTGCAGGAGAGATCTTTCCCATGGCGACGACCAGGCCCGTGGGAGACCGCGCGCGCGCGACCTCCTTTTGGATCGCTTGGACTGGATCCTCGGTCGTGAGGCGTGCCAGCTCCTGGTCCAGTCGGATCATCGATCGACCCCCGCGCGGACCTTCGAACACGCCAACCGTCAGAACGCGTATCCCCCGGGCACGTAGCGTTGCAGTTGATGCGCCGAGCCTGTTTCCCCCGACCGATAGGTTCGCGCCAAGGAACGGAGTCCGGACCCCTCGGGTCTGCTCCAGAAAATAGCGTGGTCCGCGCGCGATCTCCCCCTGGCCCACCGTGGCCGCGGAATAGCCCATTCGATCCATCATCTCGAGATAGAACCGCTGCTCGCGCTTGGCGAGCGCGTTCGGGCTCTCGAAGGGCTCCGGCCTGTTGAATGCGCTTCCCGCGTCCAGGACGAGCAGGTCGGGGTCGGCGCGACGGAGGCTGTCGAGGACCGTGGCGCGACGCGCGATGCCTCCGGACTCGTTCGCCTTGCACCCGCAATTCTCGAGGTAGCCGTCCGTGTTCCCCGTGTATGCGATCGTGAGCCGGGAAACCGGAGATCCACCGCGAGGATTCGGAAGCTCCTGGGTAGGTGTCAGGGTGAAGAGCTCCGGGACGGGTGCGACTCGGGCACCGCGAACGAAGCGTGCGCGAAAGGTATCCCAGTCTTCCCCGGTCGTTCGCGGCAGGAGGGACCACACGCTCGGCGCGAATCTCCCCGAGAAGAGCTTCGGGAGGATCGAATCCATCCCGCGCGCCACGCCGTGCTTCGCTTTCAGCTCGTGATCCAGATGCCGCAGCATGTACGGAGCGATCGATTCCCGGGCGATGCGGTCGCCGCCGTCCGCGACGTAGAGGTGTTCCAGATCTCGATTCACGCCTTCGGTCGTGATCGCGGTGAGATAACTCGTGGCCAGCAGACGATCGATCCCCTCCTCGTCTCCGAGGCCGGCCGCCCAAACCGTCCGCCGGGAATACAGCCTGGGAACCGCGTCGACCAGCCAGAACTCCTCGGGGCGGCGGATCTCGGTCCGATAGGGGGGATAGCGAACGTAGGACTGGATGTACTCCTCCGCGAACCCGCGAAGGCGCTCGACGGAGAGAGGTACGAGGGTGCCTCCCTGCCCGGTCGCCCAACCCCCCCCGGCGATATCGAAGCCATCCGGGGTTTCGGGGGCGGCGACCACGAAGTACTGGCTGCCGAGATCCCGGCCGAAGATTCCGCGCAGGTAACTCACGGCCTGCCGGATCCCGTTCGCGGTGACGTCGCTCGATTCATCCCGAACGGCCTCGGGAAACGCGACGCGCACACGATGCCGTCCGGCGAAGAGGGAGCGTTCGTGAAAGCGCCCAAGGCCCACGGTGGAGGCGACCAAGTGCTCGGCGGCATTGCCTCGGGGCGCGTCCACGATCCATCTACCGCGACCGGAGCGCCATGGAGTGGCGGCGGTCCAGCCCTCGGGAAGCGAGAACGCAACCTCGATCGGTCCGAGTGATTCTGCCTTCTCCGGGAGAAGGAATACATCCCGCCCGGTAACC
>Ga0137396_10000243_pt1 | contig 24464 bp, 27 predicted proteins | sample czc16metaG_FD_108284 | JGI IMG/M metagenome (GOLD analysis project Ga0137396, IMG submission 108284) | Vadose zone soil microbial communities from Angelo Coast Range Reserve, California, USA - czcobulk3.16 metaG | ecosystem: Environmental > Terrestrial > Soil > Vadose zone | place: USA...
GACGATGACGATCGCGGTGGTGCCGCCGTCGGCGGTCGCCTGCTTGATGCCGTCGCGCAGGCCCTGGCGTACGTGCTGGCTGAGCGCGTTGACGGGCGGGTTGTTGACCGTGAGGATCGCGATCCGGCCGCGGCGGTCGAGGTGGACGGACTGGCTGAGTGCTGGCATGGCGCTCCTCTTTTCTGGGTGAATCGCGTCGCCATGATACCGCACCTTTGGAAGGTTGACGGCGGCGTGCGCCGGGTGTTGACTGGGAGCCGACGGGAGGGGAAGGCGCCTCCTCCTGGTCGTGGCGTCAACCGCAGTGGAGGTGAATATGGAAACTCCACCCGGCTCGAGCGGCGCGCCATTGGCGCGTGAGCGCCGGTGGCGCGCGTAGCCTAGTTCACCGCTTCACCAAGGTCCCGGCGTACGCCGGGTCGCGCAGCCGTAGCGCTGCGCAGCCAAGACCAGCCCGGGGGCGGAGCACCGGTCCCGCCCCCGAGCTTTTTGCTATATTCGCGGCCATGAAGATCGTGCAAGCCCGCGTTGCCATCGTCGGCGACTTCGATCCGGCGAACCGCACGCATGCCTTCACGAACGGCGCCCTCGAGCACGTCGGGCTCGGCTTCGAGTGGATCCCGACGGTGGCGCTCGCGCGCCAGGCCGAGACGCGGCTCGCCCCGTACGACGGCGTGTGGATCGCGCCCGCGAGCCCGTACCGCAGCATGGACGGCGCCCTCGCGGCCATCCGCTACGCACGGGAGCGCGGCGTGCCCCTCGTCGGCACCTGAGGCGGTTTCCAGCACGCGATCGTCGAGTTCGCGCGCAACGTTCTCGGGTTCCGAGACGCCGACCACGCCGAGACGAGCCCCGACGCCGAGCGGCTCGTCGTCACGCCGCTCGCGTGCTCCCTCGTTGGGCAGCAGCAGACGGTGACGATTCTTCCCGGGACCCGCGCGGCCGAGCTCTACGGTGCCGCCGAGGCGACCGAGGACTACTACTGCAGCTACGGCGTCAATCCGGCCTACCGGCAGCGGCTCGTCGACGGCGGGCTCACGGTGAGCGGGCTCGGCGGTGCTCACGAGATCAGGATCGTGGAGCTCGCCGGCCATCCGTTCTTCCTCGCGACGCTGTTCCTCCCGCAGGCCCGCTCGGCGGCGGCCAGGCCCCACCCGCTGCTGGCCGGTTACGCGGCCGCCGTGGCCGAGCGCTACGCCTCCGGGCGTGCGCGCTCACGGGTCACGAGGACGCCGACCCCGGCCAGCACGAGCGCCCCGCCGAGGAGTGAGAACACGCGCTCGTAGTGGCCGAGCGCCACCACGAGGAGCGCGGCGCCGACGGGCGCGAGGGCCCGTGCGCCGTTGGCGCCGAGCGCGAGCGCGCCGCTGATGGACCCGTAGTGGCGCGGCCCGAAGATCTCCGCCACCATCGTCGCCCGCGCCAGCGTGGCCATGCCGTTGGCGGCGCCGAGCATCACGACCATCGGGACCAGGGTCGGGAGGTGCGCGAGCAGCGCGAGCTGCGTGAGCGACAGCGCCTGCACGAAGAAGATCACCGCGGTGACGACCCGGTGGCCGAAGCGCGCGGCGAGCGGCGCGAAGAGGAGCCGCGCCGGGAGCTGCATCGCCCCCATCCAGCCGATCATCACCGCCGCGACGGTCGGCGAGTACCCGCGATCGGCGAGGTAGGGGATGAGGTGGATGGTGACGGAGTTCGTCGTGAAGTTGCCGACGAAGAACGCCGGCGCCAGCACCCAGAAGACCGTGGTGCGGGCCGCCGCGCCGAGGGTCAGTCCCGGCACGCGAGCCTCCGCGCGCTCGGCACCGGGCGCGGGAGGGACGCTCCGCGGGGCGGGCCGGAGCACCAGCGCATGCAGCGGAATGGTGAGCACGGCCAGGATCACGGCGAGCGCCAGCAGCGCCGACCGCCAGCCCAGCCATCCGACCAGCCACGCCTCGATCGGCATGAAGATCGTGCTGGCGAGCGCTCCGGCGAGTGTGACGGTGAGGAGCGCCTTGTCCCGGCCGCGCATGGCGAACCAGCCGACGACCGCGGCGAACGCCGGCTCGTAGAGGGTGGCCGCGAGCGCCACGCCCATGAGGCACCAGACCACGTAGAGCCCCGCGAGGCTCTCCACGCGCGACCAGAGGAACAGGAGCGCCGTCCCCAGACACGAGCCGAGCGTCATCAATGCACGCGCGCCGTGCCGGTCGATCCACCGGCCGACGGGCAGCGCGGCGAGGGCCGCCACTCCCACGCCCACCGAGAACGCACCCGTGATCTCGACGCGCGAGAAGCCGAGGTCGGCCTCCATCGGGCGGAGGAGGACCGGGAAGCCGTAATAGAGGATGCCCCACGAGACGGTCTCGGTGACGCAGAGGGCGGCTACGACGATCCAGCCGTAGTCGAGGCGCTGGGAACCCACGGGCGGCTATTAGCGCACACGAGGGACGCCCGACGAAGGGCTTGTTTCGGGGATCGAGATGTTCGCTCGGATGCAGGGATGGTAGGATCGGGCCCATGCCAAGCCCCGTGGACCCGACGAATGTCCTCATGACCGGCGAGAACTCGTTCATCCGCCTGAGCCCCGACGGTGGCAAGACCCAGTCGGATCGCCTGAGCCACTGGCGCGTGCTCTGGTGTCCGGCCGGCAGCGGCCACGCGCTCTTCGTCCAGAGCGCGCTCACCGACGGCAAGGTTCGCATCTACTCGGACAACGTCGCCGTCGCGCGCTGGCTCCAGCGGACGATCGAGACCCTGCTCTTCCCCGCGTTCGCCGACCAGGACCTGCCGGTCCTCGGCGCCGAGTTCGCGCGGTGCGGCGATCCGCACTCGACCGCGGTCGAGACGATCGTCGCGACGGCCGACCGGATCCGGATGACTTGGTGGGACTGCATCGAGCCGTTCGTGCTCACGCTGCCGCCGGGCTCCAACAACCGCCCGATCGGCGTCTTCAGCACGTTCTTCCCGGCGAAGTCGGCACAGGTGGAGCTGAACGGCCGTGTGGCCGCTGGCCGGCCCTGGCCCGAGATGCGCGGCGACCGCCAGGGGTCGAGCGCCTGCCTCGCGTGGTCGGAGACGTGGGTCAAGCCGCGCGGCTAGGCTGATGAGCGACGCGCACCTGTCTCAGGCCACCCACGGTTCGCGCCGGCCTCGCGGACCCCGCTACGAAACGAGCGACGCGCACCTGTCTCAGGCCACCCACGGTTCACGCCGGCCTCGCGGACCCCGCTACAAATGACCGGCCTCCTCGAGGCGCTCGAGGTCGAGACCGCGCCCCATCCGGAGGCGTGCGTCATCTGGCTGCACGGCCTCGGTGCGGACGGCCACGACTTCGAGCCCGTCGTCCCGGCACTCGACCTGCCCGAGAAGCCGGGGATCCGCTTCGTCTTCCCGCACGCGCCCATGCAGCCGGTGACGCTCAACGGAGGCATGGTGATGCGCGCCTGGTACGACGTCTACGGCGTGGAGGGCGTGCGCCGCGAGGACGAGCCGGGCATCCGCGCTTCGCAGGGGCGGGTCGAGGCGCTCATCGCGCGCGAGACCGCGCGCGGCATCCCGGCGGCCAGACTCGTCGTCGCCGGGTTCTCCCAGGGCGGGGCGATCGCGCTCCACACCGGGCTCCGCCACGCCGAGAGGCTCGCGGGGATCCTGGCGCTCTCGACCTATCTTCCGCTGCCGGGCACGCTCGCCGCCGAGGCGCACGCCGCCAACCGCGACGTGCCGATCTTCATGGCGCACGGCACGCACGACCAGTTGATCACGCTCGCCCGTGCGCAGCGCTCGCGCGACCGCCTGCTTGAGCTGGGCTACCGCGTCGAGTGGCACGAGTACCCGATGGCGCACCAGGTCTGCGACGAGGAGCTCCGCGACGTTTCGACCTGGCTCCGTCGTGTGCTCGACGTCGGCTCCGTGTTCGTGTGAGAGTATCGTCACCGCTTGTAGCGGGCTCCGCGCGGCCGGCGCGACCCAGGGAGGCAGCGATGAGATTCGGCCGGTCGAGCGCGATCCTCCTGCTCCTCCTGGCGCTGTGGCCAGCGCCGGCGGCGGCGCAGACCATCAGGCTCGGCGCCGTCGTTCCGCTCACGGGTCGCTACGGCGGCGGCGGCGCCCAGGTGCGCGCGGGCTACGAGCTCGCCGTCGAGCACGTCAACGCCGCGGGCGGCGTCGCCGTGGGCGGCAAGAAGCTGGCGCTCGAGCTGGTCCTGCTCGACGACGAGTCGGACGCCACGAAGACCGTGAGCCGGCTGGAGACGCTCGCCGCCCAGGATGTCGTCGCCTACCTCGGGGGCTTCGGCTCCGACCTCCACGCCGCCGCCGCCTCGGTCGCCGAGAAGAACAAGATCCCGTACCTGGGCGTCGCCTTTGCGCTGAAGAAGATCCACGAGCAAGGCTTCCGCTATCTCTTCTCGCCCTTCTGGAAGTCGCCCGACATCGGCGAGCAGCTCGTCGGCTTCCTCGGCTCGCTGCCCGCCGCCGCGCGGGTGAAGAGCGTGGCCATCTTCCAGGAGAAGACGGACTGGGGCGCCGAGATGGCGCGCGCGTGGGCGGCCGGCGCCAGCGGCGCTGGCTATCAGGTCGTGGTGCAGGCCGAGTACGCGCCCGGCGCCAAGGACTTCTCCGACATGGTGCTGAAGGCCAAGAGCGCCGGCGCCGACGCTGTCTTCGGGCTTCCCACACCGCCCGACGGCATGACGATGGTCAAGCAGATGAAGGAGCTCGACTACACGCCGAAGATGCTGTTCCTCATCCGCGCGCCCGATCCGCCGATCTGGTCGAAGAACCTCGGCAAGGACGGCGACTTCGTGATCCTTGCACCCGGCTGGCACCACGCCGTCAAGGCCCCGGGGGTCAGCGAGCTCAACGAGGCGCATCAGAAGAAGTACGGACGCCCGGCGGATCCCATCGCCGGCCCTGCCTACGCGTGCGTCCAGATCCTGGCCAACGCGCTCACGCGCGCGGGCGCGCTCGACCGCGAGAAGCTGCGCGCCGCCATCGCGGCGACCGACATGACGACCGTCGAGGGACCGGTCAAGTTCCGTCCCGACGGCACCGGCATCGTCCAGTCGGTCTTCGTGCAGTGGATCAACGGCAAGCAGGAGCTGGTCTGGCCCAAGGAGTCGGCGACCGCGCCCGTGGTGTACCCGGCGCCGCCGTTCGCGAAGCGCTGACGGCTGCCCGCCCGACCGCGTACAATCGGCCTCGGGGAGGAGACGCCGTGATCACTGGCCTCGCGTCGCGGTCGTCGTCGCGCCGGGCGGCGGAAATCCTGGCGCAGGTTTTCGGCGATATCGCGAAGCCGTTCGCCTTCCGCCTCTGGGACGGCACGGACGTCGCGATCGGCGGCGGCCCGCCCGCATTCACGGTGGTCATTCACACGCCGGAGACCTTCCGCCGGCTCGTGCGCGACCCCTCGCCCCTCAACTTCGCGGAGGCGTTCGTGGAATCGGCGATCGACATCGAGGGCGACCTCTTCGCGGCGATGGCGGTCGCCGACGTCGTCGAGGCGCTGAGGCTTCCGCTGTCGCGACGGCTCCGGCTCCTCGCCTCGATGTGGCGGGGGTGACCGTGGCGGCGTGGGAGGCGATCGTCGTCGGGGGCGGGCCGGGCGGCAGCACGGCGGCCTGGCGGCTGGCGCTCTCAGGCGTCCGCACCCTCGTGCTCGACGCGGCCGTGTTTCCGCGCGTCAAGATCTGCGCGGGCTGGGTGACGCCGGCGGCCCTGGCCGACCTCGAGCTCGATCCCGAGAAGTACCCTCTCACCATCCAAGGCTTCAGCGCCTGCGCGCTCGCATACGGCGGAGCGCGACACGAGACCCGCTGGCGCCGCCCCGCGAGCTACGGCATCATCCGCCGGGAGTTCGACCACTACCTGCTCGAGCGCACCGCGGCGGCGGGGGCCGATATCCGCGACGGCGTCCGCGTGCGGGCCGTTGCCGTCGGACTCGACGGCGTGCGCGTGGAGACGGATGCCGGCGCCTTCGAGGCTTCGGTGGTGATCGGCGCCGGCGGCCACCGCTGCCCTGTGGCGCGAGCGCTCGGCGACGTCTCCGAGCGCGAGGAGGTCGTGGTGGCGCAGGAGAGCGAGACCCGTCTGTCCGCCGCGCGGCGCGCCGAGCTCGCGCCCTTCATGGCGGCGCCCGAGCTGTACGTCGAGCCCGATCTCCGCGGCTACGGGTGGTATTTCCCGAAGGGCGACTTCATCAACGTCGGCGTCGGGTGCACCCACGGCGCCGACGGGAGCCTGGCGCGACGGCGGGAGGCGCTCCTCTCGGCGCTCCGCGCCTCGGGACGGCTTCCCGCCGACCTGCCTATCGAGCCGTTCCGCGGCCACGCCTACGCGGTGCGGCGCCAGGCGCCGCGCCGGCTCAGCGGCGCGCGTTTCTGCCTTGTCGGCGACGCGGCCGGCCTCGCCCGGGACCTGAGCGGTGAGGGCATCGGGCCCGCCATACGAAGCGGGAGGCTGGCCGCCGAGGCAACGCACGCGCTGCTGCGCGCCGGCGTTCCCTTCGAGGGCTACGCGCGGCGGATCGCCGACCTCTACGGCGCGGGCGAGCCCAGCTGGCTCCGGCGTCGAGTGGCGGACCTGCCGGACGCGGTGGCGAAGGTGACTGTGCGGCTGGTCCTCGGCTCGGCCGCCGCCCGGCGTCGGGTCGTGTTCGGCTCGATCTTCGGCATGCGGGAGAGTGAGCCGCAGGACGGCCGGCGGCCGGGGCCCCGGCGCCCGAGGGGAGCCGTGCCAGAGGAGAAGCCGGCATGAACGCGCGGGCGAGGCGACGGGACGCGGAGGCGATCGCCCATCACTATGACGTCGGAAACGATTTCTACGCGCTCTTCCTCGACCCGCTCATGGTCTACACGTGCGCCTACTATCGTGATCCCGACGGCAAGCTCGAGCAGGCCCAGGCCGACAAGCTCGACCTCGTCTGCCGGAAGCTCCGGCTCGGTCCCGGTGAGACGCTGCTCGACATCGGCTGCGGCTGGGGGGGGCTCTCCATGTGGGCCGCCCGCCACTACGGCGCGCGTGCCCACGGGGTGACCCTCTCGCGGGCCCAGGCCGAGTGGGCGGCAGCCCGTATCATGGAGGAAGGTCTGGGGGACCGCTGCCGGGTCGAGCACCGCGACTTCCGTGACCTGGCCCGCGACGCCCGTTACGACAAGATCGCCGCGGTCGTCGTCATCGACCACGTCGGCATCGGGAACTACCCGGCCTTCTTCGAGCGGCTCCGCGAGCTGCTGAACGACGGCGGCCTCTACCTGAACCACGGCATCACTCACGAATTCCACTGGCGGCGCACCAGCCAGACCGATTTCCTCTACCGCCACGTCTTCCCCAACGGCGACCTCGCCGGGCTGACGGAGACACTCACGGAGATGGAGCGGGCCCGCTGGGAGATCCTCGACGTGGAAGGCCTGCGCCTGCACTACGCGCGGACGTGCCGCCAGTGGGTCGAGCGGCTGCGGGCCCGCGCCGACGAGGCGCGCGCGCTGGTCGGCGAGCGGACTTACCGCACGTGGCTCCTCTATCTGACGTGCTCCGCCGTCTCCTTCGAGCGCGGCGCCATCGGCCTCTACCAGGTTCTCCTGCGCAAGCACGGAGATCCCGCGGGCGGCGGCGTGGCGCCCCGCACTCGCGAGGATCTCTACCAGCGCTGAGCCGGCGGCCCGTCCCGTCGATTGTCTCGCGCGGTCAGGCGATCTTGATGATGCCCGGCTCGACCGCCTTGAACCGTTCGGCGACCAGAGGGTCATGGCCCGCCACGATGAGCTTCTCGGCGCCCGCGAGCGAGTCGATCGTCTCGAAGGCCTGGAGCATCTCGGGCAGGCTCGTGATGATCTGGACGGGCTGCCGCTTCTCCACGTTGCGGTAGAAGTGCGAGGCGTCCGAGGTGAGGACCACGGGGCCACGCGCGGTATCGACGGTGACGATCTGGAGCCCCGCGGTGTGGCCGCCGACGCGGTGGACGCGGATCCCGGGGAACACCTCGCGGTCGCCGTCGACGATGCGGACGCGGCTCGCATAGTTCAGCGTCACGAGCCTCGCCAGCGACTCGACGTTGGCCGACTGCCGGAAGGCGGGCGTACGACCGAACGGCCCCGTCCAGAACGCCACCTCGTCCGCCTGGATCCAGTGCTCGGCGCCGGGGAACAGGCTGTGGCCGGCCCAGTGGTCGTAGTGCAGGTGGGTGATGAGCGCCAGGCGCACGTCACCGGGCTTCACGCCCGCGCGCTCGACCATCGCCGCCGGGCTCACGTAATTGCGCATCCCGCGCGCCCGCGCGTCGTCGTCGAGGAAGCCGGTGTCCACGAGGATCGGGTGGGGTCCGCCGAGAATCAGCCAGACGTAGTAGTGGAGGGTGATCGGCTCGTGCGACGGTTCGCGGTAGAAGAACTGGCAGGCCGTGGTGTCCCGCTCCGCGTACTTGAGCGCGTAAACTTCGTACATGGTCACCTCGCTGGCGCCGAAGTGTACTCCATGATCAGATGGGCGGGGTGATCGAATGACACAGCTCGATCTCGGTTACCGTCTCGTCGTCTCGAACAGTGCCTAGAGAAAGGAGCAATCCGTGAGCACTCCTCGATCCGCAACGTCTGCCCGTGACGTGGTCCGGCCGGTCGCACCCAAGCTCATCGAGCTGAGCGAGAAGGTCCTGTACGGCGACGTCTGGGAGCGGCCCGGTCTCAGCAAGCGCGACCGGAGCCTGATCACGGTCGCGGCGCTCGTCGCCATGTACCGCGGTGACCAGCTCACGGGACACATCGAGCGTGCGCTCGCCAACGGCGTCACGCGAGCGGAGCTCGGTGAGCTCATCACCCACCTGGCCTTCTACGCGGGCTGGCCCGCGGCGATGACCGCGGGCCGGATCGCCAGCAAGGTCTTGGAGGAGGTGAGGCCATGAAGATCGGGTTCATCGGTCTCGGCACCATGGGACGCCACATGGCCTTCAACCTGATCAAGGCGGGGCACGAGCTGGTGGTCCACGACGTGCGACGGGACGCGGCGGTGCCGCACCGGGAGGCGGGCGCGCGCTGGGCCGACACGCCGCGGGCGGTGGCCGAGGCGACGGACGTGGTGTTCACCTCGCTGCCGGGTCCGACGGAGGTCGAGGCGGTGGCGCTCGGTGAGCAGGGGCTCCTGCCGGGGCTCGCGGCGGGTAAGGTCTACATCGACCTCACGACGAACGCGCCGGCGCTCGTGCGGCGGATCCACCAGGTGTTCGGGGCGCGCGGTATCCACATGCTGGACGCGCCCGTGAGCGGCGGCCCGCGCGGCGCCGAGACCCGGAGGCTCGCCCTCTGGGTCGGGGGCGACGAGGTGATCTTCAAGCGCAACAAGGCGGTGCTCGACGCCATCGGCGATCAGCCGTATTACGTGGGCCCGATCGGCGCGGGTTCGAACGCGAAGCTGGTCCACAACTGCGCCGGCTACGTCGTTCAAACGGCGCTCGCGGAGGTCTTCACGCTCGGCGTCAAGGCGGGAGTCGAGCCGCTCGCCCTGTGGAAGGCGGTGCGCCAGGGCGCGGGCGGGCGGCGACGCACGTTCGACGGCCTGGCCGAGCAGTTCCTGCCCGGGAAGTTCGAGCCCGCGTCGTTCGCCCTGCGCCTCGCGCACAAGGACGTGACGCTGGCGACCGCGCTCGGCCGCGAGCACAAGGTGCCCATGCGGCTCGCCAACATCACGCTCGAGGAGCTGACCGAGGCGCTGAATCGCGGGTGGGGCGAGCGCGACTCGCGCGTCGCCATGCTCCTGCAGGAGGAGCGCGCGGGCGTCGAGATCCGCGTGCCCGAGGCCGCGATCCGCCAGGCGCTCGAGCTCTAGGCGCCCGGCCCGCGCTCCATGGAGTAGGGCTGCCAGCGCGCGAGCGCCGATTTCTCGAGGACCGATGGGTTCACGCAGCTTCGTGGCCACCGGCCGCTCAGCACGAGCGCGATCTCGCGGCCCACGCGCCGCCTCCGCTCCGGATCGAAGCGGGCGGAGGCCGAGGCGACGTGCGGCGTGAGGATGACGTTGTCCATGCGCAGCAGCGGATTGCTCGGTGCGACCGGCTCCTCCTCGAGCACATCGAGTCCGGCGCCCGCGATCCAGCCTTCCTGCAGGGCCTTGATGAGGGCGCGCTCGTCCACCGTCGGGCCGCGGCCCGTATTGATGAAGAGCGCCTCGGGCTTCATCAGCCGGAAGTGCTCCTCGCTCAGCATGTGGTGGGCGTCGGCGGTCGAGGGCGCATGCATGGAGACGATGTCGGAGCGCTTCAGCAGCTCGTGGAGCCCCACGGGCTCCACGCCGTACTGGGTGATGACCAGCTCCTCGACGTAGGGATCATACGCGACGATGCGCAGGCCGAAGGCCCGCGCCCGGACCGCCACCGCTCTGGCCACATGCCCGAAGGCGATGAGGCCCAGGGTCTGCCCCATGAGGCGCGGGAACCGGTGGAGCAGGGGCCGTCCATCCTTCCAGCGCCCTTCTCTGACCCACTTGTCCATGGTGGTCAGCCGTCGGAAGGTGGCGAGGATCAGCATCAGAGCGTGGTCGGCGACCTCCTCGATGAACGTGTCGGGGACGTTCGTCACCGGGATTCCGCGCGCCGTGGCCGCGGCGACGTCCACCGAGTCCACGCCGACGCTACCGAGCGCGATCACCTTGCACTTCGCGAGGCCGTCGATGACGCGCTTCGTGACGGGTCGCCCCTTCGCGTAGAGGGCGTCGGCGTCGGCCGCGGCTCCGGCGAAGTCGTCGTCGGTCTTGGCCGCGACCTCGACGATCTCGGCGCCTAGCGAGGCGAGGGCTTCCATCTCGAAGGCGTAGCCCCCTCCCGGCGTCGTGTAGCTCGCTCCGGCTGGTGTGACGATCTTGAACTTGGCCACGCGTCTCCTCCTTCGGGCTTTCGGCTTCGGGCCTCCAAGACTATACTCTCCTCGCGCGATGAAGTATCCCACGCTCGGATACCCCATCGTCCGCCCGGTGATCCGCCTGCTCCTCTGGGTGCACCATCCGCCAATCCTCACAACGCGGTGGGACCATGCGGAATGATCGGTGGCGTCGTGCGCCGGCGGTCGTGCTCGGCCTGCTGACCACGCTCAACGCCCTCAACTATCTCGACCGCTACGTCGCGGCGGCCACGCTGCCGCTCATCCTCACGGACCTCGCGCTCACGGACGCCGAGGGCGGATTGTTGCAGTCGCTCTTCATCGTGACCTACTCGCTGGCGTGCCCCGTCGCCGGCTGGCTCGGCGATCGGCGGAGTCGCGTGCGCCTGGCCGCCGTCGGCGTCTTCGTATGGAGCGTGGCCACGGTCGCGTCCGGCCTGGCGCCGACGTATGCGTGGCTGCTCGTCGCGCGCGCGGTCATCGGTGTCGGCGAGGCGAGCTACGGCGTGGTGACGCCGTCGCTCCTGTCGGACTGCTATCCCGCGGAGCGGCGGGCACAGATCCTCGGCATCTTCTATGCGGCGATCCCCGTCGGCAGCGCGCTCGGGTACATCGTCGGTGGAGTGGTCGGGGAGGCGCACGGCTGGCGCGCGGCGTTCTTCGTCGCCGGCGCGCCGGGGGCCGCGCTGGCGTTCCTGCTCCTGCTCCTCGCCGAGCCGCCGCGCGGCGCACTGGACGCCCCGGTCGAGACGCGGCCCACGCCGTTCGGTCTCGGACCCTCGCTGCGCGCGCTGGCCGGCCGGCGCAGCTACATCGTGAACACGGCGGCGCAGATCATCTACACGTTCGCCATGGGCGGTCTCGCCACGTGGATGCCGACGTACTTCGTGAGGGATCGAGGCATCCCTCTGGCCCGCGCGTCGTCGATCTTCGGTCTTCTCCTGGTCGTCGCCGGATTCGCTGGGACGCTCCTCGGCGGCCGCCTCTCGAGCGCGGTCGGTCGTCGACGGCCCGGCGCGGACTTCAGCGTCTCGGGCTGGTCGCTGGCGGCCTCCCTCGTGTTCACGATCGTGGCGGTGCTGGCGCCGCAGCCGCGCGTGTTCTGGCCCGCGATGTTCGTCACGCTGCTCCTACTCTTCATCAACATCGGGCCGCTCAACGCGGCCATGGCGAACGTGCTGCCGGCCGAGCTGCGCGCCCGCGGATTCGCCGTGACGACGATGCTGATCCACCTGCTCGGCGACGCGGCTTCGCCCTGGCTCATCGGCGCCGCGTCCGATCGCGTCGGGCTCAGGGTGCCCGTTCTGATCACGGGATGCCTCCTCTCCGTGGCGGGCGTCGTCCTGCTGGCCGGTCGGCGAACACTGGCGACCGATCTGCGGGCGGCGAGGCTCCCGCCGGCGGGCCACCGTCGCGGTGACTGACACGGAGCGAGCTCGGAGCCGACGGGATGCGGTATTCTCTCGACACGGGTCATGAGATGACACGGGGGCCGAGGAACGCGGGAACGTGGCTGGTGGTCGCCGTCGCCCTGCTGGGCGGGTGGACCGGCGTGAGCCTGGTGGAGGCCGCGGAGCTCAAGGTGTTGAGCGCCGGCGCCGTGAAGCCGGTCGTGCCGGACCTCGCCGAGCAGTTCCGGCGGGAGACCGGGCACACGGTGCAGCTCATCTTCGACACGGCGGGAGCCCTGCGGACGCGGGCGAGGACGGAGCCGGCCGACGTCCTCATCATCACCGACGCGGCGATCGACGACCTGGTGGGGCAGGGCATCGTCGTCCAGGGCACGCGTACGGACATCGCGCGCGTGGGCATCGGCGTCGGCGTGAGGCAGGGCGCTCCGCTCCCCGACATCTCTACGCCCGACGCCCTCAAGCAGACGCTCCTGTCCGTGAGGTCGCTCACCTACATGGACCCGGGGAAGGGCGCGACGAGCGGCATCCACTTCGCGGGCGTGCTCGAGCGCCTGGGCATCGCCGCCGCCGTGAAGGACAAGACGCTCCTCTGGCCCGCCGGCGCGTCGGCCGAGGCAGTCGCCCAGGGGCGGGCCGAGCTCTGCGTGCAGCAGATGAGCGAGATCCTGCCGGTGCCCGGAGTGACACTCGTCGGTCCGCTGCCGACCGCGCTGCAGAAGGTCACGACGTACTCCGCCGGGCTCGCCGCGCGTAGCGCGGCGCCGGAGGCGGCCCGGGCGTGGCTCGTCTTCCTCGCGCGCCCGGCCTTCAAGGCGAAGTTCGCCGCCGCCGGCCTCGACTACAAGGAGTAGCGCCTCCCGGATACCGGCCCGGCGGCGTAAACAAAGCCGCACGTCTCGCCGTCTATCGGGTAGACGGTTCCCAAAGGAGAGATCCCTATGAGACGCGCACGACGCATGATCGTCACAGTCGCCACGCTGCTGCTGTCAGTCGGGGCGGTCGCCGCCCAGGCCCAGCCGCACTTCGCCGGCTCCTGGGTGCTCGACCCCGCCCAGAGCCAGTTCCCGACACACGAGCGCAAGGGTTCTGACGCCCAGGTCGAGCGACCCGAGATCACATTGGTGGTCGAGCAGCAGGGGAACGTGCTCAAGGCGAAGCGAACGGTGGCCAAGGGCAACCGCGAGCGTTCGCTGACCGAGACCTACGTCGCCGACGGATCCGACCAGACCAAGGCGGGGCGCCACGGTGCCGTGGTGACTCGCGCGGTCTTCGACGGTGACCGGTTGGTGGTGACGGGAACGTACGCGATGAAGGGTGAGCAGGGCGACACGACGATGTCCCGCCAGTCCGTCTGGACGCTCTCGCCGGACGGCACGGTTCTGACGATCGAGACCACGCTCCACGGCCCCCGCGGCGAGCGCAGCATCAAGTCGATCTACACGCGCAGCTGATCCCGCGCGAGGGGGCGTCCTACGCCGGATGCCCCGTCGCCTCTCCGCTGGAACCACCCGAGACGGGGGATATAATGCCCGCCGGAAGCTCCGGACGGGCGTGTCCGCATCCTCGTGCCGAGGGAGGTCGGCGTGGTCGGTGGAGCAAGCTCGCGGGTGTCGGGAGCCTCGGCGCGGGGCCTGAAGCAGGTCGGGTATTTCGATTGCCCCGGCGGCGGGCAGGTGGTCGTTGACGGGCGGGTCGCCTTCGTCGCCCACATGAAGGCGCCACACGGCACGACGCTCGTCGATGTCGGCGACCCGGCCGCGCCGCGCCGTCTGGCGACGCTCGAGGTGCCGCCCGGCACGCACTCCCACAAGGTGCGCGCGGCCAACGGTCTCATGCTCGTGAACCGCGAGGCCCAGCCGGCCCACCCGGTGGCGGGCGGCACGGCCGGCGGGCTCGTGATCTACGACGTCTCGAATCCGGGTCGGCCGCGCGAGATCACGTTCTGGCGCTGTGGCGGCGCCGGCGTCCACCGCTTCACCTTCGACGGGCGCTACGCCTATATCTCCCCCGAGCTCGACGGTTACGTCGGCAACGTCGTGATGATCCTCGATCTCGTGGAGCCGAGCCGGCCACACGAGGTGGGGCGCTGGTGGATGCCGGGGCAGTGGGTCGGCGGCGGCGAGACGCCGTCGTGGCCTGGGCGACAGCACCGCTGTCATCATCCGATCCGTTTGGGGAACCGCCTCTACGTGAGCTACTGGCACGGCGGGTTCGTGATCCTCGACATCGAGGACATGGCGAAGCCGCGGTTCGTGTCGGGGCTCGACTGGAGCCCGCCCTTCATCACGCCGACACACACGGCGCTCCCGGTCCCGTTTCCGCTCCACGGCCGTCGCGTCATGCTGGTGGCCGACGAGGACGTGGCAAAGCTCGAACCGGGGCCGCCGTCGTTCCTCTGGCTCGTGGACATCAGCGACGAGCGGCGGCCGGTGCCGTTCGCGAGCTTTCAGGTGGCGGGGGTGGATGGCCGACCGGAGCCCGAGTTCACGGGCTGCCACCAGCCCTGCGAGCAGATCACCGGGACGGAGATTCCCGTGGCCTGGTTCGCGCACGGTCTCCGCGTCGTCGACATCGCCGATCCGCACGCCCCACGCGAGGTCGCGCATTTCCTGCCGGCCGTCCCCGAGGGGTCCTCACGCGTCTGCAGCAACGACGTGTGCGTGGACGACCGCGGGCTCATCTATCTGATCGACCGCGGACGCGGGCTCCACATCCTCGAGCGCGGCTGACGCCCGCGCCGCGCGCGTCACGTGAGCTCCGAACCCTAACCAAGGAGGCCAGCATGGCCGCGAGCGAGACCTACCAGAAGGGCCGAGAGCTGCGGCGCCAGCTCTTGGGCGACGCCTACGTGGAGCGCATGAGCCAGACCGTCTACGGCGATCCGATCATGAAGAAGTTCATGGACGTGGCGACCGAGACCGTCTTCGGCGCGCTCTGGGCGCGTCCGGGCCTCGACCTCAAGACCCGGACGCTCATCTGCGTCGTCTCCGACGCCGCCACCGCCCGCACGCCGGAGCTGGCCATCCACCTGCGCATGGCGCGCCGGCAGGGCTGGACCGAGGACGAGCTGGTCGAAGTGCTCCTGCACCTCTCGGGCTACGTCGGCGTGCCCCTGATCCGCGAGGCCCTGCTCACCGCGAAGGAGGTCTTCACCGAGATGAAGAAGGAACGCTGACCCTTACTTCTTGGGCGCGAGCCCGAGCCGCTGCTCGAGCACGAGCCGCACCTCCTGGGCCGCCGCGCGCCAGAGCGGGAAGCCCGGCACGGCGTACTCCGCCGTGACCTGTTTGCGAAACTCGGCCATCGCGGCGTCCTGCTGATCCTTGGGCGCGGCGTCGAGCGTCTTGGCGCGGATCAGGGCGCTCTTGGCCGTCGCCGCGTGCGCGCGCTCGATCCAGCGGCCGATCTCGTTCCAGTCCTTGTCGAAGAAGACGACGACCGGGATGGACTGGTAGCCGTTGTTGAGGAAGGTGTCCCGCAGGTCGGCGTTCTGATCGCGCAGGAACACGCGCAGCTCGCACCCCTGCATCGCCTCGCAGGCGTGTGCGATGAGCGGTGAATTGCGGTGGACGTCGCCGCACCAGTTCTCGGCGAGCATCAGCGCGTAGCGCACCTGGCTGATGCCGCTGAAGAACTTGCGCTCCTCGTCGGTCAGCACCGATTTCGCATAGTTGTCCTCGGTGCGGGCCTGGGTGTCGCCCATCTGGGCCATGTAATCCTTCCAGGTGAGGCCCTTGGTGAAGCGCTGCGCGTCCAGGGGGATCTTCAGCTGAGCCATGTGGTCTCTCCTCCGTTGGCGTTTCCCGCCGTCGCCCTTTATACACCAAACACGGCTGGGCTGCGCGGAGTGTGGTAGGACTCTGAGGGTGCGTCCGCCCGCCCGCCGCTGGCTGATCGTGGCCGCGCTGTTCGTGGTCACCTACGGCATCTCGACTCCGCTCGCCGCGTACGGCGTGTTCCTCCCCGTCATCGCCGAGGCGTTCGGATGGAGCCGTGGAGCGATCTCGACGGCGCTCTCGCTGAATCTGGTGATCGGCGGCCTGGCCGGGCTCGGCATCGGCGCTCTCGCCGACCGCCATGGGCCTCGCGCCCTGCTGGTCCCGACCGTGGGGCTGGCCGGCACGGCGTTCGCCCTCGTCTCGACGGTCGGCGCGCCGTGGCAACTCTATCTCTTCGTCGGGGTGATGGGCGGGGTGGGGATGTCGAGCTTCTACCTGCTCAGCGCGTTCACGGTCGCGCAGTGGTTCGACGAGCGCCGCGCCCTGGCCATCGCCCTGGTCCTGGTGGGGTTCAACCTCGGCTACATCTCGGGCGGGCCCCTCGCGGCGTGGCTCATCGCCCGGGTCGGCTGGCGCGCGGCGTACGCGATCCTCGGGAGCGGCTGCGGGCTCATCACGATGCTCTGCGCGCTGAGCGTCCGCCTTCCGCGCGTGGCGGAGTCGACGGCGCTTCACCGGCCGGCGGCGCGGGCGGCCGACACGGGGGGCCGCACGTCGCCGGGCACCCAGCACGGTGCCACGCTCGGAGAGGCGCTCGCCGATCCGCGCCAGTGGTATCTGAACGTCTCGTGGCTCCTCACCGGCGGCCTCGCGCTGATGATCTCGGTCCACGTCGTGCCCTTCGCACGCGACCAGGGCATCAGCCTCGTCGGCGCCTCGCTCGCGCTCACCGCCTACGGAATCGGCTCCGTGGCCGGGCGCCTCACGGCAGGCGTCGTGTCCGACCGGATCGGCGTCCGCACGTGCATGCGCGGCGCCTACGTGATTCAGACGCTGGCGCTGCTCACGCTCCTGTGGGCCCCCTCGCGCGACGTGCTGCTGGGGTCGATGGCGGTGTTCGGCGCGGGCTTCGCCGCGGCGGACACGGTCCTCGTGAAGGTGATCCCCGACGTGTTCGGCATGCGGGCCATCGGGGCCATCATGGGGGTGCTCACCCTCGGCTGGCGGTGCGGGGCGGCGCTGGGCCCCGCGGCCGCGGGATTCCTCTACGATCTGACCGGCTCGTACACGATCCCGTTCGGGGCGGCGCCCGTCGCCGTCCTGGCGAGCTGGGGGCTGTTCGCGCTCGGAACGTCCAGACGGTGGAGCGGATAGAAGGCGTCGTCACGAGAAAGGAGACCCGGCGATGGACTGTTGTGCTCACGAGGGGCCCGCGAGCGGCGACGCGCGGTTCGACATCAAGAAGGTGGCCGACGGCGTGCACATCGCGGTGGCCGCCCCCGCCTACAAGGTGAACTCCAACACGGCCATCATCGAGAGCGACGATGGCGTGATCATCGTCGATACTCACTCGAAGCCCTCCGCGGCCCGGGTGATCGTTGAGCGGCTGCGCGATATCACGGCGAAGCCGGTCCGCTACGTCATCAACACCCACTTCCACTGGGACCACTGGCACGGCAACGAAGTCTACCCGACGGCCTATCCCCACGCAGAGATCGTGACGAACCAGATCACGCGCGAGGCGATGCTGAAGAAGGGGCTCAAACGAATCCAGGATCACGTCCGCCAAGTCCCGAGCGAGATCGCGACGCTCAGGGCCAACCTCGCCGCGGCGCGCACCGCGGGAGAGCGTGAGAGACTCGAGACGAATCTGCGCCTGGCCGAGTCGTATCTGGCCGAGGTCCGGGCGCTCAAGCCCGCGCTGCCGACGATCGCCTTCGAGCAGACGCTGAAGCTCTACCGGCGCGACCGCGAAATCCAGCTCCTCCATCTAGGTCGCGCCCACACCGAGGGCGACGTGTTCGTCTATCTGCCGAAGGAGAAGGTCGTGATCACCGGTGACGCCGTCATCGGCTGGACGCCCTTCATGGGCGACGGTTATCCCGAGGACTGGGTGACGACGCTCGACCGTCTCGCCCAGCTCGACTTCACCCACATCATCATGGGCCACGGCGACGCCGCGGGCAGGGAGTGGCTTCACACCTTCCGGAGCTACGTCCACGACATGGTCGAGGCCGTCCGCCGCGAGGTCGCCGCGGGCGCCACGCTCGAGGAGGTCAAGCAGCGCGTATCTGCGAAGCTCGCCCCGACCTACGAGAAGCCCTTCTCGGCGTACGGCGACTACCGCCCGTGGCGGCTGGGCGTTCTCGCAAACATCGAGCGCACGTACGCGATGGTGAGCTAGGAGGGACGGCGCGCTTCGTGGGCCGCGAGGCGCTTGCGGAGGAAGGTTCGCGTGTCGGGACCGGGCCAGCCGGGCAGCTCGCCGATCACCTCGTAGCCCAGGCGGCGGTAGAATCCCGGTGCCTGATAGCTGTGCGAGTCGAGGTGCATCTGGTGGCATCCGCGCGCTACGGCCTCCGCCTCGGCCGCGGCGAGGATGCGCGCGCCGAGCCCGCGACCGCGAAGATCCTCACGCACCCAGAGCGCTCGCACGAATGCGGTCCCGCCCCAGGTCCATCCGTGCAGCCCGGCCACGACCTCGCCGCGCCCGTCGCGGACGAAGATCGCCATCGAGCGGCCATCGTCGACGCCGCTGGCCGCCGCGTTGAACTCATAGAGGCGCGCGTCGAGCAGCGCGATGTCTTCGCGGCGCGGGTCGCCCTCGACTCGGAGATCTCCACTCGTCATCACCACGAGCCCGGCGTCTACACCGCGTGCGCGGCGTCCGCCTCGAGGTCGAGCGCGTGGATCGTTTCCGCCGTGGGTACTCCGGTCCCCGGGTCCCAGCCCTGCTCGACGTAGTAGTCGGTGACGATCTTGTCCTGCTGCTCGCGGGTGAGGCCCGCGTGCTTGGGCAAGGGGTCGCTGAAGCGGGCGGGGAGCCGGTCGTCGGCGCGGCCGAAGCCCTCGCGCACGTTGAAGAGTCGGGCGAGCGTGAGCCCGCGGTGGGCCACCGTCACCATCTCCTCGTGTGTCACGTCCCAGCCCGTGACGGCCTTGAGAATCGCCAGCGACTGATCGTCCTCGTAGGCGAGGAAGTGGCAGAGCCCGATCTGGTTGCGCAGGCCGTTCCGATTCCCGGTCTGGCGCATGTGGTCGCCGCCCGTGGGAGCCAGCAGGTACGACGCCCGCATCAGGGGCATGTGCCGCGGGTCGTGCATCGCCATCTCGAGCCCTTTCACCGTCGTGAGGAACGCCTCGGAGCCACGACCAAGGCGCTGTGACGCGCGCCGAGAGCCCTCCGCGAGGAGGTCACCGATGCCTCGGCGGTAGGCGATCATCTCGACGAGCTTCACGACGCCGTCGGCGTCGCGGAAGCGCAGGGGCACGCCCGCGGTGTCGTCGAGCGTCAGGAGGCCCTTCTCGAAACACTCCATCGCCCACGCGAGCGTGGCGCCGAGCGAGACCGTGTCCATCCCGAGGTAGTTGCACATCTCGTTCGACTTGCAGATGGCGATCAGATCCTCGAGCCCGAGATTGACGCCGAGGGAGGCGAGGGACTCGTACTCGGGGCCGCCGTAGCGCGGATCCACGCGGTAGCGGCCGAGCGGATCGACGCCCACCTTCGCGCGGCCCTTGTAGACGGTCTCCGCCGCCTCGCGAGCGGCCTCCTCCTTCTTCTCGATGTGAACCACCTTCTTGCAGCGCACCGAGCACGCGTAGCACGCGCCCATCCGTACACGCACCTGGTCGCGCACGGCGATCGCGTCCACCTTGGCCACGGTGTCCGAGCCGCCCAGGCGGTAGTTGAGCACGGGCATGCCGCCCTCGAGGCTCTTGCCCTGCATCGCGGCGCCGGTGCCGAACTCGTGAAACGCGCGATGCTTCGCGTCCATGGTGGACGAGACCCACTTGGCCACCGCGAGCAGCCCGGGCTGATCGGCGATCTTCACCGGGATCCTGCCGCGCGCGGCGATGGCCTTGAGGCGCCTCGACCCCATGACCGCGCCCATCCCGGTGCGGCCGGCCACCTCGTTCAGGTCGTTGGCGATGCAGGCGAAGCGCACGAGATTCTCGCCTGCGGGCCCGATCGTGGCGATGCGAATGCGCGGGTCCCCCAGCTCGGCGAGGATCGCGTCCTCCACCTCGCCGGTGATCTTGCCCCAGAGGTGGGCGGCGTCGCGGATCTCGACGGCGCCGTCGTTGATCCAGAGGTAGACCGGCGTCGGCGACACGCCGTGGATGACGATGGCGTCCCAGCCAGCACGCTTGAGCTCGGCGCCCCAGTAACCTCCCGACTCCGACTCGCCGAAGCCGCCCGTGAGCGGCGACTTGGCGCCGACGCTGTGGCGTCCCGCGCCGGGCACTGGCGCGCCGGTGACGACGCCCGGCGCGATCACGAGGATATTGTCGGGGCCGAGCGGGTCGGCACCCTTTGGCACGTACTTGAGCAGATAATGAGCGATCAGCCCGCGCCCGCCCGCGTAGCGGCGGAAGAAGACGTCGCCGGGCTCCTCGATCCACGTCGTTCGGTCGCTGAGATTCACGTGCAGGATCTTGTTCCAGTAACCGTAGCGGTTCATCGCCTCCCCCATGCCAGTCGCCTCGCCTGCGGCTGCGGCTCGCCCGGCCATCGACGTGGTCGCCTCGCCTGCGGCTGCGGCTCGCCCGGCCATCGACGTGGTCGCCTCGCCTCCGGCTGCGGCTCCCCCTTCCATCGGGCTCAGCAGCATGATCTCGGCCCCGTCGCGCAGCGGCGTGTCCCGCGCCGCCAGCTCACCGTCCACGGCCACGGTCACGTCGGCGCCGGCTTCGACACCGATCGTCGCGAGCAGGTCCGTCACCGTGGCGCCCTCGGGCACCGTGTAGTGCTGTGGGCCGTTGGCGCCGCGCGGCAGGAAGCGCCGGAGGTCGGCGAAGAGTGTGACGGTCACGGCGATGGCCACGCCAGAGTATACCGCGCGTGATCTTGCGCGCGCCGGCGGCGTGCGTTACTTTCGAGGCCCACACCGCCGAAAGGAGCCCCCAGCATGATCTACGAGATCCGGACCTACCGCATCGCCCCTGGCAGCCTGGCCGAGGTCGAGAAGCGTTACGGCGAAGGCTACGAGTACCGGAAGAAGTATTCCGAGCTGACGGCCTTCTGGCACACGGAGATCGGGCCCCTCAACGAGATCGTCCACGTCTGGGGATACAAGGACCTCGCCGAGCGGGCACGCATCCGGGGCGAGTCGGCGAAGGACCCGAACTGGCCGCCGAAGATCCGTGAGTTCGTCCAGGCGATGCGCTCGGAGATCATCGTGCCGTTCTCGTTCGTACCCGAGGTCCGTCCCGGAAAGATGGGGCCGATCTTCGAGCTGCGCTACTACACGCTCAAGCCTGGCACGCTGCCCGACACGGCGAAGGGCTGGGAGGCGAAGCTCCCGGAGCGCATGAAGCTCTCGCCCGTCGTCCTGGCCGGAGGAGTCGAGTTCGGCAAGGCCAACGGGTTCGTCCACGTCTGGGCCTACTCGAGCCTCGACCAGCGCGCCCAGGTACGCGACGAGGCGCGCAAGAAGGGCGTGTGGCCGCCGCCCGGCGGAGGCGATCGGCTGCTGACGCAGGAGAACAAAATCCTGCTACCCGCCGCGTTCTCGCCGCTCCAGTAGCGCGGGGCGATCTCGACGGGGCGCCGGGGATGTCGCCGGCGCCCCGTCGCTCCAGGCCACGCAGCCCTCCAGGAACCGGGCGTACGACGGCGCCAGGAAGAACGACGGCACGAGATCCTCGAAAGGAGACGACGATGGCGCAGGGCTTCGCACTGTTCGCCGGCACGGCGCCGGAGATCATCCGCGCGGCGGCACGGGAGGCCGAAGGGCTCGGATACAGCTCCTTCTGGGTGAACCATCCCGGCGCCACCGACGGCCTGGCGGCGCTCGGCCTCGCGGCGAAGGAGACGCGGAGGATCGACCTCGGGATCGGGGTGATCCCGCTCCACACCCGCGGACCCGAGAGCATCATCCAGGGAGTGCGTGGCAGCGCGCTGCCCCTCGAGCGTCTCCTCCTCGGAGTGGGCAGCCCGAATCCGGGCTCGCTCAAGCGTGTGCGTGAGGGCATCGCCGCGCTGCGCGCCCAGCTCTCGACTCGCCTCGTCGTGGCGGCGCTCGGACCGAAGATGTGTCACCTGGCTGGGGAAATCGCCGACGGGGTGCTCTTCAACTGGCTGACTCCCGAGCATGCGCGTATCTCGGCCGAATGGGTCCGCGCCGCCGCGACGGCGGCGCGGCGAAAGCCGCCGAGACTCTATGCCTACGTCCGCGTCGCTCTCGGCGCCGCGGCGCGCGAGAAGCTCGACGAGGAGGGTGGCCGCTACGCGCGGATCCCGGCGTACGCGGCCCACTTCGAGCGCATGGGGGTGAAGCCGGTCGAGACGGCGATCGCCGCGGAGAGCCCTGACGCCATCCAGCGGGCGCTCGGCCGGTGGCGCTTCGTGGTGGACGAGATCGTCCTTCGTGCGATCACCGGCAGGGACACCGTCGAAGAGAACCTGGCGCTGCTCCGGGCGGCCAAGCCGGTAGAGGACGGAGGTGGAGCGTGAGCGCGAACCCATACGTGCTCGAGTTCGGAATGGGCGTCGACGTCCACGGAGAGGACTGCACGAAAGCGGCCTGCCGCGCGGTATCGGACGCGATCCGGCACTCGAGCCTGCCGTTCTTCCCGGACGTCCGCGCCCGAGGCGGGAAGATGCTCGTGGACGTGACCGTCGGCGTCCCCGACCCCGCATCGGTCAAGGTCGATGTGGTGCGGCGCGAGCTGCCGCACGGTGAGGTGACCGTGCGGCCCGTCAGCGGCGGCCTGCGAGTGCCGGGCAGCGACACGCTCATCGCGTGCGCGGCCATCACCGTCAGTGTGGAATACCCCCAGGAGTCCCGACGATGACGCCGGTCACGACCGGTCTCGGTCTCAAGCGGCTCCAGCATCTGGTCCTCTGGGTCTCGAACGTCGAGCGCAGCGTGCACTTCTACCGCGACGTGCTGGGCTTCGAGGTGAAGACGCTCTACCCGAACGCCGCCTTCCTGAAGATTCCCGGGAGCCCCGACGACCATCACCTCGGTCTCTTCGAGCAGACGGGCGTGCCGCGGCCCGACGAGCGCGTGGCGCGCATGTACCACTCCGCGTGGGAGGTGGGCGAACTCACCGACCTCGTGCGTGCGCGGCAGCGGCTCACCGAGGCGGGTGCGCTCGTTGGCTCGTCCAATCACGGCGTCAGCCTGTCGCTCTACGCCAAGGATCCAGACGGGCTCGAGTTCGAGATCTTCTGGACGGTGCCGGGCGGCACCTCGATCGGGACGAAGCCGCTGGACCTCGAGGGCGAGCTGCGCCGGCGTGGCATCACGCTGCCTTGAGCGGCGCCGGCCGGGGCGCGGTGACGCGCCCCGGCCGGGACGAGCGAGCTACAGCGAGCGCAGGAAGTTGAGGAGATGCTGCTTGTCGGTCTCGCCCAGCCTGCCGAAGTTGTCGATGACGATGTTCGCCTCTGATGCTCCGTAGGTGAGATTCCCGGCACTCCGGTGGAACCGGATCGCCTCGAGCAGGTCCGACGTCCGGCCGTCGTGCAAGAAGAAGATTCGCTGGCCGAGGCCCCAGAGCGGGGCGGTGCGGAACTCGTCCCGAGCCGCCGCGCCCTGGCTCACGCCGTCCGCGAGCCCCGGCCCCATCTGATGGAGCAGCAGGTCGGAGAAGAGGTTGACGTACTGGTGGCGCAGCGCCGCGACGGCCGAGTTGCCGGTCCTGAACGTCGGCGTATGACAGAGCCCGCAGCCGATGATCGCGAACAGCTGGCGTCCCCGGCTGATGGAAGCGGCCCCGCCCGGCATGGTGTCCGACGGGGTCGGCGGAGCCAGGAAGCGCATGAAGAAGGCGAACTGTTCGACGTTGCTCAGGACGTTGGCGCCGGTCGCGGGAGGGGTGGTGACGGTGTTGTCGTCCGGACTCGTCAGGAACGCACAGCCGTGCCCGTGGGCACGCTCCTGCTGGAAGAGCTCGTTCGTGATGCCCATCTCGACGTTGTAGGCCTCGCCCGAGAAGAGCAGCAGCGACTGGTTCTGCGCCTTCCAGCCGAATCGCGAGATCCGCCCATCGTTGCCGTTCCGGTTGGGCCGGCCGGTGATGCCGACGGCGCGCTTGATGAGGGCGCCTGCCGCTTGGTTGGCGGCGATCTCATAGTCGGGGATCTGCTCCATCAGGCCGGCGCCGAAGACCGGCGTGGGGATCCGGAAGATCACGTTGCCGAGGGCCTGCTGAACCCCGAATTCCGGCTGTGGTAGCATGCAGCGCCTCGCGTCGGCCGTGCCGTCGTTCCCGCCGCCGACCACGTAGAGCTTGTGGACGCCGCCGTCCGGGGA
>Ga0137396_10000246_pt1 | contig 24218 bp, 11 predicted proteins | sample czc16metaG_FD_108284 | JGI IMG/M metagenome (GOLD analysis project Ga0137396, IMG submission 108284) | Vadose zone soil microbial communities from Angelo Coast Range Reserve, California, USA - czcobulk3.16 metaG | ecosystem: Environmental > Terrestrial > Soil > Vadose zone | place: USA...
CCGCCCCCTCCTTCGCCTCAGACCCCTGCTGGTCTCAGTATTCCCTCAGACAGCGGCATCGCGAGAATCGTGCTTCCACTCTTCGGAGCAGTAGCAGTGGTAGCGATCGTTCTCGTCAGCTTGAACCGCATCGCAGTTCGCGAAAAGGATAAGGAGCATACTTTTGGACGTTTGCCAATCGCAACTCCGTCTTGTCCTGGCTGTGGGATGCAAGCGGCAATGGGAACACGATTCTGTTCAAGGTGCGGCGAGCAAATTCCCTGAGGGACCTATGTCTGGCCTTAGGATCAGCAAACAAGGAAGTAGAGACTGGGCGTCTCCGCTCAAAGTATCAAAAACCATCCGAGTAGCAATGGGACGCTAGAATTTGCCACTATTATGCCGACTGGGCTACATAGGCAAATAGAACGTTGAAAGGTTCTATGGTCAAGATTGTAGTCGGGTTGGTTTTCCAGGGCGGTTGAGCGAATCCTCTTTCTTGTATGGTGTTTGCGTCAGAAGTGGGGAGCCTGTGGAAGGGTCATTCGTCTGAGGGTTCTTCATCCGAGCCTTCTCGGACTCTTACTGCGTAAATGATTGCCCCACTCAATGTTGTTAATCCTGCCAAGGTTATGAATACACCAATGATTAGGGGAAAGTTGCCGCAGGCTCCACGACCTGCATAATTCCGACAAATGATTGGCTCTCCCAGCCCGTACGCAAAGATCCACACTCCAATTGCTACGAGGGTGACACCTATCGCTAGTGCTATTATCAAAGCCAAGAGCAATCTCATCTGAGCATTACAAGCTGAAGGGTTTTCTGAGCTACTTGAAGAATGTATGAGGAGAGGATGCGGTCGTTCTCTTGTTTGATTCTGTCCCGCAATTCTGTCAGTTCTTCGGTTAGCTCTTGGGGTTGGAAACTAAGACCAGTTTGTCTCTCCTTACTATTAGTTGGATGTTGGGTTTTGGGGTTTGGAGCCTCGGGCGGGAATTGAACCCGCGGCCTTCGCTGTGACATGAAAGTTAGTGTGTTGCGGTTCTTTCCAATATCTCTCGGGAGATAGGTCACAAGACGAACACATTCACTGAACTCTAAGTCTATTCCCAAAAAGGGCGTCAACATGGATTCGCCCTCGGCGATTCGAAATGCCTTCCAAGACCTCACTAAGCGTTCGAATCAAAGCATACACAGAAGCGCTAGAGCTAAGAAGAAAGTATGGATGGGGTAATCGCACGATTGCGGCTCATGTCGGACTACCTTATCCGACGGTAAACAGTTGGATGGTGGGAAGGCATTCACCGTTCGGTAGCTGCAATGTTCCACGGCTTGGACCGTCTCGTCCGCTGAGCTATCTTGCAGGCGCGCTTCTTGGTGATGGGAGCTTGATTCGCAGCCCGTCTTACCATTATGAGATGCGATTCAGAGTTAGAGATTTGGAATTCGCGGAGAGAGTTTGCGATTGTGCAATATCTGTCCTTAGAAAACAGAAGTCGGTCAAGCTCGACAACAAAGGATTCTACGAGGTTAGATTCTGGAGCAGACTCCTTTACGAATACCTATCTGACTGGAGCCAGATTCGCAAATGCGCTGGCGAGTTTCCGGCGGAATTTGTTAGGGGCTTTGCCGATGCGGAGGGCTCTCCCGCTGTGTCTCTGTCGCAATCAAGCTCATCAGTGTTCGGATTTTACGTGGCATTGGTCAGCACCAATCTGAGAATTCTGCATTACATCAAAGATCTGTTGCAGACACAGTTTGGAATTGGCTCGTACATCTTACTTGGACGCAAACGGCGTAGCATGTGGAGCAAACGTCCATGGTACTACCTTAAGATTGGACGAAGGCAAGACCAATTGCGATTCGCTCGGCGAATAGGGTTCGGCCTGTATAGGAAACAGCAGAAGATGGAGATCGCTCTTTCCCTTCTAGAGACGCGTAGTCTGTCTCAGGCCGCGTCCGAGTGGAGAAAGCTCTTCCAAAAGCATGGCAGAAACTGGTTGTTTTCGGAACCCGCCAAGAAGATATGGAGCCCCGGACGAGATTTGAACTCGTGACCCTTGCCTGTTTGTCTGGGTTACCAAGGCAATGCTTTAGGCTGCTAGAGCATCTACCAGGCTGAGCCACCGGGGCACGTTTGGGTCACCCGTCCTGACGATGTTATATTGATTACTGGAATCGTCAACGTTCCTAATGTGCGTGTAAAGGAAAAGCAATGCATGCCACGCGATTGTCGGGAGGTGTGTTATGACTTCTAGTGACCAGATTCTAGGTGAGATTCCTGCCGTTGCAAGGCTGACTTCTGGTTTTGAGCATCTAACTCTCTTCGTCACCAGTTCCAGCTTCATTGTAGCTCATGGGGGCAAGAGGGGGGGCGGTGTTGCGGTGTCGGCCAACGTTTTGGGGAAGTTGGGTGGTGCTCTGGGGGATTTTTTGAAGGGTGGTAAGGAATCTATGGATAAGCGTAGGATTAGCAATCTTGGACCCGGGGAGATTCTCCTCGCCAACAAGAACAACTTCTCTATCGGGTTTGACGAGATCATCAAGGTTACTGTCGACCAAGGTGCTCGTCTAACCGGATTGACGATTCTCACTGGAAATGACAAGTTCGAGTTCACCACTCGTCTCGGGTTCGACAAGGTGGTGGAGCTACTTGCGAAGGTTCTCGGCTCAAAGCTCACATCGCATGGGCTGGCTTAGGGTCAACTCCACATTCTTCGGGCTTCACTGTCGTTCGGCCAGAAGCGCAAGATTTGAGAATCCGATAAGCCGATATTCCACTCCACACCTATTTGTATGGAGCAACCTGTCTAGTCACTCGGGGAGTTGTCGCGTCACGGGAAAGATAGGATTAATCCTTTTGGCAATCTGCCTGATCGTGGTTGCCCCGCTTACTTTTCAGGGAACACTCTCCGCGAGGGCCCTATCGTCTCCTGTCTCCACCATTTACATTAGTCCCGTCTCAACGTGTTGTTCTTCCGGTTCTCCATTACCAGTTGGAAGCAACGTCACCTTACGGGTGATGCTGAATCTTACCTATGGTCAAGCTTTCAACGGATTCGATGTACGACTAAACTACACTAATCCAGCGTCTGTTGTTCTGAACGGAGTTCTTCAAGCAGAGGACGTTAGCGACTCAGGCAACATACTCGGCAGTTACAATCGTGGGTCTCCTGATGCTAAGTGCATTGATGGGCAGGGATTATTGAGTAACGGTGCTGGCTGTGCTCCTGACGACTATCCTGGTCCTGGCCAGATTCATTTCGCAGAGGGCGTTGCGGGCGCCTCGATTCAAGGCCCTCTGAGCGCCGCTCTGCTAATGTCGATCACTTTCACGGTTCGGGGGCAAGGAGTCAGTCTCGTCTATTTTGACCGCTGGAACCTCATCAATCCCAATCCTCAGCCTCCCGGATCGCAGAACTTCAATCCTGTCTATGTTCCCCTCGTGGCATATGCAGCAGTCTTCGGGAACAAGGGACTGGTCGCGTTCTTCAATGCGAGTCCATACGACCCGACAGTTTCCGTCTCAATCATCGTAGGGCCATTTCCACATGGAGCCATGTTCGACGCCACTGGAAGCGTTGACACAGTGAACACTAGCTTAGCTCCCACCAACTATTCTTGGGATTTCGGCGATCGTATATTGGAGAATAGTACCGGGCCGCTCAAAACCCATGCATATGTTGTCCCGGGCAACTATTCTGTTCGCCTGACCGTTACGGACTCTGCAGGCCGAGTTGGATCTATTACGAGGGTCGTATCCGTTGTTCCGTCCCTTGGAGGCCTCGCTCTTACCGTGAAGGATCAGATTGGGACCGTAATGCGTGGAAATGTGCTTGTCCAGGTCTTCAATTCCTCCACGGCACAGCGGCCGTTCGCGAGTAAGACGATTGATCAGTTTGGCCAGGTCCAGTTCGACAGGCTTCTGCCAGGTACGTACACGGTGACACTGTCAGGACAGATTTTTTCGAAGACTTCTCGGAGCGAGACCGTTGGTCCAGGCTGGACGACTCAGGACACGTTTTACCTGAATATTCCCGGCCCACCCCCCGACTATTCTTGGCTGGTATTCATCGTTCCCATGGCCGCAGGCGTAGGAATTATCGGCATCTTTGGCATAATCAGGAGGAGAGATACTGCGAGGAACCGTCGCTCTGCGAAGATGGCTGGAAAGGCTTCTAGAAAGCGTAGAGGATCTCGATGAAGTGTTTTTTTTCCTGTGCAAGCCCCAGATCGCTAGGATTGGCCGAGACTCACTCGAATAGCTCTAGTTTCAGCGTGCCGCTGGAACTTTTGATTTTCTGAAAAGGAGGACGACGATCCCTGCCGCTAGCGCCACGACAATGATTCCGAGTATGAGATAGTTCGACTGATCTGTTGAGAGCGAGAGTATGCCGGTGTTTGAAGGGGGTGTGAGTGTGACTGCGACTGGGGATCTCATTAGATTGTTGTCGAGATTGGACTCGTTGGGGACTTGGAGTACTTTGGCGCCGACGACGTAGGCTCCCGAGGTGAAGCCGTTCGTATTCCAGACCAGGGTTATGGTCTGGTTACTGTTGGGCTGTAGAGTGATTGTCTTACTGTCGACTGTCTGGTCTCCGACAAGTGCGACCACGGTGGCGTTTTCGGGTATGGTGCCTAGGTTCTCCACGACTACGGTGTAGGTGATCTTTGCGCCTACGCTGATAGATGTCGGGCTCACGGTGACCTGTCCGATTGCTAGGTCGGGTCTCGCGTTGACGGTTATTGTTATTGTGACGTTATGTGATTTCGGTCCGTGTGTTGCGATTATGATGAGGGTGTAGGTTCCGAGGCTAGTCGCGCTCACCGTGAATATAGCTAGTTTCGTGCCTGGAAGTGTAATTGTTGTTGAGAAAGGCGAAACGGTCAGTCCCGATTGGGGCAGTGCCGTGAGAGTGATTGTGGATTGGAAGTTGTTGATCTGGCCTATTGTAACGTTAAGGTTTGCAGTGACCGAGGGGAGTAACGGTCCTATTGTTGTCGGCTTTGCGGTGATCGTGAAATCGACGACGTATAGTGTTACGTTGACGTTGTGGCTTAGGATTCCACTGGTCCCGAGTACTGTTATCGTGTAGTTTCCTGTAGGGACTGTTGAGGGGGTCTGGATTATGAGTAGGACATTCACGCTTTGGACAGTCGTATTGACCATGACGATGTACTTGCTCAGTGTTACGATAGGTCCGGTTGGGTTTGAGGAGACGAAGAGTGTTACCGTGCCGTTGAACTTTACTTGTTCGGCTATTATGATGCTCGTGCTGTTTACGGTCTGAGCGCTCGCGAATATTCCTTGGAATTTCGACTGGACGGCGGTGACCGTAAAGTCTGGGCCAGTGACAGTCACTGGGACTGTGATTGAGTGGACAAGCGAGGTGCTAGTTCCTGCTATGGGGTAGGTTCCGGTAAAAGTGACTTGGAAGTTTCCCGGTTTGTTCGCCGTAAATCCGCAGCTGGGTGATTTTCCTAGCACTGTTCCGCTTCTAGTGAAGTTGATCTTGGACGGATTGCAGGATACGGCCAACCCAGTGTTTGGAACGACCGTTTCTGTGAGAGTAATGTTTCCGAAGAAGGTGGGGTCGCTTGGAAGGCCTGAGAAGATCAGTGACAGTCCTCCCGGTGAGCCTTGGACCATTGTAAGAGATGCAACGCTGGCAGTGATCCCGAAGTCTGACACGACTACGTTGATGGTCACGCTGTGAGTGATGCTGCCGGAGGTCCCGGTGACTGTAACAGTGTAGCCTCCGTAATTATACGGGGGTTCGCTCGGGGACGTAACTGTCAGAATCGAGGTGTCTGACGTGCCGAGGGTTATGGTGCTTTTGCTCAGGGTGGCAGTGATGTTCGTTGGGTTGGACGTGGTCTTGGAGAGGCTGACTATTCCTGAAAATCCGCCGACACTAGCCACCGTTATTGTAACGTTCTTGGAGGTGGTTGCGTTCATTTTGAGAGTTCCCACGAGATTAGTTGTGATAGTAAAGTCAGGGGGTGGCACTGTGACGCCGATTGTAACGGAGTTTGCCGGTACTCCGGCGCTCGCCCCGGAGATCGTTACGTTATTTGCGCCTATGGCTGCGCTGACTGCGACTGTAATTGTCAGGATCGTATTGTTAGGGGAGACGGGCGTGACTTTGGCGGGGCTTGGAGAAATGGAGGTCTGAAGATTGCTGGGACCAGCAACTGAAGTGGTCAAAGTTACTAAGCCTGTGAAACCGTTGAGGCTCGTGAGGGTAACTATTGTTGAGGAGTCAGTTGTTCCTTTGAACACGGTTAGTTTGGCGGCAGAAGTCGTCATGGAATAGTAGGGCAGGTTGCTGAAGCTTCCCGTCTGGACTGTCTCCGGTATGTTTGTAGTGCCTCCGTTGCTGATCGAAACGCAGAGAGGTGGAACGCTAGTTGTCGATCCGCATCCAGTCTGGTAGTTGATGGGTGTGGTTCGAGTGGTGCTTGTTATGTTGTACACGGCGGTGAAGAGTAATCCGGTGAACGGCTGGACTGTGAGGGTGCTACCGAGGATTGAAAGTTGTAACGTGTCCGCGGATGCCGCGTATGGCGGGCATGGGTTCGATCCTTGCTTTTGTACTCCGCCGATGCACTTGCTGATCTGGGTCCCTCCCGTGAATACTCCGTTGTTTTGTGCGTCAGATGGGAGTAGAATTGTATGGTCGGCTAGTAGCGTGACATCGAAGCTGCTCAATGCGGCAGAGCTGTTGATGTAGACGGCAACTTTCAGCTGAGTGCCAACAGCTCCTGTCAGAGTTTCGGGGTTGATCGGACATTGGGTAACGGTAATGTCTGCTACGCAGACTTCACCGACCGGTGCGGCAGCATGAACTGTGGGAATTGTGATTCGTGTTATGCCCGGACTGACGAAGAATAATGCGAGGATGAAAGGTAGTAGGATAAGGGCGGTGAGTCTTCTGGTCAAGCGTGTTTTGGCTTCCTAGGTCTTAACATGTATGGGTAGGCTTTCCGCGAATATATATCTTGGGAAAATCGAGCCGACACGCCATTAGACGAGTCGGATAGAGACTCAGAGCAGTGAAGCTCTAAGACGACGGCCATTTGTGCAAGATCGACGTTTCCGTCTCTATTAGGCGAGGAGGACTACACGGGGAAAAACTAATACTTGACACTGACGGTTGTCTATGATGGGGGGAGGGTTTGGGGCGTTCTAGGGAGGATGCTCGTAAGAGGAGGAGGCGTCTCTTCTACTACTTTATCCCCATTATCGCGTTAGCCCTCTCCGTCTCGGTCTACGCGGTGGGTTTGCAGCCTAAGAGCTGCCAGACCGGCTCTGCTGTGATGAGCTACGGTGTCCAGATCTCGATTCAATACGCACATCCCCTGGCTAACGGTACTAATGTGGTGAACTTCATTGTCCCCTCGGGTGCCGGCGAGGCGGGGCTGGCCTGGAACACTCATACGTTTGATAGCAACGGGCTTGATTGCAAGTACCCATTGTACATGGATCCTCCGACCAACCCGTATCGCGGGTATTCCCTGATCAACGTCGTCTCTAACGTGTACCACAATTATACTCTCGGGGACTTCTTCGCTGTCTGGGGCATGACTCTTGGCCAGAATAATACGATCAATCAGCCGGCGGCCAACGGGTACTACTGGTGGATGTGTGTTGGTCCATCACAGAGTCTGCAGCGTCCCGGGGCTTGGGGGGCAGAGCCTCTAGTGAACTATAACTCGATTAGTCTAAAGTATGGCAACGAACCGCTCTGCTAGCGCGGTCTATGGGTTAGAGGACTGGCGAGAACTTGATTCCTATGGAGACTGAATTGGTGTTGAGGACGACGACGTCCCAAGTTCCGGTCGTGGGTGCTATGAAGTTCAGAATTGCCTGAGCCGTAGGTCCAGCCTGTGCCCTGCAATAGCTCCTGGGAAAACTAGCCCCGAAGTTTGTCGTCTGATTTGTTACTGCCCATGCGTGGAATTGCTGGTCTGTAAGGATGCAGAAGCTGGCGCTTAAGGCTGAGTTTGTGACTTCAACCGCTAGGGTGAAGTTTCTGCCAGCTTGGATGCCTGGCAGCTGGAGTGCAAAGAAACCGGGCGCACTGGGATTGCCTGCATTTACGGCGGCGTTGACTGGGTTCAGGAGTGTCCCAGCTGAGGGCGTGCTGTGCGGGAGTTGAGGAATTCCGACGGCGGCTATCCCGATGGATACCGCTATTATGAGGACTGCAATTACTAGTTTGTAGCGGCGTCCTAGCGGCGTCGTTAATCCCTTCAACGGATATCTGGTTCTGGGTTCTAATAAACGAGATGGAGACTCTGATCGATGTGGGCCAATTATGCAGTGCCCTGTCGTCGCTTAGTTGGACCTAGGTTTTTCCTAAGTGCATAGTTGTAGAGTATGGTACTCTTAGGCATCTGTGGATTCCCTGCAAGTTCCATGGATGTCCAATTGTTACAACCGTCCGTTTTTCTTCGAAGATTTATATCGAGTGTTGACGCTAGGTTCAACGATTGGTGCTCCCGATGAAGCATCGCTCCCTAGTCCTGATAATTCCCTTCCTACTGATCATTACCCTATTTCTCCTGCCTGGTATCTCTCCAAGAGTCCACGCGGCTGGGACCGTCTGTCTCAATGATCCCGCCTCCTTCAGCACAACAGCTCCGTGTGCCCCTGCGGGCACAAGTCTGAACGGACCCTCTCCGACTGCCGCATTGACCAATCCTCCTCCTGCGGGCTCAGTTCGCGGGTCGAATCAGATTCGCGTTGGAGTCTATCTCTCTGGTCCTGATTTGACTAACGGTTTTGACATTACTCTTCTAGCGAACCGTACTGTTCTGAGACCCTTTGATATCGATCTCACTGGATCGATCCTTGTCAAGCCCACAACTACAGTTGTGGAATGTATCGATGGAAATCTTGTTACTGGTCCATCCTGCTTGGTTACGGATGTCCCTGGTACGATTCATATCGCTACGTCTGGTGCTCCTGCTGCTCTGAGCACCGCCAGCACTGGTCTCCTCTTCACAGCAATCTACAATATTACCGGAAAAACCCCTGTCCATGGAATAACCGTTGGTTTTCAGACTGGTTGTGGCAGTCCCGCAAGTCCTACGAGTAATCCTCCTAACTGCGTAACCATCACCAACGGTGGTGCTTCTCCTGTTTCTGAGAGCCTCGGAACTATCCGCTTCAACAACAGTGTTGACCCTCACTGGGTCGCCATTTCAACCACGACTCCGACCATTACCTTCAACCAGGGTTCTGCCTCGCCAATTGCAAAGATCAATGCGACTGCCGAGAATGGATGGCCGGGACTAGTCGGCACCGATAGCATATCTTTCACAACCAACGGCCCCCCCGGACTCACGGTATCGTTTACCGGGGCAGTGACCTCGTGCTCCACCGGCGCCCCTGTCACAACTACGTGTGGGATCAGCGCCAGTTTTAGTGGAAGCGTCGGTACATACTTTGTTACCTTCTACGGGAACTATGTTTACAGTAACGACACGACTCTATCATCTGACGGCACTCTTGCCGGAACAGTCAACTTAGTAGTGAGTATTCAAGACTTCACCGTCAGCGTCAGCCCAACGACTGTTTCGTTTCCTGCAACCCAGAACGCAAACGCGACAATAACTCTGAATGGACTCGGCGGATTCTCCGGAACCATAAGTCTCACAGCGAGCACCCCGCCTGCAGTGACCGCAGTCTTCAACCCGTCAGTTGTTCAGATGACTAGTTCCCCGCTCACGTCAAAGGTGACCTTCAGCTCTTCCACTTCTGGCATCTATACTGTCACTATTCACGCCACTAGTTCCGGCATTGTGAAGAACGCCGCCGTCACCGTTCGTGTGCAAGCATCTAGTTTCACCATGATCGCCACTCCTGGCCAGTTCACTCTTCCCATCAACTCGCCTGCAGTCACCTCGACGATAATGCTTCAGAGTGTGAACGGATTTACAGGGACAGTGACTTTCTCTCTAGGCGCTACGCCAACAGGTCCGATCCTGAGTCTCTCTCCTGCGAGTGTGTTGTTGAAACCGAACCTGTCAAACTCCACCGTTCTACAGATCACTGTTGGGAGTGGCTCATTACCGGGGAGCTATGTGTTGGCTGTGAACGGTACGAGTGCTTCGGTAACTTCGGGTCTCCAACTAGTTCTAACTATCCCAGTTCCTGACTTTTCGATCACTCCGAATCCGAATTCAGTGATTCTCGCTGCTACCAACACAGGGACGAGCACGATCAGTGTATCATTCTTCAACAATTTCAACGGGACCGTGACTCTCAGCGTCTCGTCTCCCAGCGGGTTCACTTGCACGCTAGGCACGACAAGTATTCCCGCAGGCAGCTCTACTACCTCGACGCTTTCTTGTTCAGGAAGCACTGCTGGAATCTTCAATGCGACTGTAACCGGGACCAGTCATTGGATCGCCGGCTCATCTGACATCTTGCGCAAGACGACCGTACAGTTCAAGAATCAAGACTTCATCATCAGTCTCATCGCGACCAGCATCGTCGCCAACGCCGGGTCTCCAGCCCACATCAAGGTCACAGTTGACGCCGTAGGCAGCTCTGGATGGGCGGGCACCGTAACCCTCACCGCGACGCCAACTTCCGGGCTGAGTGTTTCACCCACAACAACGACCATCACTGGAACTGGCAGCTTTACCTTCGACATCACCGCGGCATCAGGCGGCACTTACACGCTAACGGTAACTGGTAAGAGTGGTTCTCTCTCTCACACGTCTCAGACGCTGAGCGTAAGTGTAACAGAGCCAGCGCACAATCTCATTTTCGGTCTGGACCCCACGATCTTCTACTCTATCGTAGGGGTCTTGGTGGCTGTGATAGTAGGAAGCGCTGCCTTTGCTCTGTCCCGCCGAGGAAAGAAAAAGTAAACCAAACTGCCCCCAGTCAAAAATCAGCAAAGTCCTCGAAGACTGTGTATCGCGGACGCTGCGAGTCACCGCAATATTCTTTGCCACCCGAAATTGGCACCGTTTCGCCTATTCCTAAAGATGGTAGCGCGGGTTCTCCTGCAAGGCTAAGCTTTGATCGTGGAGTCCTATTGAGATGCTAGCGGCTTCTGAGTCGGATCCTTTTTGATGGGATCTAGGTCTCCCGATCATAGCTGGTCTTACTGGAGGGTCACCTCGCTTGGATCATTAGAATCCTAATGCGATCCGCGGCCTATTGCGGCTATCCGGAGCTTGCGCCCGTAAGGTGGTCATTGGAATTCATTATATAGGAAAAACTCGGAGGATGCTCTTCAACTTGGAGTTTACGTCAGTTTGAATAAGAAACTATTATTGCCGCTCGTTCCGTTACTTCTCCTTGGAATCTTCCTAGGAGCCCCGTCCGTCATCCAGCCAGCTCACGCAGCTGGAACAGTCTGCTTCAATGATCCCTCATCCTTCAGCGTCGCGGCCCCTTGTGCCCCTGCTGGTACCGCATTGAATGGGCCTGCGCCAACAGCGACTCTGGCGAATCCCCTCCCTAACGGTGCAGTCAGGGGTCCGACTCAGATTCGTATCGGGGTCTATCTTTCGGGTCCTGATTTGACGAACGGTTTTGACATTACCGTTATCACGGATCGCACTGTTCTTCGTCCTACGAGTGTAGATCTCACGGGCACGATTTTGGCGTTGCCTACTTCGACTGTGGTTTTGTGTATAGACAGCAACCTTGTTTCGGGTCCGACGTGTCTCCCAAGTGATGTTCAGGGTACGATTCACTTCTCGGTCTCCGGTGCTCCTGCTGCTCTGAGCACCGCTAGCACCGGCCTCCTCTTCACACTCATCTACAATATTACTGGAAAAACTCCTGCTAGCGGGCAACTTATTCGTTTTCAGACTGGTTGTGGCAGTCCCGCAAGTCCTACGAGTAATCCTCCTAACTGCGTAACCATCACCAACGGTGGTAGTGGTCCTGTTTCTGAGAGTATTGGGACTATTCGCTTCAACAACAGTGTAGATCCTCACTGGGTCGCCGTATCAACGACCACGCCGACAGTTGCGTTCCAGTTTGGTGCTGCTTCTCCGCTCGCCCAGATTAGCGCTACTGCCGAAGGTGGATGGCCGGGTCTAGTTGGCGCTGACAGTATTAGCTTCACTTCCGCTCTGCCGGCTGGTCTCACGGTATCTTTCACGGGGGCAGTCACATCGTGCTCGACCGGGGTGCCTACGACCACAACGTGCAGTATCAGTGCGAGTTTCAACGGTAATCCAGGCAGCTACTCTGTGACTTTCTTTGGAAACTATGTTTCCAGTAACGATACCACTCTCTCATCCGGAGGAACACTTGCAGGCACTGCCACCGTAGTCGTGAATATTCAGGACGTTCTATGGAGCGTGAACGGCGTGACTGAGTATCCAACTACAGCCGCGCAGAGTGCCTACATGGGCACGCAGACGCCAGGAAAATTCCTGTTTACAGTCCAGAGTCTGGCCGGTTACACTGGCACAATTACTTACGCCACACGTGCCATAGTGAGTGGGGGAACTGGTTTTGCAATCCCCGCCGTAGGAGGCTATCCTGCGCCGTTCACACTGCCTGCTGGTCAGACCCTTACCAAGATCATCAATGGAACTGCGACGAGCAGCGGCAAGGCGACATACATCCCGCAGATCACCGTCGCTGGATTCGCGAGCGCTCACTTTTCCGGCGCAATCTCCGTCTTTGTGAGCGGGTTTACTCTCACTTCCAACTCGACCAGCGTTACGTTTGCTCCGACTGGTTCGAAGCACGTACAATTGACGAGCACTAGTCTCGGTAATCCTCCAGCGACCAACGGTTTTGCTGGTAGTGTGGCTCTTACGGCGCCTTACACGGGACCCGCGGGTGGAGTGCTCGTTTTCACATTCACGCCTTCGCCCTCGATCATTCTGACTGCTGGAACCACGGGTTCAGTAACCGTCACTATCTCGGGAACTACTGCGGGAACCTATACTGTTACGTTCACCGGTACTGGTGGTTCGAATGGTGACATGACCAACTCCACGGTGGTTTCCGTCATTATCAGTGGTGGCAAGAACAGTCCTACTATTGGTACGACTCTGTCGGCCACGTCGATTGTTGTTGGTACAACGGCGACTGATTCTTCTACTCTGACTGGCGCTACTGCTACTGCCGGCGGTACAGTCTCTTACCTGTTGTTCTTGAATGGTGCTTGTACTGCTCCAAGCAACACCGTGTCTATTGCTACTGTCTCGGGCGCTGTGGTTCCGAATTCTCGCGCGGTACTGTTCAATGCTACTGGCAGCTATAGTTTCGAAGCTGTTTACTCTGGTGATTCAGGCAATAATGCTGCCACATCGAGCTGTGAGCCGCTTACAGTCACCAAGGCTAGTCCCACCATCACGACTTCGCTGTCTGCTAGTTCGATAACGGTTGGTGCGTCCGTCACCGATTCATCCACGATGTCGAGCTTCTTCCAAGCTGGGGGCACAGTTACCTACAACGAGTTCGCCGGAGCCACTTGTGCTGGAATCGCTACGGTCGTCTCGTCTGTTACAGTCACTAATGGTGTAGTACCGAACTCAGCTTCGGTTACTCCTACGACTGCCGGATCTTTCAGCTTAAACGCAGTCTATGGCGGAGATGTGAACAACAATCCCGCGACCAGCGTATGTGAGTCTCTCACAGTCAACAAGGCTAGTCCAACTATTGCTACCACTCTCTCATCGAATTCGATCAGAGTCGGCTCCACCGTAACTGACTCCTCCACTCTGTCCAGCTTCTTCCAGGCTGGAGGCAGCGTTACTTACCGGGTCTTCAGCAATGGTCTCTGCACTGCACCCGGAACAGTAGCTTCCATAGTCACCGTCACAAACGGCGTCGTTCCAAGCAGCCGAGCTGTACTCTTCAACGCCACCGGAAGCTTCAGCTTCCAAGCAGTCTACAGCGGCGATGCTAACAACAACGGAGCAACCAGTCCTTGTGAGCCACTGACAGTAACCGTCGGTGTTGCAATCTCTACGACTCTGTCGAGCACAACGCCAGGGGTCGGAACCACTGTTGCAGACTCTGCAACACTAAGCGGCCAAACAGCGACCGCAGCTGGAACAGTCACATACAGTCTCTTCGCAAATGGCGTATGCACTGCACCCGGTACAACTGTCTCGGTCGTCACCGTGACTAACGGCTTAGTTCCCGCAAGCAGGGCCGTCCTCTTCAACTCCACGGGTAGCTTCGGTTTCACAGCCGCGTACAGTGGAGATGCTAACAACAATGCTGCTACTTCCGCGTGCGAACCTCTTACCGTTCAGAAAGCTAGCCCAACGATTACGACTACGCTTTCTTCGGTGACCATTACAGTGGGCGCCTCTGTTACTGACTCGTCCACCCTCACCAATTCGTTCAAAGCTGGAGGAACCGTAACATACCAATTCTTTGCAGGCTCGACCTGTGCAGGGACAGCAACCACAGTTGGCACTCCAGTCACAGTTGCCAACGGCGTCGTTCCCAATTCCGCATCTCAAGCTTTCAACTCCGCCGGAGCGTTCAGCTGGAACGCATTGTACGGCGGTGACGTAAACAACAACGCTGCCACTTCAAGCTGCGAGCCTCTGACAGTACAGAAAGCAAGTCCGACAATCACGACTTCTCTTTCATCGAATGCTATCAGAGTAGGCCAGTCAATAACCGACTCAGCCACTCTGTCTAGCGCCTTCCAGGCAGGAGGCACTGCCACTTACAGTGTCTTCAGCAATGGTCTCTGCACTGCTCCGGGAACGGTAGCCTCCATTGTTACCGTCACTAACGGTGTGATTCCTAACAGCAGAGCAGTCATCTTCAACAGTACCGGCAGCTTCAGCTTCAACGCAGTATACTCCGGCGACGTCAACAACAGTGGATCAACGAGTGCATGCGAGCCGTTGACGGTTGCTGTAGGTCTTGCGATCTCGACCAGTCTTTCGAACACGACTCCAGTAGTAGGAACGACCGTGACAGATTCTGCAACTCTGAGTGGCCAGACTGCCGCTGCAGGCGGAACCGTCACCTACAATATCTTCGCGAATTCTGGATGCACTGCGCCTGGAACAACCGTTTCGATAGTGACCGTTACCAACGGTGTAGTTCCCAGTAGTAGAGCTGTCCTGTTCAACTCTACAGGCAGCTTCAGCTTTACCGCAGCGTATAGTGGTGACGCGAACAACGGTGCAGCCACATCATCCTGTGAGCCTTTGACCGTCGTGAAGGCGAGTCCAACGATCACTACAACTCTGTCCGCCTCAACCATAACCCTTGGCGGTTCAGTGACCGACTCCTCAACTCTCGCGAACTTCTTCCAAGCCGGGGGAACGGTAACTTACAACGAGTTCAGCGGCGGTACCTGCACAGGAACCGCTACAATAGTCTCCACCGTAACGGTGACTAACGGCGTGGTACCTAGCTCAGCATCCTTCACGCCTCTATCAGCTGGTACATTCAGTTTCAACGCTGTATACTCTGGCGATGCGAACAACAACGGCGTGGCATCACCCTGCGAGCCCCTGACTGTGACTGGACAGAGGTCGCTTTCTACAAGTCTCTCCTCAACAACAATAATCGTAGGGGGCACGGTAACTGACTCGGCTACCCTGACCGGCGTAACAACAAACGCCGCTGGAACAGTAACTTACACTGATTTCACCAACAATGCTTGTACCGCACCTGGAAAGATCGTCTCAGTCGTAACAGTGGCGAACGGCGTTGTCCCTGACAGTAGACCAGTCATGTTCAACAACACTGGAGGCTTCAGCTTCCAGGCCAGCTACAGCGGCGATACTAACAACGCGCCATTGACCAGTCCTTGCGAGCCATTGACGGTCAACAAGACCAGCCCAACACTGCTGACACTGCTATCGTCAACGTCGATAACGATCGGAAATACTGTCTCTGACTCTGCAACCCTCACCGGCAGCTTCCAGGCTACCGGGACAGTAACATACTCTGTCTTCTCGAACAATATCTGCACTGCTCCAGGAAAGATTGTTTCGACCGTAGTTGTCACTGGAGGAATCGTTCCCAACTCGCGACTTGTTACTTTCAACTCTACAGGCGACTTTGGATTCCAAGCATCTTACAGCGGCGACTCTAACAACAATGTGGCGGTAAGCTCCTGCGAGCCGCTAACCGTCAGCACAGGAGTGAGCATAACGACAAAATTGTCTGCGGCAACAATCACAGTTGGTGGATCTGTTACAGACTCGGCAACTCTTTCAGGTCAGTCTGCGACTGCCAGCGGAACCGTAACTTACACCGATTTCGGTAACGGTGTTTGCGCCGCCCCTGTGACGACAGTCTCGGTGGTAACCGTGACAAATGGCGCAGTTCCAAACAGTCGAGCAGTGACCTTCAACACTACAGGAAGTTTCAGCTTCCAAGCAGTCTACAGTGGAGATGCAAGTAATAACGCTGCAATTTCGCCCTGCGAATCCTTGACCGTCCAAAAGGCCAGTCCGACCATCACCACTACTCTCTCATCAACTACCCTTACCGTCGGACAGTCAGTGACCGACTCAGCCACATTATCCAACTTCTTCCAAGCTGGAGGTAGTGTCACTTACAGTCTCTTCAGCAACGGAGCTTGCACGCCAACTGGGACAGTCGCATCCTTAGTCTCGGTTGCCAACGGTGTCGTGCCGAACTCTCGGGCCGTCACGTTCAACTCGACCGGTAGCTTCGGCTTCCAAGCAGTCTACACTGGTGATTCGAACAACAACCCAGCGACCTCGGCCTGCGAGGCCCTGAGTGTTACCTCAACGACTGGCGTGCCGGTGTTGTTGACCTTCAGTGTGTTCGACGCTGATGATTTCGAGAATGGCGTAGGTCAGCTGCAAGTGTTCGTGAATGGCCATCTAGTGGCCGATATTCCTGCCGGAGTGAACCATCTCTCAGGAAGCGGAGACTTTGCGCCCTTTGACCACATATGGGTGAACCTGGGACCCTTCGACATTACCAGCTTCGTAGTAACCGGCCAGAATACGATCCTCTTCATGGACCCGCAGACCAGCGACCACTTCGCACTCGTAAAGAACGTCACGATAAGCCAGGGCAACACTCTACTGCTCCACGTCGAACGCGCCAGAGGAGTCTTCCCAGGATTCTCGTTCAGCTACACTTTCTCTAACCCGCCCCTGATGCTGAAGAGCCTTACAGCGTCCACAACATCACCGCTTGAAGGACAGGCGGTCACCTTTACCGCCACGTACACTGGTGGGACGGCTCCGTTCAGGTGCGTGTTCTTCTTCGGTGACGGCGGATCCGCAGTGGTCGCAGGGGTCAATGGCATGTGCACCGCAGTTCACCATTACTATAGCAATGGCAGTTTCATTGTGAGGGTGATCATCATCGGTTCCAGCACTTCTGATCGGGTCACGGGCAGCATTTCCATAACGGTCGCGCCTGAGACCGAGATTTAGAACCCAACGTTTTTTTTCGCAAGTCTACGTTCTAGTCTCGATCTACTGGGACATAAAACGGCGTAAACGTTACTACTGCTCTATTACCGCTCTAGTAGTCGACCCTTTACGATCGAACATCTAAAGGTCCGATAGGGGGCCTGAGTAACTCCGAGCACCGGGCGTCGGATCATGTTTGAATGGATCGTAGGACCAGTGTGTTGTTCAAAACACCAGTCTGTTCTGACTACCGGCGAAGGATTAGAAGAAAAAAAGGGAAGAGGCGCGGTTTATGCGGTCGGGCTAGCCGCCTTGAATATTGAATGTTGTCGTGATTGATTGCGTCTGGGTGCTGCCGCTCGAAAGATTGTCGAAGCTCGCCTTGAAACTGCAGTTCAGGTTGGTGCTGTCGTTATCTGTGATCCGATCGGTCCATCCAGGGATGATGCTGAAGGTCAGTTTTCCCGCATCGGTGCGGGAGTTGATGTCGTGTTCCCAGCCTACGTTGAAGCCGTTCTGGCTTAGGTCGGTGACTTGGGTGTTCTTGAGGAAGTAGCTCGCGGTCTGGTTAGCGGTAGTTGCTGCCCCGAGTACGCCATTGGTGACTCCAATGGTGTAGGTTAGAGATGAGGGTCCGGTGGTGCTGAAGGGCGAGGGTCCGTGGCTGACGAGTAGATTGGAGGTCTGGTCTGCCACGTTGATATGGTCGATTTCGCTGGTTGTTCTCCAGCCGCTGTTATAGGTGGAGATTCCGGGTTGAAGGGTCTCGTTGAAGAAGAAATTGTCCCATTTGTAGGTCGAGCTGCCGCTGTTCTGAAGTCTGAAGATGGTGAAGTTGTACGAGAATCGTCCCACGGGAGCGTATAGGTCACCAGTGCTGGTGACAAATTTGCCGATCAGGGTGAAGGACTGTCCGGAGATTGTCGATGTTGTGGTTGGGGAAGCGGGTTTTGCCGATCGTTGCGGTGTCGGAGCAGTTGTTAGCGCTGGCGATACGGGTTGTTGAGATAGTAACTGTTGACCCCAGGAAAACTCTGCTTGAACGGCATAGTCGAATCCTGCTAAGACCTGTAGTACCATAGCCTGTCGAGTTCCGTCGGGGAGAGTGCCGAATACCTGTACCCCGTCTGAGATCAACGGAAGGCCCACAGCTCGTGTCTTGATGAGTCCGGAGATAGAATCGGCCAGTATCGAGGCGGGTCCTCTGATCACTATTGTTGGAATTGCACTCAGTGCTTTGCCAGCGACTAGTGATAGTACCGTTGGGTCGAGCGAGGATACTGTTTGCAGCCACTGCCCGTCAACAAACAGAATCGAGTTTCCGCCGACGAGGGTCAGGCTAGAGATACCTGGTAGTATTGTTACTGAGGATGTGAGACTCTGCAGGTCAACTATCAACGGGTCAGTTGGGTTTGTGACGCCGAGAACATAGGTCGGTGTACTGCTTGTTGTCGCGTGCGAGGTTACGGTGAGAGCGGATAGAAGCGGGAGAAGAGCAAGCAAAACTAATAGTATTTTGTTGTGTGCATTTAGGACGTTTCGCATAGCCTTCGGGCGTGACTGTAGGTAAAGTATTAACCGTTATTCCGCGCTTCGAGAATATCTAGTCCCGATATCCTCGAATCGCGATATGTTATACATATCTACAGGTGTCTGTCTCCAATATCTATCATACTATCGCGGGATAGATACATATGGCTTGGGGCCGACGTCAATCAGTGGAGGTTTGAATGTTTTTGGAATGAGAATGTTAGACACTTGAAATGGATTCCATGTTTTGAGGTGTAAGACGAGTGGAGTGGGTTAGCAGCTGGGTGGGAACGATGGCGAAAGATCGAGAAGGAAAAAACTCTAGAAAGACGACTGACGGAGTTACACTAAGTTGAACCTGTTTGCTTGGAGCCTGAGACCTTTGAGCGTTTTCTCATAACTATGTTCGTCCAGGTTTGCCCGAGATTCGTCTGCGACTTGGTGGGTCAACGGCTGGGGGACTTTGTCAATCAGTCAACGGTTTCTCTTCTGCATGGCAAGGTAATGGGACCGCGTTTGGCCTAGTTTTCTTCCAAGGTTTCTAACAGATCTCCCTCAGCTCATAGGTTGTCGAAGGCTGCGTGGCCTGTCGCGTGTTTCCCTCCGGTGGAATGGGTCTGGGACCTGGAACCTTGCAAAGGGGGCTCAATGGGGATCTTGCGTTAACTATCGCGTTAAGGACTCGGTGAGTGGGTTTGATAGCATCTACGCCTGCTTCAGAATGCGGGACTTTGCCGATTTCTTAGAGGAAAAATGACTCTTCCATGAGGGTGGTTCTTCCTTCTTGATATTTTGGGCATACTGCGGCTATCCAAAGTGCTACATAGCTGTAGAGAGCAGGCAGGAATTCGACAACTCTTATATGTAGATCTTCGGCCTACCCCGAATTAACGTCTAAAGGTGCACGAAAGTAATGAATAAGAAATTTGTATTATCGCTCGTTCCGCTACTCCTGCTTGGAGTCTTCTTGGGAGTCCCGTCCGTTATCCACCTAGCCCACGCGGCTGGAACAGTCTGTTTCAACGATCCATCCTCTTTCACCGTGACCGCTCCCTGTGCGCCAGCTGGGTTCAACCTGAACGGGCCTGCGCCTGATGCGCCGCTGACCAACGCCATTCCCGTTGGGAATTTGAGAGGGAATACTCAGATTCGGGTTGGAGTTTATCTTTCGGGTCCTGATTTGATTAACGGTTTTGACATTACAGTTCTCTCGAATCGCACTGTTCTTCGTCCTACGAGTGTAGATCTTACCGGTACGATTCTGGCGTTGCCTACTTCGACTGTGGTTTTGTGTATTGATGGTAATCTTGTTTCGGGTCCGACGTGTCTTACGACTGATGTTCAGGGTACCATTCACTTCTCCGTATCTGGTGCTCCTGCTGCTCTGAGCACCGCAAGTACTGGTCTCCTGTTTACAGCGGTCTACAATGTTACTGGAAGAACTCCTGTTGCTGGCCAGATTATTCGTTTTCAGACTGGTTGTGGCAGTCCCACAAGTCCTACGAGTAATCCTCCTAACTGCGTAACCATCACCAACGGTGGTAGTGGTCCTGTTTCTGAGAGCCTTGGAACTGTCCGCTTCAATAACAGTGTAAACCCTAACTGGGTCGCTATTTCGACTCCTTCGCCTACTGCTTACTCTTTCAACTTCGGCTCTGCATCGCCCGTCGTCAAGTTCAATGCGACTGCCGAGAATGGGTTCCCTGGAATAATCGGCAGTAATACTGTATCATTCACGAGTACCCAGACGGCTGGGTTGACAGTCTCATTTACAGGCGCACTTACGTCGTGTGGCGCAGGTGCACCTGCAGCCCCCACTTGTGGTGTTAGCGCGAGTTTCGGTGCCTCGCAAGGGGGCACTTACTTTGTTACCGTGTTTGGAAACTATCAGTCGAGTAATGATACTGATCTCACGACTCACGGGACGCTTGCAGGAACCGTCAGTATCATAATCAACATCATAGACGTCGCCTGGACCGTAAATGGGGTCTCAGAGTACAACCCAACAAACACTCAAACGTTCTACTTGGGCGTCGGAGCCAGTCAGGCAATTCATCTTCCCTTCGTAGTAACGAGCCTAGGCGGTTTCGTGGGAACAATCACCTACTCCACCGCGGCACTTACTGGGACTACTGGTCTAGTGTTTACTTATCCTGCTACGTTCAACCTTGCAGCTGGTCAGACTGTTACTAATGATATCGTCGGAACTGCGACCGCAATGGGACAAGCCAGCTACGTTCCACGGATTACCACGACCGGGTCGATCGCGACATTCCATAATTCCGCGCTACTCACGGTCAGGGTAAGCGGGTTTACTCTTACCTCCAACGTGACGAGTGTCACGTTTGCTCCGAGTGGCTCGAAGAATGTTCAGTTGAGCAGCACTAGTCTGGGTAATCCTGCTGCAACAGCGGGCTTTGCCGGTCCGGTAACGCTTACTGCTCCTTACACTGGACCTGCGGGTGGTGTGCTCGTTTTCACCTACAAGCCTGGCAACACGATTACTCTGGCTCAAGGGGGCTCGGGCAATGCTAACGTCACTATCTCGGGAACTACTCCTGGAACTTACAGCGTCACGTTCACGGGTACTGGTGGCACCAACAATGCCATGAGCACCACTACTGTTGTATCCGTCGTCATTAGTGGTGGCAAGAATAGTCCTACTATTGGTACGACTCTGTCGGCCACAACAATCACTGTGGGAGCAACAGTTAGTGATTCTGCGACTCTAACAGGCGCAACAACAACTGCAGGCGGTACAGTATCTTATCTGCTATACCTGAATGGTCTTTGCACTGCTCCAAGCAACACTGTCTCCGTTGTCACAGTTACGAACGCTGTGGTTCCGAATTCTCGCGCGGTCCAGTTCAACGCGACCGGAAGCTACAGCTTCCAGGCATCTTACTCTGGTGATACAGGCAATAATCCTGCCACATCGCCCTGTGAGCCTCTGACAGTGAACAAGGCTACTACTACGACCACGTTGACGTCGTCTGCGAATCCATCCGTCTTTGGCCAGAGCGTAACCTTCACAGCCACTGTTACAGGCAGTACAACTGTTGTGAACCCAACTGGCACTGTAAACTTCCTTGATGGAGCGGCTGTGATTGGTAGTTGCTCGTTACCTGTAGCTTCACCGTTTACCTGCACTTTCAGTACTGCAGCATTGTCTGTTGCCACTCACTCGATAACTGCGACATACGTCGGCGATGGAAACTTCCTCACGAGCACAAGTGGTGCAGTCAGCCAGGTTGTCAACAAAGCTAACACAAGTACGAGTCTCACGTCTTCAGTGAATCCATCAGTGTTCGGTCAATCTGTGATCTTTACAGCAACGGTTACTGTTACTGCTCCAGGCGCTGGATCACCGACGGGCACTGTGAACTTCCTCGATGGCGCAACCGTGATTGGTAGCTGCTCATTACCTGCGGCTTCTCCCTTCACATGCACTTTCCGCACCGCTGCGTTGTCTGTTGCAACCCACTCAGTCACCGCGACTTATGTGGGCGATGGTAACTTCAACACCAGCACGAGCGCTGCTGTAAGCCAAGTTGTCAACAAGGCATCTACGAGTACGAGTCTAACTTCATCTCTCAATCCATCAGTCTTCGGACAAAGTGTCACGTTCACTGCTACGGTCACTGTAACTGCTCCAGGTGCGGGTACGCCCACGAGTACTGTCAACTTCCTTGACGGAGCCGCTACAATTGGCAGTTGCACGTTGCCGGCTGTTGCTCCGTTTACTTGCACGTTCAGTACTGCCACATTGGGGGCTAGTACTCACTCGATTACTGCGACATATGTTGGCGATGCCAACTTCAACACTAGCACTAGTGCTGCAGTCAGCCAGGTAGTGAATAAAGCGAACACGAGTACAAGTCTCGCATCTTCAGTGAATCCGTCAGTCTTTGGTCAGTCGGTAACTTTCACCGCAACTGTCACAGTCACTGCTCCGGGCGCCGGCAGTCCAACTGGCACTGTAAACTTCCTCGATGGCGCGGCCACGATCGGTAGTTGCTCATTACCTGCGGCTTCTCCCTTCACATGCACTTTCAGCACTGGCGCATTGTCTGTTGCAACCCACTCGATAACTGCGACATATGTTGGCGATGGTAACTTCAACACAAGCACAAGTGGTGCAGTCAGCCAAGTTGTCAACAAGGCTAACACGAGTACAAGTCTGACATCTTCCGCGAATCCGTCAGTCTTCGGTCAGTCGGTAACTTTCACCGCAACTGTCACAGTCACCGCTCCAGGCGCCGGAACACCAACAGGTGCTGTGAACTTCCTTGATGGAGCAGCCACGATCGGCAGTTGCTCATTACCTGCCGCCGCACCGTTCACATGTACCTTCAGTACTGCAGGATTGTCTGTTGCTACTCACTCAATTACTGCGACGTATGTGGGCAATGCCAACTTCAACACCAGCACAAGCACGGCCGTATCTCAGGTTGTCAACAAAGCGAACACAACCACAACTCTCGCTTCATCCGCTAACCCATCAGTCTTTGGTCAGTCGGTAACTTTCACAGCCACTGTCACAGTAAATGCTCCAGGCGCTGGAACTCCAACCGGTGCAGTCAACTTCCTCGACGGAGCGACAAACGTTGGTAGCTGCACATTGCCAGCGGTTGCACCGTTCAGTTGCACCTTCAGCACCGCAGCATTATCTGTTGCAACTCATTCGATTACTGCTACGTACGTGGGTGATGGTAACTTCAACACAAGCACAAGTGGTGCAGTCAGCCAAGTTGTCAACAAGGCTAACACGAGTACAAGTCTGACATCTTCCGCGAATCCGTCAGTCTTCGGTCAGTCGGTAACGTTCACAGCAACTGTCACGGTCACTGCTCCGGGCGCTGGAACACCAACTGGTACAGTCAATTTCCTGGATGGAGCAACCAACATCGGTAGTTGCTCGTTGCCGGCAGCGGCTCCCTTCACATGCACTTTCAGCACTGGCGCATTGTCAGTGGCTACTCACTCGATTACCGCGACATATGTTGGAGATGCGAACTTCAACACGAGCACAAGCGCCGCGGTCAGTCAAGTAGTGAACAAGGCCAACACGACAACGAGTCTTACTTCAGGTACGAACCCATCAGTCTTCGGACAAAGTGTGACATTCACGGCGACCGTAGCCGTCGTGTCCCCCGGTGCTGGTACGCTCGCAGGCACTGTGAACTTCCTTGATGGCGCAACCGTGATTGGTAGCTGCTCGTTACCTGCAGCGGCTCCGTTCACATGCACCTTCAGTACCGGTGCATTGTCTGTCGCTACTCACTCAATTACTGCGACGTATGTGGGCAATGCCAACTTCAACACCAGCACAAGCA
>Ga0137396_10000250_pt1 | contig 24123 bp, 25 predicted proteins | sample czc16metaG_FD_108284 | JGI IMG/M metagenome (GOLD analysis project Ga0137396, IMG submission 108284) | Vadose zone soil microbial communities from Angelo Coast Range Reserve, California, USA - czcobulk3.16 metaG | ecosystem: Environmental > Terrestrial > Soil > Vadose zone | place: USA...
CTTTTTCAATGGCCTGGCCGATGAAGTCGTGGCCATCGCTTTTTTCGCCGCGCAATGCCACGAATAGCCCATCCCTCTGCACACGGCGCGAGTCATACGCGATGCTTTCCACCGCGCGATCAGCTGGGCCGATGATTTCGCGAACGGGAATCGCGGCGAGAAGAGTTTTGAGCTGCATGAGGTTTGATCATTCTTATGCCAGGGACTCAATGGCGCGGGGCATTGGTTAAGGCAACTCGCTCGACCGGGATGGCTTTGCGAATTTCCTCATGCGGCTCAAGATCGAGATAACGGGCGGCCTTTTCGGCGATACGGGAAAAAATCGGGCCGGCGATAAGGCCGCCATAATTCAGCTCCGGTTTTGTCTGCGCGTCGTCCAAGACAACGAGTCCGACAAACTGCGGATTTTCCGCCGGCAAAAAGCCACAGAAGGAAACAACTTCTTTCCCTTTTTCGTAACCGCCGTGCGGTCCAACTTTTTGCGCGGTGCCAGTCTTTCCGGCGATGATGAAACCAGGAACGGCCGCGGCAGCGGCCGTGCCGCGATCACTGACCACGCCACGGAGTGCGCTCCCGATCTGGCTGGCGGTTTGCGGCGAGATGACCTGACGCAAAACAATCGGCGAAAGCGTACTGATTGTTTTCCCATCGCTGGTCGTGATCGATTTTACGATCCGCGGCGTCATTAGTTTACCGCCATTGGCGATCGCGGCCATGGCCGCAGTCATTTGCAACGGAGTCACCCCGATTTCATGGCCCATTGGAATATGAGTGATGGAAATTTTGCTCCACGATTGCGGCGACCGGATCAATCCGGGAATTTCGCCGGGAAGCTCGACGCCGGTCCGCTCGCCGAAACCAAAACGCCGGATGTACTCGTAAAATTTTTGGTCGCCGAGGCTAACCGCAAGCTTGGCTGCGCCGATGTTGCTCGATTTAATGAGAATGTCTTTGACGCTCAGGTCGGTGAATGCGGCGTGATCGTGAAGCGGCGTGCCGCCATAGTTCCAAATTCCCTTTTCGCAAAAGATGTAGGAATCGAGGCGAAACTTGTGTTCGTTGAGCGCGGCGGCCGCGGTCACAATCTTGAAAGTCGAACCCGGTTCCATCATGTCGCTGATAGCGCGATTTTTCATTTGTTCCGGTTTCGCCTCGGAGCGCTTGTTGAGATCGAACGCCGGCCGATTTGCCATCGCGAGAATTTCGCCGGTCTGCGGTCGCATCAGGATGATGGTCGCTTTTTTCGGCGAATACTCGCGCATGGCGGCATCGAGTTCGTTCTCCACGATGTTCTGTAAATTTAGATCGACAGTCAGGTGGACCTGATAGCCATTGCGTGGCGCGCGCTCCTGGCCGCGGTAAAGCACTAGTTCCTGGCCGGCGCGATTGTGCTCAATGTAACGATAGCCGTCTTGTCCACGCAGATACTCATCGAGCGAGCCTTCCACACCTTGAATGCCGCGATGCTCGAAGTCAGTGAAACCGATCACGTGACAAAGCATCACGCCATTGGGATAAATGCGGGTCGCGTCCTGCTCGAAATAAATGCCGCGTAAATTTTGGGTGCGCAGTTTTTGGCGGAGCGAATCGCTGATTGCCTTGGGCACTTCGCGTTTGAGCACGATGTAACGGCGGTCGCCGTGAAGTTTTTCCGAAATTTCAACGCGCGGGAGTTTCAGCTCGCCGCTGACAAGATCGACCGTCGCCTCGATATCGGTCAGATGAGTCGCGTCAGCGACCACGGTCTCGACCGGAACATTGTGCGCCAGGACTTCGTTATTGGCGTCGAGGATCGTGCCGCGCCCGGCGAAGATGGGCTGTTTGTAAACGTGTTTCTCAGCCGCGAGACCGGCGTACTGCTCGTGCTTGATCATCTGGAGATAGATCAAGCGAAACGAAAACGCGCTGAAGAGGAGAACGAAGCCGAGGCAAACAAGAGCGCATCTGGTTCGGCTGTTCCATTTCATCTCGCGCCTCGCTGATTGGAGACTGGCTGGATAGCGTCTTCCTGGTTTCGCGTCGGCATTGTTAATCGCACGATGTTGTGCTCGGCGATCGGAATCATTTTGAGATAACCTTCCTTCAAACGCCGCTGCAAGGCCGAGCGCGAGGTGAGAGCGGCAATTTGTGCGCTGGCCACTTCATTTTGCATCCGTAAATTGGCCACTTCGGTCTCGAGCGCTTTTTTGCGATCACCGAGATGATAGAGCTGGAGCGTGAGATAAACGTAACTCAACCCCGTTAGCGCGAGGAACGCAGTCAGCACAATCCAGCGCGCGAGTGAGGCGGCATTGACCGTGTTCCAATTTTGTCGGCGAGACCGATTCATCCGATCTTCTCCGCCACGCGCAATTTCGCGCTTCGCGAACGCGGATTCATCCGGCGTTCGTTTTCGCCGGGCTCAACTGGCTTCGAAGTAATAGCGTGCAAATCGTATTCCGGATTTCGTCGCGGCTCTGGCCACTCTGGCCGGTCAAGCCATTCGCGGCTGTGATCGCGGATGAAATTTTTCACGATCCGATCTTCCAGAGAATGAAACGTGATGACCGCAATCCGCGCGCTGGTCTCGAGTCGCGCGGTCAAGACGCGCAGGCCTTGTTCAAGAGCGCCCAGCTCGTCATTTACTTCCATCCGCAACGCTTGAAACGCCTGCGTCGCAGGATGTCTGCGCCCATGGCGGCCAACAACTTTTTCAATCGCGCGCGCGAGCTGGAGCGTTTCCGTGAACGGCGAATCTTTGCGCATCTTCACAATCAAGCTCGCGATCCGGCGGCCGGCCGGTTCTTCGCCGAGATCGCGAAATATCCGGGTCAGATCTTCTTCGCTGTAGCGGTTTACGATGTCAGCGGCGGTGATTGTCGATCTTGGGTCCATTCGCATGTCGAGCGGACCGTTGCGCATCATGCTGAATCCGCGCGCAGCATTCTCGAGTTGACGTGAGGAAACGCCGAGATCGAGAAGGGCGCCGCCGATTTTTTTGACGCCGAGTTCGTCGAGGATTTTGTCCGCGTAGCGGAAGTTTGTCTGGCGAAGGGTGACGCGGCCGCCGAAATGCGCGAGTTCCTCCCGCGCCTGTTCGATCGCATCCGGATCCTGGTCGAGCGCGAGAACGTCAGCGCCCGTTTTCAGAATCGCTTCGGTATGACCGCCGCCGCCGACCGTTCCATCGACAACGAGCGAACCGGGATGCGGCGCGAGCAATTCCACCGCTTCGGCGGCCAGCACCGGGTGATGGTAAGTGAAATCCTCCATTTCCTGCGGCTCCTCTTCCAGAATGAGCGGCCCGGTCGCAAACCAAACCGGCCGTTCAAACAATAATGCGTTCATGTTTGGGTTGATTACAAACCAATGACGTTGGCGACGTGTTGATAAGTGGGCGTCTCCTCCTCGTGAGCGCGCTTCCGTCGCTGTAAATTCCAAATTTCAAAGCGGCCGCGGCCGCCCACGAGCACGACCTCGCCTTTCAATCCGACTTTCTTGCAAAGATCTTCCGGCAAAACGAGCCGGCCTTGTTTATCGGCCGCGCCGTGCTCGGCCCGAGAGTGGAGTTGACGAAAAAAAACACGGCGATCGCGCGCGGAAACATTCGGGTCGGCTTCGGCCGCCGCGCTCATACGAGAAAATTCTTCAGGCGACATGACCAGGAGAAATTGATCATCCGCCTGCGGAAGAAGGATGAATTCCTCGGCGACACCGCGTCGCCAGCGCGCGGGAATGGTGATTCGGTTTTTTTCGTCGATGAAGTGACGAAATTCGCCGGCGTAGAAGCGTTGGTCGGGCGTATGCATTGGCGGGTGGAGATGTTTGCCATTCTAACCCACTTTTCCCCACTTTTAACCACCTTCCGTGCCAGCCGTCAATATAAATTAATTGCCCACTTTGCCCCCGCTTCCCCTCAGTCAAACTTCGTTCCTCGTAGCGCGCTTGCCCGCCGAACTTCGGGCAGCTTGCCCCGCCAGCGAAAAAGAGCTAAGAAGGTAACCCCCATGATTGATTACATCCAAAAGGGCGGATTGCTCATGTGGCCGATTTTGGCCTGTAGCATTATCGCCATCGCTGTCTTCGCCGAGCGCTTCTTTTATTTGCACCGCGCCACCATCCACGTCGGTGAATTCCTGAAAGGACTTTCGAATTTGGTCCAGCGCCGCAATTTCGCGGAAGCGCTGCACGAATCGGCCGGGACGCCCGGCCCGGTCGCGCGCGTGATTCACGCCGCGCTTTTGCGGCATGATACGTCGAGGTCGGAGCTGCGCGAAATTGTGCAGGAAGCGGGGCAGCTGGAGGTTCCGAAACTCGAGCGCTTTCTTGGCGTTTTGGCGACGCTGGCTTTTCTCGCGCCATTGCTTGGCCTGCTCGGAACGGTGGCGGGAATGATCGACGCCTTCGGAACGATCGCTTCTCACGGCGGCTACGCCACTGTCACGGAGCTCTCCGGCGGCATTTACAAAAGTTTGCTCACGACTGCGGCCGGCCTGGTCGTCGCCGCGCCGACATTCGTCGCCTACAGTTATCTTTCGTCGCGTGTGAATACGATGTTGCACGAAATGGAACGCGCCGGCATCGAGATCGTGCACATGTTGAAAGACAGTGAAGCGCTCACCGGTATCATCAGTTTTCAGCAATCGCCCGAAACGCTGACAGGTCCGCGAGAAGCGCATCGCGATCATTAGATCGACCCGCCTTCGCCAAGGCCGCGGCGCTGCAAGCATGCGCAAGATCGACAATCACCCGACGAACCCATGAAGCTGAGTCGCACCAAGGAATATAATTTCGGCTGGCTCGTCGTCTTCCCGCTCATCGATGTGGTGTTCCTGCTCATTTTTTTCCTTTTGTTGAGCTCGAACTTTGTCTTCCAACCGGGAATCGCTGTTTCGGCCCCGGCCTCACCGTTCCTGCTCGGCGCGCAGCAGAATCAACAAATCATCAGCATCACCGGCGGCGCGGTCCCCGCGATTTATTTTCGCGATCAAAAGGTCTCTCTCGATCGGCTCGGCCCGTTACTGGACGCGGCCAAACGTGAGAATCGCTCCATTATTATTAAGGCGGATCGCCAGACTCCGTACGAATTAGTCGTGGCCGTGACTAATGCCGCGCTCGAACATGGAATTTCGTCGGTTTCATTGGCAGGCGCTGCTCCGAAATGAACGCTTCGACCACGGCGACGTTGCTGTTTAACTGGGACGCACCGCGCGGTCGCAATCTCGCTTTCATCGGTTTCCTGGTCGCGTCCCTCGCGGCGCATGCCGCGGGCTTTTATCTTTTTCAAGTTGTTTATCCTCCAACCGTTTCGCTTACGCCTGCGCCGGAACGAGTGAATTTGATCAGCGCAAAATCCGAAGAAGGAGCCACGTTTCTGCGCTGGGTTGATGCGGAAGACCCCGCACTCGTGTCAACGACAAGACGGCCATCCGACGTCAGGCGTTATTTGTTGGGAAAGGTCGAGCACATTCCATCTTATTTTGCGAGCGAGCCGGTTTTGAAAGAAGCGTCGCCGTTGACTGTCGATCTTCGTATTCCAAGCGCACAACCGCCTGGGCCAGTCCCGGCGGCGGTTCGGCCTGCCGCCAAACCGTTCGGGGTTGCTCCAACCAAAGTGACTTTTGCCGACGGACTTGATCGACTCGGCCAGCCGAAGTTTGTCCCGACAAATTTCAAAGCCTCCACTCGCGAGCCGCCGCAGAATGCGCAGTTTCGGATCGCGGTCGATCCCCAAGGCGCGGTTGTTTATTGTTTCAGCTTAACTTCATCCGGTGATGCAACTCTGGACGAACAGGCGAGAGAACATCTTGCGCTCTGCCGTTTTCCTGGAAGACCTGTCCTGAGCAACGTCGAAGGATCGACATCCAACGGCGACTCGCTGGTTTGGGGGACCGCGACGATCGAATGGGGCAACGATGTCGCCGCGGTGAATGCTAAATCGACAGCGGGCGCGCCGTGATTCGAGTCAGTCTCGCCGCGCTGGTCACAATTTATCTGCTGCTTTCCCTTGCCACGATTTTCCTTCTCTGGATAGTAGGTGAATGGAACCGGCGCCGGCGTGAGCGACGCGCATTGCGCTACCGGTTACGGTGCGTGATTTGCGCGTTCGAGTTTGAAGATCGGACGGCGACGTTACTTCCGCGCTGTCCGCGTTGCGGCAGTTTAAACGAAAGATTTAGATTGGAGCAGATTTAATTATGGGAATGTGGATTGGCCGAAATCGAAAAGCGCGCGTGACCTACGGGTTCGACGAGATCGCGCTCGTGCCCGGGCGCGTCACGATTAATCCAAACGAAGTCGACATTCGTTTTCGTTTGCCCCGCAAGAACGCAGAGCCGATCGAACTGAAGATCCCGATCCTCGCCAGCGCCATGGATGGCGTTGTCGATGTTCGGTTCGCCGTGGCCATGAGCAAGCTCGGCGGTCTGGCCGTTCTAAATCTCGAAGGCGTCCAGACGCGCTACAAAAATCCCCAGGAAGTTCTGCAAAAAATTGTCGAGACCGACAAATCCGAAGTCACGTCGCTGTTGCAAAGAATTTATCAGGAACCGGTTCACCCCGATTTAATTGCCGCGCGCGTGAAACAAATTAAAGATGAAGGCGGCATTGCCGCCGTCAGTTCCATTCCACAACGCGCAGCCGAGTTCGGTCCGATCGCGCAGGAAGCCGGCGCGGATGTTTACGTCGTGCAAAGCACGGTCTCAACCGCGCGACACATTTCTACCGAATATAAATCGCTCGATCTCACAAAATTTTGCGCGGATATGCGCATCCCGGTCATCGTCGGCAACACCGTTGGCTATGACGTCACTTTCGAAATTATGGAATGCGGACCGGCCGGCGTTCTGGTGGGTGTTGGACCCGGCGCGGCCTGTACTTCACGCGGCGTCCTTGGACTCGGCGTGCCGCAAGTAACGGCCACGGTCGATTGCGCAGCGGCGCGCGATGCTTATTTCAAAAAAACTTCGCGTTACGTCCCGATCATTACCGACGGCGGGATGAGCAAAGGCGGCGACGTTTGCAAAGCGCTCGCTTGCGGCGCGGACGCAGTCATGGTCGGCAGCGCGTTCGCTCGCTCCCAGGAAGCGCCCGGGTCCGGTTATCACTGGGGCATGGCCACCCCGCACGTAAATCTTCCGCGCGGCACGCGCATTAAAGTTGGTACGACCGGTCCGCTCAAACAGATTCTTTTCGGGCCGGCTGAAGTCGATGACGGAAGTCAGAATCTTGTCGGCGCAATTACGACTTGTATGGGCAACGTCGGCGCACGCAACATTGCCGAATTCCAGCAGACTGAAATCATCATCGCGCCCTCAATCAAAACTGAAGGGAAACTTTTCCAGGCCGTGCAAAGCGTCGGCATGGGTGCGCGCTAACGATTAGCAATTCGTCCTCATGAATAACGATCGTCGCGTTGTAATCACGGGTCTTGGCGTTGTCACGCCGATCGGCAACGATTTGGAGACGTTTTGGAAAAATCTCGTTCAAGGCAAGAGTGGCATCAGCCGGATCCAAACCTTCGACACCGCGAACTACGATTGCAAAATCGGCGGCGAAGTGCGCGGCTTCGATCCGAAGAATTTCTTCAAGAACGCCAAAGACGTGCGGCGCACCGATCGCTTCGTTCAACTGGCAATGGCCGCGGCCAAGATGTCGATCCAGGACAGCGGTGTCGACCTGGAGAAGGTGAATCACGACCGCTTCGGCGTGATCGTCAGCAGCGGCATCGGCGGACTGAAAACGCTGGAAGACCAATTCAGCGTTTTGATGAACAAAGGACCGCAACGCGTCTCCGCCTTCACTATTCCGATGCTCATCAGCAACATGGCCAGCGGCGTTATCTCGATGGAATTCGGATTGCGCGGCCCGAACATGTGCATCGTCACTGCTTGCGCGACTTCGAACAATTCAATCGGCGAATCGTGGCGGATGATTAAATTCGGCGACGCCGATATTTTTGTCGCCGGCGGTTCCGAAGCGGCGATCGTCGAACTGGGTCTCGCCGGTTTTTCAGCGATGAAAGCGCTCAGCAAGCGCAACGATGAACCGGAGCGCGCGTCGCGCCCGTTCGATCGCGACCGAGACGGCTTCATCATAAGTGAAGGCGCGGGCATTGCCATTGTGGAAGAGCTCGAACATGCGAAGAAGCGCGGAGCGAAAATCTATTGCGAGCTTACCGGCTACGGACTTTCGGCGGACGCCTACCATATGACTGCGCCGCCGGAGGATGGCGGAGGCGCCGCGCGCGCCATGCAATTGGCGCTCGATCACGCGAAGATTTCGCCAAACGATGTCGATTACATCAACGCCCACGCCACTTCCACCGGTCTCGGCGACATCAGCGAAACAAAAGCGATCAAAAAGGTTTTTGGCGAGCAAACCAAAGTTTCCATCAGCGCGACCAAATCGATGACCGGTCATTTGTTAGGCGGCGCCGGCGCCATGGAAATGGCCGCGTGCGCATTGGCGATCCGCGACGGCGTCATTCCGCCGACGATCAATCTCGAAAATCCGGACCCGCAGTGCGATCTCGATTACACGCCGAACAAAGCGAAGGAAAAAAAAGTGCGCGTCGTCATGAACAATTCATTCGGCTTCGGTGGCCACAACGCCACGCTCGTGGCGACGGCGTTTGAAGGATAGAGTGAATCGGATCGCGCCAGACACCGATCTGTCCTCCTTCACGGGAAAGCTTGTCGAACAGGTGTGTCTCGGCAGGCATCAGTTACAGATTCACTTCGAAGATGGATTGTCGATTTTTATCGAGGGTGAATGCTCCATTGGTAAGACAACGAATCCACTGCGAAGTGAGGATTACATATCGCGGGGGACAGAATTTGCGCGGTTGCTTGAGCAGCGTGTCGAAGGTGCCGAAATCGTCGATGACCGTACTATCAAGCTGCAGTTCTCGAACGGCGATGCTCTCTTTGTGTTCGATAGTAACGATCAATACGAATCTTTTCAGATCCAACTTCCGAATCAACTAGTGGTCGTGTGATATCCATAGCGCTCACTTCTCCGGATTAACCGGGAAGTGTTTGTTCTTGAGATTCTCGGGAACGCGTTTGGTGTGCTCTGACTCGACTTGTTCGCTCGCCTCGTTGAGCGCGTCGTAGGCTTCGCGGCTTTTTTTGGCGCGGCACATGTAAGCGACAGCATGCGCCAACGGAATCCGCGCTTCGGGTAAACCGACAAATTCGACAGCGTGCTGGGTCGCGATGGCGAGCGGCAGTGCTTCCGGATCGGCCAGGCCAACATCTTCGCTCGCAAAAATCACGATGCGCCGTGCGATGAAACGAAAATCTTCGCCGGCATGCAGCATTTTCGCGAGCCAGTACATCGCGCCTTTTTCGTCGGAGGCGCGCATGCTCTTGATGAACGCGCTGATCGTGTCGTAGTGCGCGTCGCCCGCGCGATTGTAGACAATCGCTTTTTGCTGAATGCTTTCTTCCGCGACCGCGATTGTAAAATGAATGACGCCTTTGGAATCTGGCGGCGTGGTCATCACCCCGATCTCGAGCGCGTTTAAACATTTCCGCGCATCGCCGTCGCTCAATTTCGCCAAGTGTTTTCTCGCGTCCTTGTCGATCTTAACCTTGTAATTGCCGAGCCCGCGCTCTTTGTCTGCCAGCGCGCGATCGATCAATTCTTCAAGTTCTTCGACGCGGAGCGGTTCAAGCTGAAAAACTTGTGACCGCGAAACGAGCGGACTGTTGACGTAGAAAAACGGATTATAAGTCGTCGCGCCGATCAATCGCAGGTTTCCGCTTTCGACATCGGGCAGGAGAATATCCTGCTGCGCTTTGTTGAAATGATGGATCTCGTCGATGAACAAAATCGTGTTTTGTCCGGAAGTGCGGGTGCGATTGGTCGCGCCTGCGATCACGCGACGCATTTCCGCGACGTTGCTCTCAACGCCGCTCAAACGCACAAACTTGGCGTGCGTGATGTCAGCAATGATATGAGCAAGCGTCGTTTTTCCAGTGCCGGGCGGGCCGGACAAAATCACTGACGGCAAACGATCGGCTTCGATCGCACGCCTTAGCAATTTTCCCGGCGCGAGAATGTGTTCCTGGCCGACAAATTCGTCGAGCGAGCGCGGCCGCATACGCGTTGCTAGCGGGGCGGTTTTGTTCACCGCCGCAAGATCGACATCCTCCTCTTTAAAGAGTTCCTGCACGAAGCAAAGCTACGGCGCGAGTAAGTTCATTTCCAGTTGCCCAGAACTTCGAGTGTCCGATGCCGTAATATTTAGCGGCGAGTTCCTCCCATGAATCTACCGCGGCAACCATTTGTCGGTCTGGCGTTGATGGCGGCGCTGGGAATTGTGGTTTCGGATTTTTTCCCGGTCGCAGTCTCTCACTGGTGGTTCGCCGCGGCCGCATTCGCGTTGCTCGTAATTCCGCTCTTCTCCTGGCCGAACTTAACATCGACATATCTGCTGGTCGGGTGCGGGTTCTTTTTGCTCCATAATTTTCGGATCGGCGACACGCCGGGTTTGCAACTCGCGGCTGATCTCAGCGAACGCCCGCGGGTTGTGAACGCGGTCGGATTTGTTATCTCGGAACCAAAGGTGGCGTCGAACGGATTTGCCACATTCCTGTTCAAGCTCGAATCGATTGAGTTCGAGGGTAAAACGAAGCCGACTCAAGCGACACTGCTCGCCCGCTGGCGTGGCAATCCCGAGTTCGGCGATGAACTGAAAATGTTTGGAATAGCCGAGCCGATCGCGCCGCCGCGCAACCCGGGCGAGTTCGATATGCGCTCGTATCTCGCGCGCCAGGATGTGCGGCGAAGTCTTTTTGTTCGCTATCCAGAAGACGGCGCGTTGCTCAGACGCGGCGCGGGAAATCCGATTCTGCGAGCAGCACAAACGTCGCGTGCCTGGATGCAGACCGCGATTTGTCGCGGACTGGATGATTCACCGCAGGTGCAAAATTTCCTGAGCGGCATCGCGCTCGGTTTGCGCCATCAGACCCCGGAAGACATTGAAGAGCCGTTTCAACAAACGGGCACGCTTCATCTTTTCGCGGTTGCCGGTCTGCACGTCGGAATCGTAGCGCGCCTTTTATGGATCCTGGCGATGGTAGCGAGGCTTTCTCGTAAATGGGCGACAATAGTAATCATTCCGCTTTTGCTTTTTTATTCCGCCGTCACCGGCCTGCACGTTTCCAGCGTTCGCGCGGCGGTAATGAGCTCGATTCTTCTCGGAGGCTTTTTCTTCGAACGAAAAGTTTTCGTACTGAACAGTCTCGCGGCCGCGGCGTTTTTTCTTCTTTGTTGGGACACCAATGAATTCTTCTCAACCGGATTTCAACTCTCGTTCGCGGTCGTGGGTGGAATTATTTTATTGGCCGATCCGCTTTCCGGATGGCTGCGACCGATTGGCGCGCCTGATCCATTTCTACCACGCCGGCTAGTTAGCGGTTTGCGTCGCACGATCGGAGTTGGCTACGAGTGGATTTGCCGTGGCGGTTCGGTTTCGCTGGCGGCGTGGCTCGGATCGTTGCCGCTGATCTTTTGGTATTTTCATCTAGTCACGCCAAGCTCGCTCTTCGCGAATCTACTCGTGGTGCCGATCGCATTTTTCATTTTAGCGATTGCGCTGTTGTCACTGGTGGTGGCGCCGGTTGCTACCGGAGTGTCGCTGATTTTCAATAATGCGAACTGGTCACTCGCGACGGGGGTGATCGCATTCGTCCAATGGTTCGCGCAGGTTCCTGGCAGTCATTATTATGTTGCCGAACCCAGTTGGCCAAAAAAACTACCTGCGAAAATCACAGTGCTGGATGTCGGCGCGGGTGCCGCCGTTCATGTTAGGGCTTCGAGAGCTGGTTGGCTTTTTGATTGCGGCAGCGGCCGTGATTACGAGCGAGTGCTTCGGCCGTATTTGCACGCTGCGGGAATCAATCGAATCAGCGGACTTTTGCTGACTCACGGCGATTCGCTGCACATTGGCAGCACAGAGGCGCTGTTGCGCGATTTTGTTCCGACTGTTTTGATCGACAATGCGGCGCCTGATCGCTCAACCGTTCATCGGCGACTTCGCGAGATTTTTCCAACTCATCGGTTGAATCTCATGAGTTTGAAAGCGGGTGAGAATTTTTCTGCTTCGTCGGACGTCGTTGGCAAAATTTTGTTTCCACCGGCGAACTTTACTGCGACCACGGCCGACGATCAGGCGTTCGTGGTTCAGCTCTCCATCAAAACGACGAAGATTTTGTTTATGTCCGATGCCGGTTATGCGACGGAGAAATCATTGCTCGCATCGCGATCTGATTTGCACAGCGATGTTTTGGTCAAAGGCCAGCATCATTCCGGCAATTCCGGATCGGACATTTTTCTCGACGCAGTCCGGCCGCGATTAATCGTGGCGACGTCGCGTGATTTTCCCCAACAGGAGCGCATTTCAGATGAATGGGCGGAGCGCGTCCGAGCCCGTGGCATCAAACTGTTTCGACAGGACGAAACCGGCGCGGTGGAGCTGGAGTTCGGCGAGCGCGAGTGGCAGGCGCGCGCCTATCTCACTGGCGAGATTTTTCGCAGCGCCAACCGGTAAATCGGCGCTCCCAGCGCGCTAAATCGCTGTTCAAATTTCGTTAACGGAAGATCTGTCCGAACCGGATTGGCATCAGCATCGACAATTGCGAAGCCGGAATAACTTTCCGCAAGGACGCGAATCTTTTCAAAATAATCCAATTGATCGGTGGCGATTCGGAAAAAGCCATCATCCGCGAGCGCGCGATGAACTGAATCGAGAAAATCTGTTTTGACGATGCGGCGGCGCTGATGGCGCCGTTTTGGCCATGGATCGGGAAACAGCAGATAAAATGTTTCGACCGATGCTTCTGGCAGCAAATAACGCACGGCATAGGTACTTTCGACGTTCAGAACACGGACGTTTTCCAGGGCGGACGCTTTGCGGGCTGCCTTGGCAACCCGACCGACCAAACGCTCGATCCCAAGAAAGTTTTTGTCGGGATAACGCTGCGCCAGTTCGCATAAGAATGAGCCGTCGCCGCAGCCAAGATCGACATGCAACGGTGCGACGCGTCCGAAGATCGCGAGCAGGTCGAGAGGCGCGACGTATGTTTCCGGGATCAGTTCGATCACGGAACAAAATGGAGCCGTTGCGAAGCGATTCAACCTCGCAACGGCTTTGAGTTGAGTTGGGGTGGCTAAGCGGCGGCCTGTTTTGGCACTGCGAACCCGATCAGCAACATCGCAGCCGCGAGTCCAACATGCAGGTAGGTGTCGGCTGGATTATTTGAGATCAGGCCGAGCAACATTCCGTTTGGCGTCATGAATCCGAGGACCGCGACAACGGCGTAAATGAGCCCGAAGAGTTTAAACCACAAGCTGGCGGCGCCGGCTCCAGCCATGGAAGCGAGCAGAAAGACTGCGCCCGAGGCAACGTGCACGATGCTGTGCGCGGTATTGACCATGAAGATGCCAAGCAGCATCGGCATCCCATCTGGACCGGGAGCGCTAACTCCGGGAACGAATCCGAGAATCCCAACTGCCAAGAAGACGATACCAAAAAGCATTCCGAGTGTTTTAGCCATTGCGAAACCTCCTGTTGGTTTAAGAAGTTACGCTTATGGCAGCGCGACCCGCTGGTGGCAAGCCAAAAGGCGCTAATTTATTCACAACGGCGACGCGTCAGAGCTGTCTAAGATCGACAATATGAGGGTCTTCCGTTTCGCTTATGTTTTCCTGTTGTTTCTGGTTGCTGCGTCGGAGGCGCAAGATTCACAGCCGGCAGCGACGAAAACCGCGGTTTTTGCCGGTGGTTGTTTCTGGTGCATCCAGCCGGCCTTCGACAAAGCGCCTGGTGTAATCAAGACGACTGTGGGTTACTGCGGCGGAACCGAACCGAATCCGACTTACGAACTGGTCGGTTCCGAAAAGACAAATTATCGGGAATCGATCCAAATCGTTTACGATCCGGCCAAAATTTCGTACCAGCAGTTGCTCGACATTTACTGGAAGCAAATCGACCCGACGCAGTCTAACGGCCAATTCACGGATATCGGTCCAAGTTACCGCGCCGCGATTTTTTATGGCAGCGATGAGGAAAAGAAGACCGCGGAAATGTCGAAGGAGAAGCTGGCCCACTCCGGGAAATTCAAGAAACCGATCGCGACCGAAATTTTGCCGGCGATGACGTTTTATCCGGCGGAGGATTATCACCAAAAATATTACCTGCAGAACCCGGAACACTTCGAGGCGTTCGAACATGGATCCGGCCGCGTTTCGTTTCAGAAGAAAACCTGGGGCGAGAAACCGTAGGTTTCTTCAAGCCGCCCAATGGCGCCGGTGTGTTTAACTCGCTTACGCTTAAAACTTGTAGAGCTCGGCGTGCTGCGATTCGACGAACTCCGCGCGGTCGACCGAAAGCGACTCGTTCATGACTTTGCCCAATTCCTGAGCCAGAACGATGGCAATGGAGCGAGCGTCTCGAACGTAAACCGGAATCGGAAACGAGCCGGCATTACGGTCGTAACCGTAAATGGTCCCGTCAGTTTCCCACACACAGTAGGCGTGGCCGGCGGGATGATCGTTGTAACGGACGAGAAGGATTTTTGCCCAAAAATCCTTGTCTAACGCGTGCTGGGTCTTAACGACTGCCAGATAATTACAGGCCGAGATCACGCAGCCGTTTAAAACGACGAGGTCACTGTCGGTGGGGGAGAGAATGACTGCTTGCTGGGGGCGGCAACTGAGGGTGACGCAAGCGAGCAAGATGGCGGAGTGATAAAATACTTTACCAAGGGCGCGATAATTCATGAAAGCGGGAGCGGCTGTGTCTATGGGATTTATAGTTGTTATAGCATCACCAACTCCGTTATGTGAAGGTTTATTTTTCACCCCTGCAAGAAAATTGCACACGAGCGCGGTTTGGGCGTTAGCCGCGTGACTTAGGTCCGCTTTGTCCGCCTCCGCCGAGGCCACGGCGGCCATTTTCGCTCAAGGAGCGAAAATGGAGGCGAGGGGAGTTGAACCCCTGTCCTCGTCGCTATCCACGCACACATCTACATGTTTAGCCGGTGAGATTTTTGAGAAGCCGACGTTGCACCGGCACACTGCCGACTCCCGAGCGTCCACGAATTTCCTTCACCGTCCGGCGCGGTCACTCCGCCGTCCGATTAGCCTGCTGTCCACGTTTGGCGCCGTAGCAGGCGTCCAACTCCAAACGTCACGGTCACTTAAGCCGCGAGAGCGAGATCTTGGTGATCTGCGTTTATTTGTTTTGGCTCGGTTTTTTACGAGGCCAACGAACCATCCTCGACATGCCGCCTGCGCTTCCAACAATGAGTCGAAGCCAGTGCGCCCCCGTGTGACGAGCATACGATGTCGGGCCTTCATCGGCAAGCCGCTCTGAGGTGAAACCGCGGACCAAATCATTGGTAACTATATATTTGACGCATCAAGCGCCGGTAGTAGGTTTGGCCGACATGAACGGAAAAAAGGCCCGCATTGGAAGGGTTTTTGGGAACTGATAGAGACAGCGATATGCCGTTTTTTCCCGATTTCAAATATTTCGACCTCATTAGGCCGATGCCACCTTCCGGGAGGCCTCAGGTGACTCTTAAATCGCCGTGTCTCAAGGAAGTTGCGAATGCCTGGAACGAAAACATGTGGCGCACGAGCAGTTTTTGTCTTTTCCCTTCCGAAATAGCAGCAACCGCGCTCCATAAACAACTTTGGAGAGACTATGCGGTTTTCAAAGTCACCGGAAAACTAACACTAAAGGAAAAGCGATTTTCCGAGAAGATCGAGAAAGCAATTTCTAAAGAGGTCGAAAAATGCAAGGAAGCGTGGAAGGAAGAATTTTTCTCGTCAGGTATGAATGCAGCCAGCGAACGGCGACTGACGATTGGCGTTGAGCATATCAACCTCCTGCTGAAGACCGAAATGGGCGCGATGCAAAGCATGACAAATATTTTGTATTCGGTTGTTATCGAATCATGGACAGCGTTTGAAACTTTAGCGGGCGATTTATGGTATATCGCACTCGATCGTGGCTTAGCAGAATGGCGCAAGCGGGCTGGTCTAAGATACGACAAACCTAGAGCTACTAGCGATTCGGACTCTTCAACTATAGATGTCGCCACTATAGCTGATCCGCAAAACGGTTACGGCTCGTTCTTACGCGACTCTGAAAAGGTTCCTTTTCAAAAGCTACCGAACATTAAAACGGCGTACGGAACCGTATTTGGAAAACAAATCCAAAGGAAACTCTTTGCTAAAGACGCCTATATCGACGCACTTTCGGCTGTCAGGAACGTCATTACACATAAGGCTGGGATTGCCGACAGGAAATATGTTGAGGCGGTCAAAACATTTCCTGAATTGAATACTGTTCCTAAAAACAAATCTATCGGTCTCGACGGTCAAATCGTCCGAAAGCTGCGCAACTCCGCAATAATCGTAGGGAACGAACTAGTGATGTTCCTTGACGAACAATTGAGTAACAGAGCGAAACCCTAGCGATGCCGATTATAGCTTTTAATCTTGCGCTGCTCTTTGTAGTCCAACTCGCGGCGGTCCAACTCTTTTTTCGGGACCGAGAGAATCTGCTTCATCGCCTTTTTGAATTTGTCGGACGGCGACTCTTCGCGCTTAAAATGTGCGTTCATTCACGCAGCTTGCCCAATTGGTTCGTCGGATTCAGACGGTGGCAGTTCGTCGATGAAAAACGCTGCCTGCTTTAACAGGAACATCTTTGATTCTCCTATTATCCAAGCGGCACAGATCACCATGACTCCAAGGCAAATCAGAATCGGAGAATTAACAACCATTATCCGCAAGCCATCTTGAACCGTTCCTATCAACAATTCAGACAGATCCTCAGAAGCTTCATTGTGCAGTTTGTCCACCACACTAGAGGTCTGATTTCTATTTCTAAGCATGAACACTACAAAGGAAGCCAAGCTGAGCGACGGAACCACAGCAATTGTCTTACATATAAATTCTTCTGTAGTACGATACGCGAAAGAAGAACTTTGTTCTTTTCTGTCGATAGCAAGTCGCCGGAGCTTGTCACGTTTAGCAAAAAGTCTAAAACGAATTCTGGTGATCAATACCTCCCTAACGACATACCAATAAAAAACACTGATCACGCACGAGACAATAAATATCGCAAGCATGAGAGCGGTTGTGTTCATTTGATTAGTTTTTTCTGCAGGTCATCTCTTTCACGCGCAAGACGTTCAATCCCTTCACGAAAAGTACTCTTTAGCAATAGAACAAGTATCACCGAGGTCAAAACTATTACGATTGCCAGTATCCAACCAGTCGCACAAAACACATGCGAATCCACAAGCATCTTAACGATGAGGGGGATGTCCTCTCGTTTAGCCTTTAGCAGAGCAACGATCAGGACAATGCCTATCGTCATTATCCACAGACCCCTTGTTGCTAATAAAGGAGCGCGGAATTGGCTTGATCGCAGTGGAGATGGGGGAGCGCTTCGTCAGCCATCGGGGATATGGAGACGCCTAACCAATTTGGTCTAAAGCGTCAACATCAATCCCGTTATTTACGCCGCTTGCCACGTCCCTGTCGTCTGTGGTGGAAGGCCATCACCACCTTGGCCGATGAGCTTAGAATACATCAACCGTTTTCCCGCGAAGTTGGCAATCGTTTTCAGGAATCGGCCTTTGTCGTCGTCTTTGCGTTCGTTAAATCGAAACGCTTGCTCGTCCAAATATCTAAAAAGATGAAAAGGTTCGACCGAAACATAAGTCCCTTTGATTCCGCGCTTGAGCAGCGACCAGAAGTTTTCCAGTCCATTAGTGTGGACGTGCCCTTTGGCGTAGCACTCGGCATGATCGATCACCTTGTGGATGTACGCATCTGCCAGCTTGTCATACGAAGGCAGCGCATCTGTGTAAAGTTCCGCGCCTTTCTCAACGTTCTGACGAACGGGCGCTTCAATATCACGCCTGCGCACGCCGCCCAAAACTTTGCAGCGGACGCGAGAATGTTTTTCGGACGTGTTGCGTTCAAGCAATCCCATGACGGCCGCTTTGCCAACAGAACCGCCTTGCCCGCGAGTGGTTCGCGCACGTCGATCTTTGTGCATGTAGCGCGCTTTACCGCCGATAAAGGTTTCGTCGGCCTCAACTCTCCCCTTCATTTTCTCAATCGAGCCGTCTTGCATCGCCAAGCGGATGCGATGCAACATGAACCAAGCGGTTTTTTGAGTGACGCCAAGAGACCGAGCAAGCTCGCAGGAACTAGTCCCGTTCTTGGCGTTCACAATCAGCCACGTTGCGGGCAACCATTTTTCGAGTCCGAGAGGACTGTCCTCGAAGATCGTTCCGACTTTGACGGTGAATTGTTTCCGGCAATTTTTGCAGTTCCAAACACGGCGAGGAACTTTAAGCAGTTCGCCTTTTCGACTCTTTTTGACAACAACCAGCTTCCCAATGTCTGTGGAATCACAGTGGGGACAGCGGACGCCGTCAGGCCAGCGCATCGCAACCATAAACTTGTGACAGGTAGCGGCACCGCCGAAATGGCGAATCGCGCCAGTCAAAGTTTCAGGCGTTTCCTCGATAATATTTGCTCTCATATTGAAGGCATTTTATCACTCCCGTATTATGTGTCAAGTATATAATTACCAAATCATTTGTCATACAAAATCCGACACGAAAATATGTGAACGTTTTCCGCGAGATTGGGTTCAATGGAGTAATGCAAACGCTGGCGTATGTTGCACCAAGCGCTTTGGTTGCGTCTTCCTCGAATATGGCTGGATTGGACTGGCGAGATCGTTTAACGACATCACGGTTCACGCTTGTAACCGTTTGCGTCATCATCACCGCTGGCCTGGGATACGTGGATTATCTCACCGGCTACGAACAAACATTCTTGCTGTTTTATCTTGTCCCGATTGGGCTTGGGACATGGTTCGGCAATTTTTGGACCGGTTTTACGTTCTCAGTGCTCAGCATTGCCGCGTGGGTGGTTTCCGACGTGGCGGCCGGTGTGCCTACAGTCGGCTTATGGAATATCGGTATGGCGCTTGGATCGTATGCTGTCTTTACTGGTCTGCTTTCAAATCTACGCACGCTTTTAAAGGAACTGGATCAACGCGTGCGCGATCGCACGGCGGCGCTCAAACACGAAATGGCAGAGCGAGAACGCCTCGATCAGGAAATCGCTGAGGTCGCTGATCGCGAGCGTCGGCGGCTCGGCCAAAATTTACACGACAGTCTTGGCCAACATTTGACCGGGACAGCCCTTGCTGCACAGGTCCTTCGCGAAAAACTCGCTGGCCGGTCCGCGACTGAGGTTGAAGAGGCCGACAAAGTCGTCCAGTACATCGAGGAAGGAATTGACCTGACCCGCAACCTCGCGCGCGGTTTCTTTTCTCCGGAACTTGAGGCCGATGGATTGAACGTCGCGCTGCACGGCCTGGCCGCAAACATTACCGAGCGATTTAGAGTTCCATGCACGTTCAATGGCGATGACGCTATCCACGTCGGTGACGCAACAACCGCCACGCAACTCTATCACATCGCTCAGGAAGCGGCGATCAACGCCGTCAAGCATGCTGGCGCGAGCAAGATCGACATCGAGCTTGCGCGAAATGGCCAAAAACTAACGCTTGCAGTGTCCGACGATGGCCGCGGATTTTCACAAAAGATTCCGGAGCCACCCGGCCTTGGCCTGCGCTTGATGGCGCATGGCGCATCTTTAATTGGAGGTAAACTTGCGATCACACACAACCGGGACGGTGGCACGCTGGTGACATGCAAGTTAAACACACTGCAGTCCGCAAATTGAAACCCGAATTCTTATGAATCAAAAATCATCCAACGGAGTCGCGCGCAAGCGCCGAGTGTTCATCGTTGACGACCATCCTCTCGTTCGCGACGGACTCGCCAATTTCATTAACCAACAGAGCGATCTCGCCGTTTGCGGCGAAGCGGAGGATTCGGCCGGAGCGACTGCGGGAATGGAATCATCCCGGCCCGATGTCGCGCTGATCGACATTTCGCTTAAGAACGAATCAGGATTGGAACTGGTCAAGACATTACAGACCGGGTTTCCGCAAGTCGCGGTGATCGTGCTTTCCATGCACGACGAAGAGCTTTACGCGGAGCGGGCGTTGCACGCAGGCGCGCGCGGCTATGTGATGAAGCGTGAGACTACAAAAAATGTTCTCACTGCGATTCGTCGCGTCGTTCAAGGCGACATTTATGTCAGCGACCGCGTGGTCAATTCAATGGCGCGACGGATGCGTTCGCGCAAAACTTCCGCAGCGACTCCGGTCGAGCGTTTGAGTGACCGCGAATTGGAGATTTTCAGATTGCTCGGCCAGGGCCGAACGCCGTCGCAGATTGCGGAAGATTTGAGCCTGAGCTTAAAAACCGTTCAGGCGTATTGCGCGCGAGCGAAAGAAAAATTCGGCGTGACTTCACTCACCGAATTGTTGCGCGCTGCCATTCGCTGGGAAGACGCGATGCACGTCAAGTAGATGTCGATCTAACGCGCGCCGGCCGAATACTTGCGGCCGCGGCAGCGAGATCTCGTGTGACCACTCGCAGGTCACAGAAATTCGCCAATTGCTCCAGCATCGCGGGTGGATTTTCCTGGAGCTCTTCAAACTGGAGGCGCTGATAGTTCGGCGTAAAAGCGAGCCGCTCTCCGGCGGCAAGGTAGGTTTGGACAAGTTGCGTGCAGTAATCGAGGTCCGCGAGATTGGGCGTGGGCGGATCGCCCCCGGCTTGAAATTTCAATTCCCGCTCCCGAATGCTCGCCGCCGCCGCCTGCGCGTCGCGGACGACGTGAACAATTCGCGCTCCGGGAAAAATTTTGAGCCACGCCGAAGCAAACAACGTGGTGCGCGGTTCCTTCCAACCCCATCGCGCGCCGAAATTGAGCCGCATTTGGAGCCAGAGTCCTTTGGGATTGCGACGGTAACCAAAGATCCTGGCGAAATCGCGGCGAACATTTGTCCGCAGATAGGAAATGCAATCCTGCTTGCCTTCCGGAGTCTCGATCCATTTCAGAAATGGCTGCGGATTATGCCAGGCAGCGCCGGTTCGCTGCAGATAATCCTCGTGCAGTTTTTGCAACGGCCGCGGCTCGCGATGGCTGTCTAGATGCTCGCCGATTTGTAACCCGAGCAGTTCCAGAGCGCGCGCCGTCGCCGTTGTGCCCGAACGATGCGCGCCGATGATGAGTACAGGCGGAGATTGTCGATCTTTCATCCGCGGCTCGTCATGCCGTGTAACCGAAGCGCGCGTCCAAATGTTTGAGTGCATCGGCGGCGAATGCCTGGTCTTCCGGTGAAAGATAATCGCGATAGCCGCCTACTTTGCCGCGACGCACCTTGAACGATTCCGGATTGCGAACGTCGCGCGAGCGCAAAATTTTGGAGTCGAACACCCCGGCAACTTCCAGCCTTTGCATGTTGGCGAAGTCGGAAAACTCGAGCGCATGTTCAAACGCTTCGGGATCGGGCGAGGTTTCCCCGAGCGTACTCAGCAGATTGCGAAAATTTTGCTCCGGCGCTGCGCGCAATGATTCGTAATGGAGAAGCGTAAAATTTTTGCGGCGTCCGAATTCGGCGAACCAGTTATTCATCGTTTTGATGATGGAAAGAATTCCGTAGCGGCGATCGCGCAGCAGGTCGCCGATGCTTTTCTCTTTCAATTCCTGCGGTGTTTCGCGAGTGCGATGGACCAGTTGCATGTAAAGCGAGACGAACGCGTCTCGCGGATCGCGCACCAGAAGAATCACGTGGGCCCGGGCCAGCTCTCGTGCCGGTACCAGATATTTGCCGCGAACACGCTCCCACAGCGTCGCTTTCATGCGCTGTTCAGCGAAATCGTGCGAAAAGATCAGGCGTGGAATGTCCGGCTCATGATAGCGATCGGGACGGAGCGTGAACGGTTTGCCCGTCCGTTTGCAAAAATAGGCGCAGAGAAATGTGCGCACCCAGGTGCGTCCGCTTTTCGGCACTGAGATCACAACCGCATCGCCACCGGAAAGTTCGCGCGCGCGACTGCTGAAGTTCCATCGCCCAAAACTGCGACGCCCTCTGGAATCTGCCGATTCGCCCGGAATGCGCGCGACTTCGCGCAATAACTTCACGTAACCCTGGGCGAAGCTTTCCAACGAATAGCGTTTCTCGATCAACTCGCGCCCGCGCAATCCGAAAGCCCTTCGTTGCTCCGCGTTTTGGATCAAACTCCTGAGCGCCTCGACCCAATCTTCCTGCGTTCTTGCCAGAAAACCATTTTCGCCGTGAGAGATGATTTCATTGTTCACGCCAACATCGGAGGCGACCACAGCCGTTCCCACTCCCATGTATTGCAAAATTTTGTAACCGCATTTACCCCGCGTCCAAACTGAGTCCCACAGCGGCATGATTCCGATGTCGAAGCTGGCCAAGTTTGCTTGTTCCGTTTCCAAACGCCAGGGGTCGTTTTCGACCTGCACTCCGTCGAGTTGAAGCGGTTTGTCGGACACGACCTTCAGTTTCAATCCCGGAAACATTTCGGTCAGCCGCTGCAACGCGGGCTGGATATGCCGCAGATAGGGCAGACCATCGCTCAGTCCAACCCAGCCAATCGTCAGCCCCGCGCCATCGAAGTTTTTTTTCAGATGATAACGGCGAAGGTCGATCGACGTTGGCAAGATTATGGCGCGGAGACCGGCCGCTTCCGCGAAGGAGGCAAGAAAATCATTACCTGCCACGACCGCGGCGCAGTGTCTCACCGTTCGCAGGAATTTCTTGAAATCTTTTCCACGTAACGGTCGCCGATGCTTTTGGTCGCGAAACATCACTGCGTCGTCGAAATCGAAAATGATGCGGCGATTGGCTCGCTGCAGGAGATCGAGTTCGAATTCGTTGAAGCCGATTGTTTTGAAAAGAACGACCACGTCGTGTCGGCGTGCTTCCTTCAGAACACGGAGCCGCTCCGTCACACTGGAACGTCGTGTCGGAACCACTGTCGCCTCGACGCCGAGACCGGCATAATAATCCAGACAATCCCGCAGACGCAGCCGCGTGCTGGGAGCGTTACCATGTTCAACGACACAAAGTATTTTCATTCAATTAGCTGCGAAGAATCTCTTTTCCTACAACTTCCTTGCCCGCCATTCCAGCGGTTAAGATCGCGCTCTTCGCGCCGGAGCGCTATTGCGCGCTGAGCGCCAAACTTGTTAATCTCGTTGCCAGAGGGCGTTCGCTCTCGCCACGCCGAAGCCTTGGCGGAGGCGGGTCAGCGCGCTCCAGATGAAATCCAAACCGAGGCTGCGCAACAGCAAGAGTGTCCCAGGCGACAAGCTCGAAATGCTGTATCGCGGCATTCTCGACAACGCGCTCGATTGCATCATCACCATCGACAGCGGCGGACACGTCCTCGAATTCAATCCTGCTGCTGAACGCACGTTTGGTTTTACCCGACAGGAAGCCATCGGCAAAGAACTCGCCGAGCTGATCATCCCTCCTCGTATGCGCAACCAGCACCGGCGTGGCCTGGCTCATTATTTGAAAACAGGTGAGGGCCCGGTGATTGGAAGACGGATCGAGATCGCGGGAGTGCGCAAGGACGGTTCCGAAATTTTGGTCGAGCTCGCCATCACTGCTCTCAAGATCGACAGCGCACCGGTATTCACCGCCTATTTGCGCGACATTACAGAACGCGTTCGCAATGACCGCAGACGGCTGGCCCAGTACACCGTTGCCAGTCTGCTCGCAGGCTCATGGACCCTTGAAGAAGCCAGCTCTGCGATTCTGCAAACGATCACTTCCATCGGCGATTGGGTTTTGAGTGGCTTGTGGGTCTACGATGAAACGATTGCTCGGTTGCGTTGTCGCGCTTTTTGGGAAGCGGGCTCGGACAAACTGAAGCAATTCGGGCAATTGTCGAAAGCGATCCAATTTCAAATGGGCGAAGGGTTGCCTGGCCGGGTTTGGAAATCGAATGAGCCGGCCTGGATTTACGATGTGACGGTGGACAAAAATTTTCCGCGCGCGCCTGCTGCGCGAGAAGCAGGATTGCGAGGCGGATTTGCTTTTCCGTTGTTCGCCGGTCGCGCCGTCAACGGTGTGATCGAGTTGTTTAGTCACGATTTTGCCGAGCCGGACAACGATCTCCTCCAATTAGTGACCGC